>Ga0209617_10001590_pt1 | contig 10614 bp, 8 predicted proteins | sample LakEriepJuly2011_2_FD_187459 | JGI IMG/M metagenome (GOLD analysis project Ga0209617, IMG submission 187459) | Freshwater microbial communities from dead zone in Lake Erie, Canada - CCB epilimnion July 2011 (SPAdes) (version 2) | ecosystem: Environmental > Aquatic > Freshwater > Lentic >... | reverse complement strand
AACAAGAAAAAATTTACGAGGAAAATCCGAATGAATTTTTAATTGATATTGTAAAAGACGAGGATTGGGTTTATATTGAAAGTACTGTCGGAGCTGACGAATACGAATTAAAAAAATAACATGGCACTAAAGAAAAATGATTTCACATCACTGAAGAAGAAGTTCTCTACTTCAGCAAAATACAAACCCCAAAGATTTTTTGATTTGGGTAAAGAGTTCTTGGAGGCAGTCGGTCTCCCTGGTCCAGCAATTGGACATATTAATATGTTCTTGGGACACAGTGATACTGGTAAAACCACGGCTCTTGTAAAAGCCGCGGTGAGTGCTCAAAAACAAAACGTTCTTCCCGTCTTTATCATTACAGAACAGAAGTGGAGTTTTGAACACGCACGTTTGATGGGATTTGAGTGTGAAGAAGTTGTAGACCAAGAGACTGGTGAAATCGATTGGGACGGATTCTTTATTTTCAATAACAACTTTAGTTACATTGAACAAATCACCGAATACATCAATGATCTTTTGGATGCTCAAGAGAAGGGTGAATTGGAATATGATTTGTTGTTTCTTTGGGATTCAATCGGATCGGTACCATCGAAAATGACGTATGAAGGTAAGGGTGGAAAGCAACACAACGCAGCGACACTTGCAGACAAAATCGGAATGGGTATCAACCAAAGAATTTCAGGTTCACGAAAAGCGGATTCAAAAAACGAAAACACCTTGGTTATTGTGAATCAACCATGGGTTGAACTACCAGATAATCCATTTGGACAACCCAAAATTAAAGCTAAAGGTGGTGAGTCAGTTTGGCTCAATTCATCTTTGGTCTTCTTGTTCGGTAACCAAAAAGGTGCTGGTACCACAAAGATCACCGCAACCAAAGACAAGAGAACGGTGAAGTTCGCAATCCGTTCAAAAATCTCTGTAATGAAGAACCACATCAACGGATTGGGTTATGAAGACGGAAAGATTATTATTACTCCTCACGGTTTCTTGGCGGGTAAAGATACTGCCGAAGAGAAGTCTTCTATTGAGTCTTACAAGAAAGAGCATTCAGACTACTGGAAGGAAATTATTGGTTCAGACGGGGACTTTTCCCTTCATGAAGAGAAAGACCCTGAGGCACTCTGATATGTTGTCAGGATTGGGTATATTCCTTATAGTAATAGGTGTCGTAGGATTTCTACGTACCCTTTATCAAATTTACACTATGTCGAACCTTTCAAAAGGTAAGAATTGAAAACTCTTTTAGTAGATGGAGATAATTTATTCAAAATCGGATTCCATGGAGTCCGTGAATTCTTCGTTGATGGAAATCACATCGGCGGAGTCTTCCACTTTCTCAACACACTTAGAAAACAGTTGGATGAGCACAACTACGACAAGGTCATTGTCTTTTGGGACGGTGACGGCAACTCATCCCAACGACGTGAAATATATCCCAAGTACAAACTGAATCGTAGACAAGATATGAACGAATTCAAATTCGAGTCATATCTTATCCAAAAACAACGAGTTAAAGAATACTTGGAGGAATGTTTCGTGCGTCAACTCAGGGTTGACAACAATGAATCCGATGACCTGATTGCTCACTATTGTCAGGTGGCTAAAGATGAAGATAAAATCATTTTTACCGCTGACAAAGACCTATTGCAACTCATCGATTCAACAACATCCATCTATTCACCGATGATTAAAGTGATGTATAAGATGGGGGATAAAGTATCCATTATGGGTAACCAAATTCCTCATCAAAACATTCTAACCCTTAAGGTGATAATGGGTGACAAGAGCGATAATATTGATGGTATCGAGAGACTTGGGGAGAAGACTTTTCTGAAGTTTTTTCCTGAGGTCCTTGACGAAGTGGTTTCTGTAGATGATATTTTATCTAAAACCAATCAACTTCTTCAGGAGAATGAAACTAACAAAGCACTACAGAATCTTGTCAAAGGAAAGACAAAAGACGGTGAACTCGGGGAAACATTCTTTGATGTCAACAAGAGAATTGTGGATTTGTCCAATCCAATGATTACTGAGGAAGGTAAAGAACTTGTCCAACTTTATTATCGTGAAACAATTGACCCCGAGGGTAGGGGGTCGAAGAATCTTATCAGAATGATGACAGACGATGGTTTCTTCAAATTTTTACCTAAAACCGATGAAGCTTTTCTGAACTTCGTCAAACCGTTTACAAAACTAACAAGAAAAGAAAAAAGAAAATTTAAACAATCAAATTAATTTTATTATGAAAGAACAAGATATTGTTAAAATGGAGTTTTTGATCACATTGAATAACAACATTGTTATTCAACGTTACTTCAATGTACGAGGATATAACTCCACCGCACGACTCTCCGTTGACCTCTATGAATATGTAAAAGATTTAGTAGAAGCGTTCGAACAAACTCTGAAAATGAGAACTGTTGTGTACATGCTCGACAACCAATATGAGATTATGGAAGATTCCACAATTTTAGACACTGACAATACCGATGCACCAGAAAATTTCAATTTTTTCATCAGAATCGGAGAACAGACAATTTGTCAAAGAACATTAGATGCTAAAATTTTTCCACCTAAAATAAGATACACCGTAGACATACGCCAAGAGGCAAAAAGTGTACTTCGGAACCTTACTGACATCTTTTCAGGGCGAGATTTTAATACTCAGTTCCTGAACTATACATTGGCTTGAGCGTATTTATAACTTACAGAAAAGGAAATAAAAATTATGTCAAAAAGAAACTTCGAATATCTCGGAAATACATTTCAATTACAACTACTAAACCAACTAATTTTAGATAAAGATTTTTCGCATTCAATCATTGACGTAATCGAACCTTCTCATTTTGAGAATAAGTACTTTAAGACCTTAATTCAATTGATCAAGGAGTACTATGTAAAGTACGATTGTACACCTTCGTATGAAACTCTTTCACAGATAGTCAAAAGTGAGTTCCCTCAGGAACTTATGTTGAAAATCTTGAATGATACCATCAAACAAGTTCAAGACTCACCTGTAGACGGTGTAAGTTTTGTACAAGAAAAAGCTCTAAAATTCTGCAAACAACAAGAACTCCAAAAAGCAATTGTTCAGTCTCAAAAAATTCTAGACAATGGTGAATTTGAGAACTATGAAAAGTTGGAAGAATTATTCAGAACAGCCATTCAAATTGGTGAAAACAACAACAAAATTGAAGATGTTTTCAATAACTTAGACGATGTACTCAACGAGGACTTTAGACACCCAATCCCTATGGGAATTGTGGGTATAGACAAACTCCTCAAGGGTGGATTAGCTAAGGGTGAATTGGGTGTGATATTGGCTCCCACAGGTGTTGGTAAAACAACAGTATTAACTAAGATTGCCAACAGTGCCTTCAACAACGGATACAGTGTATTGCAGTTGTTTTTTGAGGATAATCCTAAGGTTATTCAAAGAAAGCACTTTACCATGTGGACAGGTATTGCTCCTGACGATTTACCAAATCACCGAGATGAAGTTCTCGAGAAAGCTCGTGAGGTAAAAGAAGAAATGACAAATAAGTTATACTTAAAAAAGTTACCTTCAGATACTCACACGATGACTCAAATTAAAAATATGATCCGCAAGATGATTGCCGATGGTCATAGGATTGATATGCTTTTGATCGACTATATCGACTGTATTGTTCCCGATAAGAACTTGGGTGATGAATGGAAAAGTGAAGGTTCAGTAATGAGAGGTTTTGAAGCTCTCTGTCATGAATTGAATGTTGTTGGTTGGACCGCAACACAGGGTAACAGAAGCTCTATATCTTCTGAGGTTGTAACCACCGACCAGATGGGTGGTAGTATTAAGAAGGCTCAAGTAGGTCACGTTATCATTTCCGTGGCAAAGACCTTACAACAAAAAGAAATGAACTTGGCTACCATCGCCATTACCAAATCTCGTATTGGTAAAGATGGTGTTGTTTTCGAGAACTGTAAGTTTGATAATGAAATGTTGGAGATTGACACGGAAAGTTCGGTAACCTTCTTAGGATTTGAAGAAAAGAAGGAAGAACAAAAACGTGATCGTATCAAAGAGCTCATGGAAAAAAGAAAACAACGTGAACAACAAAACTAAATTTTAAAAATTATAAGCAATGGAAGAGTTATTAGATATGATATCTAGTGATACACGATATGTCATCAAACGTAGTGGTGACAGAGTTTTATTTGAGTCTGATAAGATCAGAAATGCGGTAATGAAAGCTATGGAAAGCGTTGGTAAGGTCGACGAAGAAATGGCAGAAAAAATTGCACGTATCACAAAGAAAAGTCTTTACAGAGGAGATAAACTCAAAGTACCACACGTAGATGAAATTCACGATATGGTTGAAAATAAATTGATGGATAACGGACTAAATGATGTGGCTAAAGAATATATTATTTACCGTTCAGTTAATCGTCCGAATGTGTTCTCTAAAAGGGTGAACTTAAAACCTTATGAATACCCTGAATTGAGTGAATATGTTGACGCTATTCGTCACTCATATTGGGTTCATACAGAGTTCAATTTTACTTCGGACATTCAAGACTTCAAAGTACACTTGAATGAAAAAGAAAAAACTGCGGTACAAAGAGCGATGCTTGCGATTTCACAAATCGAGATTGCGGTTAAGACCTTTTGGGGTGATATCTACAAAAGATTACCGAAACCAGAGATTGGAAACGTAGGGGCTACTTTTGCGGAGTCTGAAGTTAGACACGCAGATGCTTACTCACACCTAATCCAACTTTTGGGTCTGAACTCTGAATTCCAAAATTTAATGGAAGTACCTGCAATCAGACGTAGAATCAAGTATTTGGAAAAAACGATTGCTAACTCAAAGACAGTTGAGAATCAAGATTACTTTGAATCAGTAATCCTATTTTCAATGTTTGTGGAAAACGTATCATTGTTCTCACAATTCTTGGTAATTATGTCCTTCAACAAACATAAAAATGTATTGAAAGGTACAAGCAATGCTGTTGAAGCGACATCCAAAGAGGAAAACATTCACGCTGAATTTGGATTTGACTTAGTCAATCTAATCAAGAAAGAAAACCCAACTTGGTGGTCACCACAGTTGATTGAAGATATTGTGGACGCAACCCTTGAGGCTTACGAGGCTGAAGCTGAGATCGTAAATTGGATCTTCGAAATGGGAGATCTCGATTTCCTTACAAAAGCTCAAACCTTGGAGTTTATAAAACACAGATTCAACCTATCATTGAACTCTATTGGTATAGAAAATGCGTTCAAAGTTGATAAGAAATTGTTGGAAACCACAGAATGGTTTGATGACGAAATCCTAACAACCAAACACACAGATTTCTTCAACAAGAGAAGTATCAATTATAGTAAAAAATCAAAATCAATTACGTTAAACGACCTATTTTAATATATATAAAAAATCACATGGAAAATAGAAAACCTTTTGAATGGATAAATGAAGAGTCAATAACCTTTCTTCGCAGGGGCTATTTGAGTGAAGGTGAACAACCTTTGGAAAGAATCAAAGTTATTGCTGAACATGCGGAAAAATTATTGGGAATCGAAGGATTTGCGGATAAGTTCTACAATTATATGGGTAAAGGATGGTATTCATTATCATCACCAGTATGGGCAAACTTTGGAAAAGTACGTGGACTTCCAGTAAGTTGTTTTGGTTCTAATGTTGGTGACAACATTGAATCAATACTTTACACTCAAGCTGAAGTTGGTGAAATGAGTAAAATGGGTGGAGGAACATCAGGTTACTTTGGTAATATCCGTGGACGTGGTGCTAAAATCACTGACAACGGACATGCACCAGGAGCGGTTCACTTCATGAATTTGTTCCAGAGTGTTGTGGATAACATTTCACAAGGTTCAACTCGTAGAGGAAGATTCTCACCATACTTACCCGTAGAACATCCTGATATTATGGAGTTTTTGGAAATTGGAACTGAAGGTTTCCCAATCCAAGATCTAACTCACGCAGTCACTGTGACTGATCAATTCATGAAAGAAATGATTAGTGGTGATGAAGAGAAAAGATCTGTATGGGCTAAAGTAATCCAACGCAGAGGTGAAATTGGATATCCTTATATTATGTTCACCGACACGGTAAATAACAATGCACCTGAGGTATATAAAGAAAAAGATATGAAAATTTATAATTCTAATCTTTGTTCTGAAATCGCACTTCATAATTCTGAAGAAGAATCTTTTGTTTGTGTTCTATCATCTATGAATTTGCTTCACTACGATGAGTGGAAAGACACAGATGCTGTTGAGACCATGATTTATTTCTTGGATGCGGTTGTCACTGAATTTGTTGATAAAATTGACAGTCTCAGACACAACGGTACATTAGAAGGTCAAAGAGCTTTCTTTTATTTAGAAAAAGCATACAATTTCGCTAAGAGACAAAGAGCTTTGGGTCTTGGTGTTCTTGGATGGCATTCCCTTTTACAGTCAAAAGGTCTTCCTTTTGATAGTAAGGAAACTGCTCGTTTGAATGTTGAGGTTTTTAAATTGATTAAAGATAAGTCGTACAACGCATCAAAAGAGTTGGCAGAACAATTTGGAGAACCTGAACACTTGGTGGGTTACGGAAGACGTAATGTTACATTAAACGCAATTGCACCTACAACTTCATCCGCATTTATCTTAGGACAGGTTTCACAATCCATTGAACCAATTTGGTCAAATGCTTATGTGAAGGATGTTGCTAAATTGAAAGTTACTATCAAAAACCCTATACTGAAAAAATTACTTTCTGATATGGGAAAAGACACAAAAGAAGTGTGGAATAGTATCAAAAAGTACGATGGATCAGTTCAACATTTGGAGTTCTTGACGGACGAACAAAAGGATATCTTCAGAACTTTTGCTGAGGTCAACCAATCGTCTATTGTCAATCAGGCGGCTGTCAGACAAGATTTTATTGATCAGGCTCAATCCCTGAACTTGATGATTTCACCTGATATGCCAACTAAAGATGTCAACAAACTTCTTATAGATGCATGGAAGTTGGGAGTAAAAACACTTTATTACCAACACTCAATGAATTCTGCTCAGGCTTTTGCAAGAAAGAAACTAAATCTGAATGACCTCGAATGCGTGGCATGTCAGGCATAAAACCCCAAAAAGGTTCATAACGCACGATAAACCCATCACAAAAGTGGTGGGTTTTTTTTATATCCTAAAAAAAATAATGGGGTATATTTATCAGATATGGCAAACGGCAAAACATACGGTTTAACTTTCCCCTTCGTAGATTCATTCGATGGAAAATATTTGGATCTTACAGATTTTCCTGCTGAGGAGGTCAGAAGTAATCTTATTCATCTTCTTCTGACAAGAAAAGGTTCACGTTATTTTTTACCTGATTTCGGAACAAGATTGTTGGAATATATTTTTGAACCATTAGACGGACCCACATTTCAAAGTATTGAAGCTGAAATTAAAGATTCAGTACAAAAATTTATGCCACAATTACAGTTGACGAATATATCCATCACCGCACCTACAGGTGAGGCGGCCGGTCTTACAGCAACTGAGGCGGGTGGAGTTATAGATCCTGCTCTTAGAAGAACCAATCAAGATGTTTCTGATTATACGGCAACGGTAAGGATTGATTACTCAATAACTAATGATGTTTTCAACACAAAAGATTTCGTCATCATAAATATTTAAGATTATGGCAGAAAGAAGAATATCCTATACTGTAAGAGACTTTGCGGCGATCCGTCAGGAACTTATAAATTACACCAAAACATACTATCCCGAACTAATTGATAATTTCAATGACGCATCGGTATTCTCAGTATTTTTGGATTTGAATGCCGCAGTTGCAGACAACCTACATTATCACATCGATAGAAGTATTCAAGAAACCGTTCTTCAATTTGCACAACAAAGATCATCAATTTATAATATCGCGAGGACATATGGTCTGAAAATTCCAGGTCAGAGACCTTCTATTGCATTAGTAGATTTTTCTATCACAGTACCAGCCTTTGGTGATAAAGAAGATGAAAGATATTTGGGTACATTGAGAGCCGGAAGTCAGGTTATTGGATCTGGACAAATCTTTGAAAATCTGTATGACATCAATTTTTCATCACCATTCAATCAAGATGGTTTTCCAAACAGACTCAAAATACCAAACTTTGATGCCAGTGGTAATCTAATCAACTATACCATCACAAAAAGAGAGACTGTTGTAAATGGTATTACAAAAGTATTCAAAAGAGTAATCACTCCAAACGACGTACGTCCGTTCTTTGAATTCTTCTTACCTGAAAAAAATGTATTGGGTGTAACATCAATTATACAGAGAGATGGAACATCATATTCAAACGTACCAACACCACAAGAATTTTTAGGTGTTAATGGTAGATGGTATGAAGTACCTGCTTTAGCTGAAGGTAGAGTGTTTATCGAAGATCCGACAAAACCATCAGATGATCCATCAATCAAGGTTGGAAGATACATCCAAACACAAGAAAGATTTATAACCGAATATACCCCTGAAGGATTTTTGAAAATTACTTTTGGTGGGGGTACAAATACCGCTGAAGATCAATTACGTGAATTTACCGCTTTGGACGTTCCGCTGAAAATCCAAAGATACCAAAACAACATGATGTCTTTGGGATCAACACCAAAGGCAAACACAACACTATTCATTCAGTATAGAATCGGTGGTGGTCAGGGGACGAACTTAGGTGTGAACGTCATCAACCAAATTGGTTCAGTAGATTTCTTTGTAAACGGACCTTCCGATGTAATAAACAATTCCGTAATCAATTCTTTAGCTTGTAACAACGTTACAGCGGCAATTGGAGGTGCAGGGTACCCATCCACCGAAGAGGTCAGAAATTACGTTACATACAACTTTTCGGCTCAAAATAGAGCGGTAACCATCTCCGACTATGAGGCTATTATCAGAAACATGCCAGGTCAATTCGGAGCACCCGCTAAAGTCTCAATCACTGAGAATAATAACAAGATTCTCATAAATGTTTTATCATACGATTCTTCAGGAAATCTTACATCTGAAGTATCACAAACTATGAAACAAAATTTAGCTGAGTATCTATCAAACTATAGAATGATTAATGACTATGTTCAGATCGGAAACTCTCAGGTAATTGATTTGGCGGTTGATGTACAGGCGGTACTAGACTCTACTCAGAATCAGGGAGCGGTCATATCAAATATTATTGATAGAGTTACGACATTCTTTAGTCCAACAATTAGAGAAATGGGTGAAGACATTTTAGTATCAGAATTAAATCGACTAATACAATCTGAAAATGGTGTCATTAGTGTTGGTGAAATTAAGATCTTCAATAAAGTTGGGGGTCAATACAGTTCCTCTCAGACATCGATGCCATATTCAGATGCGGCAACCAAAGAAATATCATTGGTTGATAATACAATTTTTGCAGAACCCAATCAAATCTATCAAGTTAGATTCCCCGCTAAAGACATCACCGTAAGAGTTAAGAATTATCAGACTACAAACTTTTCCTAATCTATAGTTTTCCCAAATTTAGATTACTTTTTATAAAATAGTGGATAAACTATTTATCATAGAAAGTTTGTTTTAATGTCCAAGTCATATAGAATAAGAACCCAAGTAGGTGTAGATAGGCAAATCAATGTACAATTAGATCAAGACTTTGATCAAATTGAGATTCTATCACTCAAGATTAGAAGCGAAGATGTCTACACAAGAATGTGCGCAGATTATGGTGTCGTTGTTGGACGTGTTTTTACCAATGGTGGTTATGGTATCCCAAACGCCAAACTATCAATCTTTGTTCCAATTACAGATGTGGATCTCAATAATGAGATTATCAGAGAATTATATCCTTACGAAACTATTGAAGATGTAAATGAAGATGGGTATAGATACAATCTTTTACCTTATGAATCAAGCCATTCGGGTCACGTGCCAACTGGTACTTTTCCAAGTAAGAATGATATCCTTACAAATCCGGCCCTTATTCAGGTTTATGACAAATACTACAAGTACACTGTAAAAACAAATGGTAGTGGTGACTTTATGATTATGGGTGTGCCCACAGGTACACAAACTTTAGTTATGAACTTGGACCTCTCAGACATGGGTCCATTCTCACTTTCACCTCAGGACCTCATTAGAATGGGTAGAGCCAGTTCGAGCGACTTCAACTCGGCAACATTTAGTACATCGTCCGATTTTCAATCCCTACCTCAAATTGTAACACTGAATCAGAGTGTCAACGTACAACCATTTTGGGGTCAACCCGAGTTATGTGAGGTTGGGATTGTAAGATACGATTTTAATTTGGGAGATGTGGGTGTAACTATCGAACCCACCGCTTTGTTTATGGGATCATTGGTAACAAACCAAAATGATCAAGCCATGTCAAGAAACTGCGTACCACCTTCAGAAATGGGTGATTTGTGTAATTTGAATGCGGGTCCAGGTGAAATTGTTGCCATTAGACAAACCATCTTTCAAGACACAAATGGATTACCTGTTTTGGAACAAGCTGAACTTCCAAACGGAGGAAAAGTAATTGACGAAGATGGTACTTGGTTATTAGAGGTTCCCATGAATC
>Ga0209617_10001589_pt1 | contig 10620 bp, 9 predicted proteins | sample LakEriepJuly2011_2_FD_187459 | JGI IMG/M metagenome (GOLD analysis project Ga0209617, IMG submission 187459) | Freshwater microbial communities from dead zone in Lake Erie, Canada - CCB epilimnion July 2011 (SPAdes) (version 2) | ecosystem: Environmental > Aquatic > Freshwater > Lentic >... | reverse complement strand
AGACGCGGCGTGGACAATCGAAAGGTTAAAAATAGGAACAAAGATGGGACTGATGAATGAATTTATTGGCGTGTTTGTCGAACAGGAGACGAATCAGGGTGTAAAAAAAGAGGGATTGGCTGAAGCGGCTGCAGTTCGGCGCCGATTACACCCATGTTCAAGAAGTACAGCATTTCTATGGAGGCTGGTGCATCGGCTTCGAAAATTGCTTGAAGGGAAATATTTTTCGAAAAGAGTAAGCTACAATATTTTTAGGAAAGGCGACTTGGGCGAGCGCCGACATTTTCCAGCAAGTTGGGCGAATCCGTTCTGGGGATCGCGGTTACGAATAAATAAAGAGTGAGGCAGGTGTCGAAAAAAGGAGAGTCAGATCCTCCCAACCGTTCTTTGGGCGTGGAAGGGTGTTGGGGTTGGAATTATGACGATGTAAGAGATGGGTAACTAGAGAGAATTTGTAGGAGTGGAAGAAGTGTTGTCACTAAGTAGTGTAGCCACAAGCCTTTCAGATTGCGATTTAATGGAAAAGATAGTTGCTGAGAAAGTAATATGAGAGTCTTTTCTGAGTCCAAGGATGAGTGGACCCAAAGTCTGGCCTGAAACCTCAGAAAGTGATGAGTATTTATCAATCAAGTCGCCATTGGGATTTGAAAACAAAGAAAAAAAAGACGAGCCAACTAGGGTCTCGGCGGTACTGGCCAAAAGAGATCGAGCCCGGTCATTTGCAAAAGAAATAAAACCACTTTGGTCCGAGATAAGCACGCCGACCGGAAGTGCTGACACGACCGAAAGCGACTCATCCAAGGCACTCTGGATTCGTTCCCTTTGTTGCGCGAGGAAACAACAAAGCAACGCCACAAGTAGCACTGTAGTGGAGCGGATAACGGCTCTGGACAAGGGATAAACAGGGTCGACTAAATGAGGGGCAAGCGGGCCCAGAACAAAGGAGTGGCGCCAAATTGTCAAAAGGGAAAAGGCAGCAATCGCATATACCGCTCCCCAAAATAAAATCTGGCGAGGCCTTAAAAAGAAGGCAAAGCTAGCGAGAGTTATATTACAGAGTAAGGGCGAAAGGGTTATATCTCCGAAAAGAGTATAGGTCACCCGATCGATTGCAAACACCAGTAGCAACCCAATAAAAGGCACCGCTTTGGGAAATCTAGAAAAAAAAGAACTCAACCTGTAAAAGTCTTACCGTCTTAACCTGACAAGTCTAGCACCTAACAGCATTTGGTAAGGAGCTTGCACTTAGCAGAAGAGGCAAACTAAAGTGGGGAATTGAGGCGACTTCGCATTCTACAAATCTTTTCCAGATATTTGGAATATGGGGGCGAAGAATATATTGCTGGACGGATTGAGGATTCATTGGCGGATCGCCACGAAATGTTTCGGTATATCGGATCTTCCAGCGCACTGCTGCGGGGAAGTTTGTATGAGCAATTCATGATTCCGTGGAGAACCCTCTACAATCGAAAAATCGAAAAAGACCTACTTAGAGAACAGGAACGCAACAAATATGATTTATGGATTGTCCACAATGTCTTCCCCGCGCTTTCTCCCTCAGTGTTTTCTGTGGCCAAAGAAAATAAAATTCCAATCGTACATTATCTTCATAATTACAGGATGAGTTGTGCAAACGGCTACTTCTTGAATCATGGAAAACCATGTGAAAGATGCCTTCAAGGAAACTTTTGGCCTGCTTTTGAGACTGGGTGTTGGCGTAATAGTCGGGCGATTAGCGGGTGGATGGGAGTAATCCTTCAGAAAATGAGAAATGAAGGTGTATTTAGACAGGTGAGAAGATGGGTTTCACCCAGTGAAAGCCAAAAGTACGTCCATATCCGCATGGGGTTGCCCGCATCTCGAATAGATGTAGTGCCATACTATTTTAAAGCTGAGGCTGCCTGTCCACCACCCAATCCCAATGGAGCGATTCTTTTTCTCGGTCGTCTGTCACCAGAAAAGGGGGTAGATAAACTACTGAAGGCTTGGTCCTATGTGGCGAACAAGAGTCACCCCTTGTGGATAGCCGGCACAGGGCCAGAACTTGTGCGACTCCAAAGACTGGCTCGCGAACTTAAACTTTCCAACGTTGAGTGGCTGGGATTTGTTCCTCGGTACAGACAGCAGGAGCTGTGGGGAAAAACAGCATTCTCAGTAGTACCGTCTATTTGGAGAGAACCCTACCCGCTGAGCTTTCTTGAAGCTTGGAAAAACGGAAGGCCTTTTATTGGAAGCCGAATAGGCGCAATGGCAGAGGTCCTAAGTGATGGGCGCGGAGGATTGTTAGCCGAGACTGGCTCGGCAGAAGATCTTGGCCGTCAGATAACGACCTATATTAATCAACCCGAGTTAATCATCCGAGCTGGAGCGGAGGGCCATGCGAAAGTGCTCGAGAGAAACAACAAAGAGCTTTGGATGAATTCATTTAATACAACCTTGGAAAAAACACTTGATCCCACATATTACAAACGGAGTCTTCCTCCCGAGGGATCAGAAATCTTTAATGCATGTACGCTCTTTGATACTGGTTTTCTTGCGAAGGGGCTAGCACTCTTTGCCTCGCTAAAGCGCCAGAAGAGGCCCTTCCGCCTGCACGTCTTTGCGATGGATGACTTTTGCGCCGAATATCTGGAAAAAATGAGAGACCCTGACTTGGTTGTGATACGGAAAAACGACTTTGAAGATTCCGAGCTTTTGCATGTTAAGGGCCAGAGAACACGTGCTGAGTATTACTGGACCTGCACATCTTCAGTGCTTCTGTATTCCCTAACAAAATTAGGGCTGACCTGCTGTACCTATCTCGATGCAGATCTTTATTTTTATGACGCAGCGCAAAAACTGGAAGCAAGAATGGGAGATGCCTCTGTCGGAATTACGCCGCACAGCTATGCGGCGGAGTATGATCAAAGCAGAATTCACGGAATCTACTGCGTTCAATATGTAACCATTCGGAACAATGAGAAAGGACTCAGTGTTTTACGGTGGTGGCGGGACAAATGCCTTGATTGGTGCTTTGCAAGAGTTGAAGCGGGAAAATTCGGAGATCAAAAATATCTGGACGACTGGCCCGAAAGATTTCAAGGCGTGAAAGTGCTTGATGGACCCGGAGTTGGGCTTGCCCCTTGGAACTGCAAGGATTATTCCCTCAGACCCGAGGCTGGGGGAAAATGGCTGGTAAATGACAGCTCTGACAGCACAGAAGGACCGCTAATTTTTTATCACTTTCACGAAATGCGTTTCTTTACAAAAAATCGGATTAAGCGCGTTGCTGGGGGTTATGATATTAATGAAAATGTGCTGAAAAACATCTACCAGCCTTATATTAAGGAATTACTGGAGATCGCGAAAGAGATCGCCCGTGAATATCCACATGCCAATCCATTGGCCATCACCAAACCCCAAAAAATAAAAAAACTAGCCGCCCGAACTTATTCACTTCTCAACCCTAACTTTAAGAATCACTATATGCCAATAAGCAAAGCAATCGCTGAATAGTGCGAACAAATGGCAAAAGCAATCGACATTCCAACATTCACAGACTCACGGGGGGAGCTTTCTGTGCTAGAGAAGATAATTAGATTTCCAATCCGCCGAGTTTACTTTATTCACCATGCTGAGGGATTGCGTGGAGGACATCGGCATAAAAAAAACACCCAATTTCTTGTGGCCGTTTCTGGGAAAGTAGTGATTCATGTAAACGATGGTCATGAGAAGAAAAATTACCATTTGGACAGTCCTCGAAAGGGGTTAATTTTAGAGACGGCAGATTGGCACACCATGGATGCTTTTACCGAAGATTGCGTTTTGCTTGTCCTTGCTTCCGAGCCATATGATGTCAACGACTACATTGACGAGGCATATCCCGAAAGATGATTGAATACGACAATCTAGGGAGGAGCAATGCGCCGTACGCAAATGATATTTGCAAAGTGTTTGAAAAAGTACTCCATAAGGGCTGGTTTGTGCTGGGGGAGGAGGTGGCGGCCTTTGAGAAAGAGTTTGCTGAATGGTGTGGGGCAAAGCATTGCGTAGGTCTTGCCTCGGGACTGGATGCGATCACCCTATCTTTGAGAGCCCTACACCTGCCTGCTGGCAGTGAGGTTCTCGTGTCATCCAACGCTTATATTGCGCCAATCCTATCGATCCTTGAGGCAGGCCTAACGCCTATCCTCGTGGAACCTGATCTTCGAACCTACAATATGGATCCAAGGTTAGCCGAAAAAGCTGTGACGAAGAAGACCCGAGCCATCCTACCTGTTCATTTATACGGAAAAATGAGTGACATGAAGGCAATCACAAAACTCGCTGAGCAATATGGCCTGAAGATAGTAGAGGATTGCGCACAAGCGCATGGTGCGATGCAGGGTGGCACAAAAGCTGGAACTTGGGGGGATGCGGGGGCTTTCAGCTTTTATCCCACGAAAAACTTGGGAGCACTAGGTGACGCCGGGGCAGTGGTCACGAATCGAGAGGATCTAGCGGATGAAATCCGCACGTTGCGAAATTACGGATCGAAAAAGAAATACCACAACGATCTTTTGGGCGTCAACTCACGCCTCGACGAAGTACAAGCGGCAATTCTTCGCGTAAAGCTGTGCCATCTAGATGATTTGAACCGAAAAAAAAGAAGCTTGGCGGACATTTATTTTCAAGAACTCAAACTAGCAGAGTTAGTGTTACCACATCGCGATTCGGCGTTTCACGATATCTTCCACATCTATGCGGTCCGCCACCCGCAACGGGATGTCCTCCGAGAGCACTTACTACGGGAGGGCGTTAAAACAGAGGTTCATTATCCCGTGCCTCCAGCAAGACAAAAGGCAATGAGCGGCAAATTAACGGGTGGGCCATTTCCCGTCGCCGACTTGATCCACGAGACTGAGCTAAGTTTACCGATCTCGATCTTTCATACGCCCGAGGACATCCAGCATATTTGTCGTGCCATAAATGGCTTCAGGACTTGACCGCATGGGAGACAACCGTGAGTACGAGTATAAAGCTGACCGATCGGCACATCGGGAGGAGTTTTCAAAGATTGTAGATTGGATCCCAGCGGGATCCAGAGTCCTGGATCTTGGTTGTGGGGAAGGTTCGCTGTTAAAGTTATTAGTCGAGAGGAAAAAAGCACAGGTGGAGGGCATTGAAATTAGCCCTTCTGGAGTTGAAGTGTGCAGATCCAAGGGGTTGAAGGTTCGGCAAGGCAGGATCGATGAAGAATTACCGTGGGCAGATGACGCCTTCGACATTGCAGTCTGTAACGTCACCTTGCAGATGGTAATGTATCCAGAGAAACTTTTGTCAGAAATGGGTCGTGTAGCAAAAAGACAGATCGTCTCATTTCCTAATTTCGCAAATATACGCAACCGCCTAGAGCTTTTTTTTTATGGGAGAATGCCTAGAGCCATGCTGTTTAGTCATGCTTGGTGGAATACGGGCCATATTCACCAGCTCTCGATTAGAGACTTTAAGGAACTTGTAAAAAAAACAGAACTAGAAATAAAGAGGAGCGCTTATTTTGGAAGACTTGCCGTGCTTGGGCTCGCTTCCCTTGCGCCCAACTTGCTTTCGACAATCGCAATGTTTGAACTGTTAAAATTATCGCAATCCAAAAAGAACAAGTGATCATAAGAAAATGAAAATGATAAGAAACTGTCAAAAACCTCAAGGCCCTAAACAATCTATGATTCCTTTGCAAAAAAGAGAGCTCATTTTCTGAATGGAATAGTTCCTTGCTTCTGTCTGGCAGGCTAACTTCATCGAAGCCAATCGGCTTGCGTCGCCCAAAAGATCTACGATTGCATCCGCATACTGAATGGGGTCTTGCCAAGAATCACAGATCCAGCCGGTCTTTCCGTGCGTCAAATAGTCAATTTCAGGGCTGTGATATGGGTATGTGGTAGTAACCATGGGGACTCCAAAAGCAAATGAGTCCAAAACAGCCAACCCAACAAGACCGGGCATAAGACAAACATTAGCCAGCGACCAGTAGGGCGCTTTTTCAGTATCACCTTTCGCGCCTAAGTAGCGGAGCCACGGCTCCCTTTTTGCTGTTTCAACAACTAAGGCATCGTCTGGGCCGCGTCCGATTACGATCATTTCGAAGTCAGGAATCTTTTTTCGAACGATCCTGCACGCCTGGAGAAGAAAAGAGATCCGCTTCTGCGGATAAAGGCCGCCGGTATAAATGCCAATGTTCTTGGAAAAAATCCCCAACTCCTTACGTAAGTCGTTTTGTTGTGATGGTGTTACGGAATCTCGTGCTTGTATCAAGCTAGAAGTATCAATCGAATTCATCACCACGGTAATTTTGTTTTCAGGGAATCCCAAATCCCGAACAACACGGGCACTTAAGTTGTTGTAGGCAAACCACCAGTCAGCCCGACGGGAAATAAACCATTTCCATCTTTCTGAAAAAGAGTTTGGATGAATGGATTGAAAGTTTTTCCCATGACCCCAGAAAGCAAACTTCCATCCACCCCATTTTCTCAAAATCATCAAAAGAGGTAACACTGCATATTTAGTTTCTTGGGGAGTAATTACCAGTGAGATTCCTTTCACATGCGGAAATACATTCTGCCATCCCATGGAACCAAACCAGTGAATGGGAACAGGGAGTGCCCACGGCAGATAGCCGGGAAGCAGAGACTCACGGGTCTTTGGCGAGAAAATGAGTTGGAGAGAAACCCCGTGTGCAGATAAATCTTTGTGGAGTTGCTCAAAGAAAGGGACTCGATAGTGGGGAAGGTGCTCTTGAATGATCAGGACAGAGCGGCGTGGTGATGTCATGGAATCAAATACCTAAAAAGATTCGAATTGTCGGCCCAAGAAACTTGATTGGCCAACTGACCCCGTAATTTCTTTTGCAAAAAACAAACCACTCTCGGAAAGGCAACCCTTTGGGAGAGTTCAGGAGACGGAGCCGATTCGAAACGGATAAAGAGCGGTCTCTCCACGTCTTTTCAGTGTGATCCCAAGGGCATGTTCCGACAAAATGTTTAGTTTCGAAGATAGGGATACCCTTCCGAGCGGCAGCGTAACCATAATCATGATCACCCATGCTATGGGTATAGGTAGAGTGGAAAGAGCCGAGGTCTTGATAAACGCAACGAGGGATTAGGACGCAGTTACCGTTAAATGTGTGCACCCCATAAGGCGGAGTTTCTCTGCCTTTGGAAACAACTCCATAGGTCTTTTTTCCTGTTTCAGGGTCGGATATAGCTCCTACTGCGATGGCCTTAGTTGAGGGGGAGGGAACCAAGGCAAGAAGGGATGGAATCGCATTTGGCAGCAGATGAGTATCGTCATTCAAGAGCAGGTAGAAATCAGGGTCGCTCTTTGCTGCAACACTCCATGCGAGTCGCATGCCGCCACACCAGTAAAGATTACCGCTTCCTTGAATCATATGTACTTGGGGAAACTTGTGCCGAACCTGCTGTGAAGTGCCGTCAGAAGAAGCGTCATCAACAAGAAATACCGTCAGTAAAATATTCGAATCGAGATCTTGGGTAAAAAGGGCTTGAAGACAGTTGCAGGTCTTGAGAACGCGATTATAGCAGGTCATAAGAACGGCCACAGACAGAGGAGCGCTATTCATGAGGGTGAGTGCCGAAGAATTTCGGTGTAAGCGTTTAAATAGCGATCGATCATTAGATCTTCGGTAAAATGTAAGCGTGCAAATTCCCAGCCAGTCTGAGCGAGTTGATGTGCCTTTCGGGTGTCACTGTGCAATGCGATTAACGCATCGCAAATGTCCAAGGGGTATCGCACGTTCACCAGCACCCCTGCTTTGCCATGGTCCAGCAGGTAGGGAATAGCGCCAGAATCTTTTCCGCCAACGACTGGAATTCCTAGGGCCATGGCTTCCAGCGGTGCCATGCCAAAGGATTCCTCAAGCGCTGGATGAAGTAAAACAGTGGACTTATTACACATCTCTTGATGCATAACCAATTGAGGGGCGTGTCCCCGAAAAATAACACCGTCAACGAGACGATGTTTTTGAGCCCACTGGTGAGCTGGCCCACCTATTTCAAATCCTCCTCCATACATAACCATAGTTGCTGCAGGGCAGTGATTGCGAAAAGCGGCAAATCCCAGGAGTGCGCTGATTGGATTCTTTCGTGAAGTAAACCCTTCAAGGCATGTAACAACGCAGGGAGGGTAAGAAACGCTGAGAAGTGCAAGCCTCTCTTCGCCCATCTTAAAAAGTGCAGTCCCAACTCCGTTCGGGATGACCTGGATCTCCCTGTCTTTAGACAAAAGAGGCAGAATTGCTTTCTTCAAATAAGGTGATACGCATGTCAAATTCGGAGAATAATTGAGAACCTGCCTGCCTAGTTGCGAGCGAAAAAGCCAAAATAAATAGGCCCGAGTCCAACGATAAAAACTAGGAATAAGAGATGGCGAGTCGTGTGCTGTGATGAGCGTCGGAGTTCCGCTTTTCAAGGCGGCTTCAGCAAATTCATAGGACCAGTGAGCATGAACGATATCGCAATGGGAGCCTCGCATAGCATCAGTTAAAAAACGTACTTCCTTCGCATAAAAATCGTAAGCAGCCCAGCGAGCTCTTCGGGGGGTAATTTTGAGACTCAAGGGCCCATGAGAAAGGGATAGTGTCTCTTGAAGAGCCTCACTCCCTGCGAAAAGTGTGATCTCATGTCCTCGCGTCAGTAGCCCTGCAGCCAACCTGCCTATTAGAGGAAAGGAGTAGACGGAGGGAAGAGCGAAGTCTTTTGGAAGCCATGGCTTTAAGGGTTCCAATGAGACCGGACCCGCAATACCGATTTTCACAAATTGGCTCGAATAACACGGCAGGGGTTGCCAGCGGCAATACAGCCTGCGGGAATGTCTTGAGTTACAACGCTGCCAGCACCGATTACCGATCCAGATCCAATCGTTACACCCTTGAGGACAATTACGCGCGCACCGATAAATACATTATCCATGATTTGGACGGGCTTAGCCTCTGCGAATGCCTTTTGTGAATCGTGTCTTTCGGAAGGTCTGAGCGGATGGAAATCGGTGTCGGCAATCAAGACGTCTGCTCCGATGAGGCATCCGCTCCTAATTTGAATTTCTTTTGCAGAACAAATGGAGCCCCCACTGATTCCCACCCTTTCCCCTATCAAAATCTTTGCTTCAGAGGTGAGAGTTCTCAGAACCAAAGGGTGGGTGATGCCAAGTGCTGTTCCAAAACTGCGGGAGCAAAGATGTGATCCACCACCAATTCGGATTTGAGAGCCTTGAAAAAGAGAAACGAGTGGAAGTCCTATAAAGCGGACAGAGCCTTGAAGGTTTAGCCCCAATAACCTCAACCAAAGGGGAATCCAAAATCTGTCGCTACGATAAAGAAAACTACGAAAGGCCCGTTGCAAAAACGAGGAGATCATCGAGGTGATCTTAGAGGTGGACTTGCGAAAGCACAATAATTGTCAAAATGGAGCGCCCCCAATCCGTGCAGGCTTAATTGAGTGACAACAACTTGACGTAAGACTTAAGGTGTTGTTCAGCAATCGCCTTTGGTAAGTATTTGTTCCCCGTAAAATCTTGGGAAACAAGTGTAGGGTCCTTGACTTTGGCCCACGATTCTACTGCCAACCAAAGTTCTTTCCAATTTTGGTTTGGAATCAGGGTGGCTGTAGGGAAGCCTTGGGAGACAAAAGGAATGCCGCCCGTGTTAAAAGCGAAGACTTTTTTTGAGCGAACAAGAGCTTCTGCAACTGCCAAACAGAATGACTCTGTTTTAGAAACGTGAACAAGACAGTCGGAGTGATCTAAAAGCTCGATAAGGCTATGAACAGGCAAATGATCAATATGCTTCAAGGTCAAATTGGGATGATTTAGATTCATGAGGTGTATAAATCGTTGGCCATAACGTGTGGTCGTGTCCAAGCCACCCAGAAAGACGCAGTCAACGGGACGTTGGGCAAGAGGAGAGCGAATCAAAGTTTCAATCAGTTCGCACTGCTGCTTGAGGTGATACACGGATCCAATATTGACGATTCGCAGAACCTTAGGGTCTGTATCAGAATGAGATAGTGGGGTAGAAAAAAATTCCTGACGAACTGCGTTGGGAATGAGATTTGTGCTACGGGTTTTGGCTCGGAGAGATGTTTCCATGAAGTCGGAAAGACAAATTACGATTTCATATTTCGGAAGACTGATGCTTTCAAGAAGACGTTGGAGGGCCCAATGAGGCCAAGGCCGAAGAGGGGCAACGCGATTGATTCCATTCAAATAGCCGTGAACGGTAAGGATCTTTGGGAGAGGAAGTAGTGCGCCGACAATGGCACACCAAGCTTCTGTGCCGTGAGAATGAACCAAGTCGGGTTGCAGTCGCTGAAGAAGACGGCGAGAAGAGAAAAAGCAACCCAAGTGCAATGTGCGCAAAAAACCTACTTTAGGGACAGAAAGAAAATGATAATGAATATTTGCGGGAAGATTGCTTGGTATCGGGGTGCCTGGTCGAACACAACAAACAACATGAATTTCCAATGGGAGACCAGCTGTGGAAAATCCCTGCATAAGCGCTAGCGGGGCGCTCGCAAATCGTGGAGTGGTTTCGGTGGAGATGCTGCGAACATCTTCAACAAGCATTGCCACTTTGATTATTTTCAACACGGA
>Ga0209617_10001588_pt1 | contig 10620 bp, 9 predicted proteins | sample LakEriepJuly2011_2_FD_187459 | JGI IMG/M metagenome (GOLD analysis project Ga0209617, IMG submission 187459) | Freshwater microbial communities from dead zone in Lake Erie, Canada - CCB epilimnion July 2011 (SPAdes) (version 2) | ecosystem: Environmental > Aquatic > Freshwater > Lentic >... | reverse complement strand
CAACTGATCAACAATAATTGGGGTCAGATCAACATTAATTTCCAATCAGAGAGGGCAGAGGCTAAGGGGGCTGACGATTTCTGGTACTCCAGTATGAGGAAGCCCCCTTAGCCTCTGCCCTCTCTGATTGGAAATTAATGTTGATCTGACCCCAATTATTGTTGATCAGTTGACGATGTAAGTGGTGTTGATGCAATCGACATGGACATCCACGACACTGGACACAATGCCGGTGCCCGATGCTCTGCTGATGGTGCACATTTGCTCTGTGAGTTGGAGTGCAACAGTGATTGAATAACTTCCGTTGTACTCAACGGGTGTGGTGAAGCTAAAGTTGCCGTTGGACGATACAACTGTTTCGCTGCTTACATTATTTTGTAAGGTAAGCTCATTGCCAAAGCTAAGGCCGATGATGGTTCCAGAAATGGTTCTGTCTTGTGGTGGCGTTTCGTGTCCACCACAAGCCACTAACAATGAGAGCGACACCAATGCGAGCGATATCTTTGCGAGCGAAATTTTGTGGGTGGTCATATGGTTCTTTCAAGGTGACTTACAAGTTGCTGATCTGAAAATTGATGCTATCAGCGCCAATTGAATTGCCACTTGCTTTTGCTTTCACGGCATTCACCCCATGCAAGCCATTCAAGCCATTTACTCCATAAAGCTTCAATTTTTAGGCGCAACTCAGCCCATGACCCCTGTTCAAACAATAAGCTAATAGAATTCAAGCCATTCTTCTACCAGCCTTAGTTTGGACAATGAACTCTCCTACTGCGAATAATTCCACCAATCCTTGGAGTTTTCTTCCCTTTGCGCTAACCATCTTCACCAGTGCTTTTTTGTTGTTTCAAGTTCAGCCCTTGCTGAGCAAACAAATCCTGCCTTGGTTTGGCGGCAGTCCTGCGGTCTGGACCACCGCGATGCTGTTTTTCCAAAGTCTGCTGTGCTTGGGTTATTTCTACGCTCACGCGTTGGCCAACTTGTCGTCTCGGAAAACTCAGGCGCGTATTCATGTGTTTGTGTTGATTGTTGCGGCGGTGTTGGCGTCTAGGGTGTTGCCAGGGGTCGATTTGCGGCCGGAGTCATCCGATTCGCCAGTGCTCCAGGTCTTGCAAATTTTGGGGCTCAGTGTGGGCTTGCCTTACTTTTGTTTGGCCACCACAGGTCCGTTGGTTCAGCACTGGTTTACCAACACGGCCCACGCGAAATCTGTTTTTCGTTTGTACGCATTGTCCAATGTGGGCTCATTTTTAGCCCTTCTGTCTTTTCCTTATGTGCTGGAGCCTTGGCTAGAGCAACAGCAAATGGGACAACTCTGGACCATTGGTTTTTGGGTGTTTGCACTCTTGTGTTTGCCTGTTGCTTTGGGCGCTTGGCAAAACAAAGCAGAAAGCGACAATGCCAATCCTGCTGTCAAGCTGGGTCAAAAAACCAAGCTTCCTTTTGCGCAGCGCCTGTCTTGGATTGCGCTGCCGGCATTGGCTTCTTTGGTCTTCATTGCGGCCACCGATCAAATCAGCCATGACGTTGCACCCGAGCCGAGACTTTGGATTTCGACACTCGGCTTGTACTTGCTTACTTTTATTCTGACCTTTGATCACCCACGCTGGTATCGCCCTAGGTTGTTTGGGGGGCTGGCTTTGGTGTTGCTGCTGGTCACGGCTGGCATGAGTGATATTCCGCGCTGGCTCGGCTTTGAATGGGACTATGGTGTCAACGATGTACGCTGGTCTCACTATGCCTTGTTGTTTGTGGTGTGCATGCTGTGCCATGGCGAGTTGTATCGCCGCCGACCGACTGACACTCGCTGGCTCACAGAGTTTTATCTTTGCATGTCGATAGGGGGCGCTTTTGGTGGCTTGTTTGTCACGCTGGTGGCCACCCAATATTTTGACGATTACCACGAGTGGTTGATGGCGCTGGTGCTTGTTGCTTTGTTGGCCTGCCATGTTTTGTTTCGCTCTTCTTTGCCACTTACCGGTTTGGGTGGACGCGCAATGCGCCTTGGCGGTGTGGCTACGGCCACAGGCATGGTGGCTTTGTTGGTGGTCATGCAGAATCCGTGGTCTTGGCGAGAAATTGACAGAGACGACCGCTTTGAAATTTTGTTAGACCAGGAGCGAAATTTCTATGGCACGGTGTCCGTCAAGGAGCGGCGTTTTAAGGCCGAGCCAGAAATGAACGACAGGGTCTTCTTTAGTGGCAACGTCACCCACGGCCAGCAGTTTTTGTCTGAATCGCTTCGGCATGTTCCAACCACTTACTACGCGCGCGACAGTGGCATTGGAGAAACTCTGTTTTGGGCCATGGCGCAAAAGCCCAAGCTGTCGGTGGCACTGATAGGGCTGGGCGCTGGAACCTTGGCCAACTATGCGCGTGAAGGCGATGCCTACGATTTTTATGAAATCAATCCGGCTGCGGTGCGTTTTGCGCAGCAATGGTTTGACAACTTAGCTACTTGCAAAGCGACAGAACAAAATATTTTGTTGGGTGATGCTCGACTTCGCATGGCGCAGCTGCCGAAAGACAAACGCTATGACGTCATAGTGCTGGATGCCTTCAACGGCGGTTCGGTGCCCATCCATTTGTTGACGCGCGAGGCTTTTCGAATTTACAGCGATCACCTCACACCCAATGGCTATATTGCCATCAACATCACCAATGCTTATTTGAATCTCTACCCTATTGTGAAAGCACAGTCTGAGGGTTTAGGCATACCGTTTCGCCACAAATATCAAGCGGCAGACGATGTGCGCAATGTTCGCAGAAATCTGCACTTTGTGATGACCAACGACCAAGCGTACCTCAAAGCCTACCCCTCAGTGAGCCACGAAATACTTGACGAGCAGGGACGTTTTGTTGGCACTGACCCCAAGGACCAACCAGGCTTGCGCCTTTGGACCGATCAGTTCAGCAGCATCGCTCCCATCGTCAAGTAAAAATAACAATTGGGGTAAACAATTGGGGTCAGATCAACATTCATTTTCCAAGTGCCACCTCTGCGTGGCAGGCAGAAGATAAGCCAAGCTTCTCGAGGTTGGCACCAATCAGCTTAAGCGAGTGACAGCCTCCAGGCGCTTCAGCGGATCGAGTTCACCCAAGAGTTGAAGCCTGATTTCCGCGCTGAGGGGCATGGCCTCTGCATAGCGGTTGGCCAGCCAGCCGCACTGGTCTAATTGGTAGGGGGGGAAGATGGGAAGTCTGTCGATCACCCCCTGTTGCTGTGCTTGTGCAATCACTTTACCAATCCGGTCCGCCAAGTTTTGCATGGACGCCGGCACTTCCACTTCTTCATCTTGAGGTAAGTAGCTCACGCTGCCTTGCCACACGCCAAAAGGGCCAGGTTGCACGTCGTGCAACTGAAAGCGCAAACCACCTTGGCACACAATGCGAAAAAAATTAGGCTGTACTTGTTCCATCTCTCTGATGTGCGCCAAGCAACCCAATGAATGGAGCGCTGGTACTTCCCCTGGCACTTGAACTTCACTGCCTTGTTGGATCCAAGCGATGCCAAAAGGCAGTTGCTGTTGGTGGCAACGCTTGATCAGGTCGAGGTAGCGCACTTCAAAAATTTGAAGTGACAACATTCCATCGGGAAAAATGCCCTGAGAGAGGGGGAAGAGCGGGATGGTGGGTTGCACTGTCAATTCATTTTGATGTTGGCCTGCTTGATGAGCTTACCAAAGCGCTCAAACTCTTGGCGGTTGAATTTGCTGAATTCTTCTGGACTGATGTTACCTGGCTCGCCACCAAGGCCTTTGAGCTTGGCTTGCACATCGGACAGCTTGATGATGCGTGTCAGTTCGTTTTGCAACCTGGCCACCACATCGGGCGGTGTGCCTGCCGTCACAAATACGCCATACCAGGTGCTCATCTCAAACCCTGGGACGCCCGCTTCGGCCAAGGTTGGCACGTTGGGCAATTCGGCTGAACGCTGCGGTGTGGTCACAGCCAGTGGTTTGAACTTGCCAGCTTTGATTTGTCCCATGGCAGAGGACGTGGTGTCAAACATGATTTGTACATTGCCTGCAATGATATCTAAGTGGGCTTGAGCGCTGCCTTTGTAGGGCACGTGAACGCTTTTAACGCCTGCGGCAATGTCAAACCCTTCCCCCGCAATGTGCTGAGTGCTACCCACACCAGAAGACGCGTATTTGAAATCTTCTGGCTTGGCTTTCATGAGTGCAACCAACTCTTTGACGTTGTTGGCAGGCACGTTGCTGCCCACCACCAACACATTGGGCACAGTGACCACCAAGCCAATAGGCGTTAAATCTTTGATGGGATCAAAAGCCAATTTGATCAAGTGCGGCGCAATGGCTTGGCCAGTGTTGGTGGCTACCAGCAGGGTATGGCCATCGGGTGCGGCTTTGGCGGTCAGATCGGCTGCAATGGTGTTGGACGCACCGGGCTTGTTTTCAACAATGAAGTTGCCCTTGAGTGACTCGGTCATTTTTTCGGCCAACATGCGCGCAATGATGTCGGTACCGCCGCCTGCACCGGCTCCCACCATGAGTTTGACGGGTTTGGTAGGGTAGGCAGTTTGGGCTTGGGCACTGACTGCCAACAAAATGGCAGAAGCTAAAACGGCTAGAACTTTTTTCACAGGGTCTCCTTGATAGTTTCAATGTTGGATTGGTTTAATCTTTTTGTTGTTGGTGGTGTTGTCCCATTCGACATGCCAAATCGAAGGCGTTCAACATGGCTTGGGGATTGGCCACGTTTTGGCCTGCAATATCGTAGGCGGTGCCATGCGCAGGCGTGGTTACAGGAATGGGCAAGCCACCATGCACGGTGACACCTTTTTCAAAGCCCATGAGCTTCATGGCAATTTGACCTTGGTCGTGGTACATGGTGACCACGCCGTCGTAACCGCCTTCTTTGCGAATGGCGCGCACAAAGGCTGTGTCGGCAGGGAAGGGGCCGTCGGCAGGGATGCCTGCCTTTTGCGCCATCTGTACGCCTGGGGCGATGATTTTGATTTCTTCGTCGCCATAGTTGCCGTTGTCGCCGTTGTGGGGGTTGAGGCCGCAAACAGCCAGACGCGGCTGGGACTTGCCAGAAGCCTTCAGGGCCTTGGCAATCATTTCAATAGACTCAAACACTTTTTGACTGCTTAGCAACTGACTTACTTCTTTCAGTGCCACGTGCGATGTGACGCGGGAAGTCCAGAGGTCTTGCAACACATTGAGTTCGCCGCACACCCCTTTGTAATTCAGAAATTCTGCAAACCAGCGCAGCTCGTCTTCTTGGTGCATGCCGCCTAAGCGCAAAGCGCTTTTGTTGAGCGGTGCAAAACAAAAGGCGTGGGCTTTGCCATCACGAACCAGAGATACGCCTTCGGCCAATGCGGCAATCATGTAAGCACCGTTTTTGGCGTCATAGGTAGCTCTGGGAAAGGCGGGGGCATTGAAGCCAGACCATTCGTGCCAGACCACGTTGGGAGATGCTTGCACACTGTCTTTTTGCCCAATCAAAATGATTTTGGCAGCTTGTTGGGCAGAGCTGTGGTTCAAGAGCTTTTGAACCAGCTCGGGGCCGATGCCGGCAGGGTCGCCTGTAAAAAGCGCGATGGTGGGTTGGGTCATGGACGTCTTTGAAATGGATTTGTCATCTGTCGTTGCGGATGCAGTATAGTGAAACTCGTAGAATCCATCACATTGGTTCTTACCCTCAGTGACATACAAAAATCAATGAAAACACCCTCCAGCAGGTTGTGAAATAAGTTTCTCTTCATGTCACAACATTTAAACGACACCTCCCGCAACCGTCAAATAGGCATTGCCCTTGTCACGGCAACTACCCTTATGTTTGCGGTGCTTGATACCAGCGCCAAGTGGCTGGTCCAAACCGTGCCAGTGTTGCAGGTGGTTTGGTTGAGGTTTTTGTTTCACACCATTTTGACCACCGCTATTTTCATGCCCTCGATGGGGTCTGACTTGTTCAAAATTCAAAATCCAAGATTGCAATTGCTGCGCGGTGTGATGCTCGCGCTCATGACGGGACTCAACTTTTTTGCTTTGCAATTTTTGCAGCTGGCTGAAACAGCTGCGGTTCAGTTTTCGGTGCCCATCCTCATTGCACTCATTTCTGCAGGGTTTTTGGGCGAAAAACTCGATACCAAACGCTGGGTTGCCATTTGGGTTGGTTTTGTCGGTGTGCTTATCATCATTCGACCTGGGAGTCAGAGTTTTCATCCCGCAATTTTTCTCAGCATTGGCAATGCGTTTTTGTATGCCGCCTTCAATTTGATGACGCGCAAATTGGCAAGCAGCGATCATCCTATTTCGACGCAGTTGGCGTCAGCTGCGGTCCCTACAGTTTTGCTGATGCCATTCGCTTTGTGGCAATGGCAAGCCCCCGACGGTTGGGTGGTTTGGGCTGTCATTGTTTTAACGGGATTGACTGGTGGCCTGGGGCATGCTGCTTCAGCCCTTGCACATCGATACGCCACTGCAGCGGTGCTAGGTCCTTTTTTGTACCAGCAAATTATTTACATGAGCGTGGGGGGATGGCTGATGTTTGGTCAAATTCCCGACCTTGCAGTGGTGGTGGGTGCCAGCGTGGTGGTTCTCAGCGGCTTGTACTTGCTTTGGCGCGAGCTGACTTAATTGAGTGATTTGACCTCTTCAATTTCAATCATGATTTCGTTGCGGCGAAACATGGGCAAGGTCCAAGGCGGGTCATAGCGTGAAAGCTGAGGGCTGCTCAATGCCTTCAATTTTTTTTCTTGAACCCATGCCACAAGCTCATCTGTTTTGGCTTGCACTTGCGACTTTGTATTAAATCCCGTGTAGTTGTAAACCGCAAAATATTTGCCCGGAATTTCTCTCAATTTGACATCTGCATTCTTGGGTTGTGGAATGTTGGACAGGGTGTACTGAGAGGGCATGACAAAATGTATGCGCCATTTGTTGCTGCCTACCATGTTGCTGTCTGCCGTGTTGTTGGCAGCGCCCATGGTAACGGGTGCCGTCATGGCAATCTTTTCTGATTGCGGTTCTTGCGTAACGGGTGCTGTCATGGCTATTTTGGCGGAGCCACCCGTTTGAGCCGACTGGTTGTTGCCAAAAATAAAGTCGGCAATTTTTCGGAAGCCCCTTGAAGAGGCCTCATCCATGTCGCCGTCCACCACAGTTTCTGCCACCAGCATGGGTGCGTAATGGCGTACTTCAAACGAGCCAGTTTTGAGAATCTGCTTAAATCGGGGTTCTTCAATGGCCATGGCGGATTGATTCCAGAAGATGAAGAACAAAGCTAAAAGTAAACGTATTTTCATTATTGAACCTTAACACTGCTTGTAAATTAATGTTGATCTGACCCCAATTAAAAGGGGGATTTGTGTTGAGTTTGATCTCAGTTAAATTCTGTGATGAGTTGGCCTGCTAGGGGGGTGTTTTCGCGCATGCCATTTTGATCGGCCGTGAGGTGGCCGTTCACCCAGACGCCGTGTACGCCTAGGGCATCGGTGTGCAGGCGGGGGGCGCCCAAGGGCAAATCGAAGACGCGTTTTTTGGGGCCGCGGCCCACGGTTTGGGGGTCGAACAAGAGCAGGTCGGCGGCATAGCCTTGGCGCAAAAGGCCTCTGTTTTTCAAACCCAAAATTTCGGCAGGTTGCGCCGTGAGTTGGTGCACAGCTTGGGCCATGCTCATGGCGCCCATTTCTCTGGACCAATAACCCAACAAATGCAAACCGAAACCTGCGTCGTTGAAAAATGTGAGGTGGGCGCCTGCGTCACTGAGGGAAACCAAGCTGTGCGGGTGATTCAGCAACTTGGCTACCGCTTCGGTTTCGCTGTTGAGCAGCATGGCTGTGAACACGGTGCGCAAATCTTCATCAAGGGCCAGGTCTAGCGCAAAGTCGAGAGGGTCTATGCCTTTTTGCAAGGCCAAGCTGGCCACGCTTTGCTGTTCAAAGGGCTGGTTCTCAGGCTTGAATGTTTCAACCACATGGACCTTTTCCCATTCGTTGTTGAACAAACGAAAGGACGCCGTTTGCAACAATTCGTGTTTGACTTTGGCTCTAAATTCAGTGCTGCCCAAACAAGCTTTCAATGCGTCGTGTTGCAAACCCAAAGCAGGCTTCCAGTTGCTCAGGCCCTCGACTGGATAAGCCGATGCAAATGTGAAGTCCATGCTCAAGGGACAGCATGAAACTTGGCCTTTGAGCTTGTGGCCGCGCTCGTTGGCTTCGCTAATGGCTTTCAAATCATTGAACACCCCTTGCGGGTTGGTTGAATTGTGGAGCAGGGCCGCCACCATGACGGGGCGATTGCTGGCCGCCGCCAAGGACTCTAAAAATGCCACAGGCATTTGGCCACCTTTGGTCACCATGTAAACCCCGCCGCCTTGGCTGCTCATGGCCAGCGTGAGTTGCATCATTTCTTCATCTGAGGCCAAACGTGATGGCATTGGAAAACCGCCTTCGCCATTGTGCGCTGGGCTGGTGCTGGTGGCAAAGCCAATGGCACCGGCGGCCATGGCATCGCGCACCAAGACGGCCATTTCAGCAATTTCAGCTGACGTGGCATCGCGTTTGTTGGCGTCGTCTCCCATGACCCAAGTGCGCACAGACGAGTGCCCAATGTAGGCCGCCACATTGATGGCGCATTGCTTGCGTTTGAGCATGGCCAAATATTCGGGGAAGGTTTCAAAGCCCCAATCGATGCCGTGTTGCAAAACTTGCAGTGACATGCCCTCGACCTGCGTCAAGTTGCGCATGGTGAGTTCGCGATCTTTGGGGCGGCAAGGTGCAATGGTGAAGCCGCAGTTGCCAATGACGGCCGTGGTCACGCCCAGGGCTGGGGAGGGGCGAACTTGAGAGTCCCAAGTAATTTGAGCATCAAAGTGCGTGTGCGAATCAATGATGCCTGGCATGAGTGCAAGCCCCGACGCATTGACCACATGCTCGGCGGTATATGCCAAGTTTTTGCCAATGGCCAAAATGTTGCCTTGGTGAACCGCAACGTCGAGATGCTCAGGCGCCGCGCCTGAGCCATCAAACACCAGGGCATTTTGAATGAGCGTGTCAATTTGAGTCATAGCCATCTTCATCGTCAGGTTGAAGAAACGATCCTGTTTTGAGGGTAACTCCCCTAGTCCAGGGTGAATTGAAAACTTTAGAATCTGTTGCGGTGCAGCATACTGTGGTCCATTGCTGCATTCAAATCAGATCCTTGTTCATCTTTCGAAGAGTCTAAATCATGGCCAGAAAACCTGCCGCTCCATCGGCCGATGCCGAATCTACTGCTTCTAAGCCGCAGCGGGTGATTAAAAAATACCCTAACCGCAGGCTTTACGACACCGCCACCTCCAGTTATGTCACTTTGAGTGAAATCAAGCAATTGGTCATGCAGGGCAAAACTTTTGTGGTGCGCGATGCCAAATCGGGTGAAGACCTCACGCGCAGTCTGCTCCTTCAAATCATTTTGGAGGAGGAATCGTCTGGAGCACCCATGTTCACCGAGGCGGTTTTGGCCAATATCATTCGTTTTTATGGCCATGCCATGCAAGGCCACATGGGGGCTTATTTAGAGAGCAACCTGCAGTCACTCATGCTCATGCAGTCCAAAATGGGGTATCAGTCGCATACCATGATGAGCCAAATGCAGGAGCAAATGAAGGAGCAAATGCAGAAGCAAACGGCCCAATTCCTCAATGCGTTTGGTCTCAAGCCCTGAATTTGACCCCGAACCCAGCTCGTTCAAGGGCATCGATCAGGTTGACCAAAATACTGGGACAATAGGGCCATGAACGAAATAGCCAGCGCCTCTGAAACCGCCTCATTGGCAGCCCCCAAAGTGGGTTTTGTGAGCTTGGGCTGTCCCAAAGCCCTCACTGACTCCGAACTCATCCTCACCCAGCTCAGCGCTGAAGGTTATCAAACTTCCAAGACTTTTGAAGGTGCCGATCTGGTGATCGTCAACACCTGCGGCTTCATTGACGATGCCGTGAAGGAAAGTTTGGACACCATCGCTGAAGCCTTGAACGTGAACGGCAAAGTCATTGTCACTGGCTGTTTGGGTGCCAAAGAGGCCGAGGGTGGTGGCAACTTGGTCCGTGAAATTCATCCCAGTGTGCTGGCCGTTACCGGACCGCATGCCACCCAAGAAGTCATGGATGCAGTGCATGCGCATTTGCCCAAACCGCACGATCCCTTCATCGACTTGATGCCCAATTCATTTGGCGTGGCCGGTCTCAAACTCACACCCAGGCATTACGCATATTTGAAAATCAGCGAAGGCTGCAACCACCGCTGCACTTTTTGCATCATTCCTTCGATGCGCGGCGATTTGGTATCAAGACCCATTGGCGACGTGCTCAAAGAAGCAGAGGCTTTGTTTGAAGGTGGCGTGAAAGAGTTGCTGGTGATCAGCCAAGACACTTCCGCTTATGGCGTCGATGTGAAATACCGCATGGGCTTCTGGGAAGGCCGTCCTGTTAAAACGCGCATGCTGGAGCTGGTGCAAACATTGGGTGAGATTGCGCAGAAGTATGGCGCATGGGTTCGACTGCATTATGTCTATCCGTACCCTGCTGTTGATGAAGTTTTGCCGCTCATGGCCACCGGTTCTATCTTGCCTTATTTGGATGTGCCATTGCAGCACAGCCACCCCGATG
>Ga0209617_10001585_pt1 | contig 10636 bp, 8 predicted proteins | sample LakEriepJuly2011_2_FD_187459 | JGI IMG/M metagenome (GOLD analysis project Ga0209617, IMG submission 187459) | Freshwater microbial communities from dead zone in Lake Erie, Canada - CCB epilimnion July 2011 (SPAdes) (version 2) | ecosystem: Environmental > Aquatic > Freshwater > Lentic >... | reverse complement strand
GATGCAGGAAAGTTGAGCAAGGTCGACGTGCGCCTCGCCGGCGTGACGGAGCAGCAGAACGAGTCGTTCAGCGGCCTCTTCACCGCGATGGCCGTTGCAATCCTGCTCGTCTACCTGACCATGGTGCTGGTCTTCAACTCGCTGGTTGATCCGCTTGTGATCATGTTCAGCCTGCCACTCGCCGTCATCGGTGCCTTCCCGGCACTGCTGATCACCGATCGCCCAATCGGCATCTCGGCGCTCATCGGCTTCTTGATGTTGATCGGTATCGTGGTGACGAACGCCATCGTGCTGCTCGACCGAGTTGAACAGCTGCGTCATGAGGGTGTCCCAACGAAGGATGCCCTTCTGCGCGCTGGTGCAACTCGGGTACGCCCGATCCTGATGACGGCGGTCGCCACGATCCTCGCCCTCGTGCCGCTTGCGGCAGGGCCGAGCGAGGGCTCGATCATCGCCGCCGAGCTCGGCACGGTGGTGATTGGCGGACTCCTCTCATCAACGCTCCTGACCCTGCTCGTGGTGCCAGTGGTGTACAGCCTGATCGACGGGCTCAAGGAGAGCCTCTCGCGCGGTAAGCGGGTGAAGGCCGCCTAATCGGGGTACCCGCCCAATCCTGATACGATCAGTCGGGATTACCCCGCACGGTCTAGCAGGGAAGAGGAGGCTCCATGACGGTCGCTAAGGAGACAGTTCGCGACGAACGGGAGCAGTACGCCTTCCACGACGACATCACCTACCTGCGCGAGACGAAGGCCGGCCTGACCGAGGCCACGGTCCGGGAGATCTCGGAGACGAAGGACGAGCCAGCCTGGATGCTGGAGTACCGCCTCCGCGCCTACAAGCACTTTGAGGCGCGTGCGATGCCGATGTGGGGTGGCGACCTCACCAAGCTCGACTTCTCGAAGATCGTCTACTACCGCAAGCCATCTGAGCGCGAAGAGAAGTCGTGGGACGACGTCCCTGACCAGATCAAGAAGACCTTCGAGCGACTCGGCATCCCTGAGGCGGAGCGCAAGTTCCTCTCGGGCGTTGGCGCGCAGTACGACTCTGAGGTTGTCTATCACTCGGTTCGCGAAGACCTACAGAAGCTCGGCGTCGTCTTCATGGGTACCGACCAGGGGATGAAGGAGTACCCAGAGATCTTCAAGAAGTACTTCGGCACCGTTGTGCCAGCTGAAGACAACAAGTTCGCCGCCCTCAACTCGGCCGTCTGGTCGGGCGGCTCGTTCGTCTATGTGCCAAAGGGCGTCGAGGTGCCACTCCCACTCCAGGCCTACTTCCGCATTAATGGCCAGAACACCGGGCAGTTCGAGCGCACGCTGATCGTTGTCGATGAGGGCGCAAGCCTGCATTACATCGAGGGCTGCACCGCGCCAAACTGGGCAACCGACTCACTGCACGTCGCCGTTGTCGAGGTGATTGCACTCCCAGGCGCAAAGGTTCGCTACACCACGATTCAGAACTGGTCGAACGATGTCTACAACCTGGTGACGAAGCGCGCGCATGCGCACGCTGGTGCCACCGTTGAGTGGATCGACGCCAACACAGGCGCGCAGCTCACCATGAAGTACCCAGGCATCTACCTGCTCGGCGAGAAGGCGCACGCCGAAATCGTCTCTGTCGCTGTTGCCTCAAAGGGTCAGCACCAGGACACGGGCGCGAAGGCGGTGCACCTTGCACCGAACACCACCAGCCGCATCGTTGGTAAGTCGGTCTGCAAGGACGGCGGCGTGGCAACGTACCGCGGCACTGTGCGTGTGGCGCCTGGGGCAACCGGTGTCACCACCAGCGTGCGCTGCGATGCGCTGATCCTCGATGAGGGGAGCCGCTCTGAGACATATCCGTACATCGATATTCAAGAGGACGACACCTCGATGAGCCACGAGGCCACCGTGGGTCGCGTCTCTGACGATCAGATCTTCTATCTGATGAGCCGCGGGATGACCGAGAACGAGGCAACGAACCTCATCGTGCAGGGCTTCCTTGAGGTCTTCACCAAGGAGTTGCCGATGGAGTACGCCCTTGAGTTCAATCGGCTGATTCGACTCGAGATGGAGGGGGCCCTCGGGTGACCCGCCGCGCACTCGCTGATCTCCCACTTGAGTGGGCAACCACCGACATGATCACCAAGCTCAGCCCAGGGGGTGCTGGCCTACCTGAGCGCACGGTGGCACTCGCCGCCTTCCACGCCCTCCCAACGGAGTCAAACCTGCTCTTCACTGGATACGTTGACCTGCGAGCGGCAGAGGTTGAGCGCGCCGCGCCAGCCCCACTTCCGCAAGAGGTTCGCCCCCTCTCCGCCGCTGACCTGCCGGATGGCGCCGCTGCACTGATTGAGATCTCGAGCGCCGGCATTGGCGCCTACCTTGGTGCGGAGGCCACCGCCGCTGGCCTGAAGGTCACACCACTCAACTCGTCTACACCGATGGGTGGCGCAACCGAAGATCGCACCGCTGCGCTCGTCGCCGCACTCTGGAACGCTGGCGTCTCAATCACCCTCAGCGCCGGTCGACTGGCCGCGCCGATTGTGATTCGCGTCGTTGCTCCAGAGGCGGGCTCATCACTCATTGCCCGCATCGCCGTGAACCTTGGCGACGGCGCACAGGCATCGATCGTGGAAGAGATCAGCGGCAGCGCCGCAGCACCTGGCGTGGCCACCTCGCTCTTGGCAACGAGTAGCGAGATCACGCTCGGCGCGCGCGCATCGTTGGCCCTCTCATCCATTCAAGACCTCCCTGAAGACCGCGCCTATGTGACGGTCCGTCGTCACACCTTTGGTGAGAAGGCACAGCTGCAGCTCACCGTGGCGCAGGTCGGCGCACGGCTGGTGCGCGGGCGCATCGATCACCTGCTTTCGGGTGATGGATCTGGCGTCCGCCAGGTTGAGGTGGTCTTCGGCGCTGGCGATCAGATTCACGACCTCACCACCTACAGCTTGCACTCCGGTCAGAAGACGGTCGGTGATCTCTTGGCGAAAGGTGTGTTTGCTGGCAACGCGCGCGGCTACATCAAGGGGGTTACGACGATTCCACGCAGCGGACGTGGCACCAACTCGTACCTCGGTGAGTTCGGCATGCTCCTCTCGAAGACGGCGCGCAGCGTGGCGATCCCATCCCTCTGGATCGATCAGCCGGACTGCGAGCGCGCGGCGCACGGGAGCTCCGTCGGGCCAATCGATCCCGCCCAGATCTTCTACCTTCGCTCGCGCGGGCTGACCGATGCCGAGGCGCGTCGCACGATTGTGATGGGCTTTCTCGAGCCCGTCGTTGCTGCGCTCCCGCTCGATGCCGACGCAGAGCGACTGCGCGATGTGCTTGCCGCAAAGCTTGACGCTGCGCTGGCGAAGCAGCCTGCCGCTCTCGCCTCCTAAACTCACCCAATGCCCGCTGAGCGCCTCTTCCCCGCAGTCGAGCTCCCCGACGGCACAATGCGCCTTGCTTGGCCGGGTGGCGTGGCCATCCTGGTGGTAAATCGCGGCGGCAAGCTGTTGGCGGTCGACGGCGTCTGCACCCACGAGTATTGCGAGCTCGATCGTGGCTTCCTTTCACCTGCGACCGTTGATCGGCCCACGGTGACCTGCCCGCTCCACCTCTCGCGATTTGACCTGGAGAGCGGGGAGCCGCTCGATCCACCGGCTGAGATTCCGCTCGGAGTTCACGTGGTGAGCGTCGACGATCAGGGGTGGGTGGTTCTTCAGACCTAGCCCTGCGCAGCGCGCTACGATGGGGGCGACGCGCACCAGATGCGCAAGAGGGGAGCCCCAATGCAGGAGATCAAGGATCGCGCCGCAAGCCTCGCCGGTCTCGCGCTAGAGCGCGACGCAATCTTCTTGTACGACGCCCTCGCCAAGATCGAGAAGGATCCTGCACGCCGCAGTGCCTTTGAGCGGATCGCCACCAGCGAGCGCCGTCACGCCGCCATCTGGGAGGCGAAGCTCCTCAGCCTCGGCGAGCAGGTGCCCGCCGCCAAGCGCCCAAGTTGGCGCGTGCGCCAGATCACACTCCTCGCTCGCCTCTTTGGCACGCGTGCTGTGAGCGACATGGTCAAGGCGCTCGAGGGATACGAAGAGGAGGTCTACGGCGCCCACAGCGACGTTGCAGAGGTCACCGATATTGCCGCCGATGAGGCGAAGCACGCCGACATCTGGCGCGAACTCGACACAGGGAAGAGTAACGGCGCGCATCGAGCCGCTCTCGCTGAGACAATGGCGCGCGAACCGTGGCACCGCGCCGGCAACAGCGGCACAGTACGCGCCACGATCTTCGGCGTCTCCGACGGCCTTGTCTCCAACGCCGCGCTGGTGATGGGTATCGCGGGAGCGACCACGGCCAGCGGACAGGGTGGCTTCGTGGTGCTCGCCGGCGTCGCAGGCCTCCTTGCCGGCGCGTTCAGCATGGCGGCGGGCGAGTACGTCTCCATGCGTAGTCAGACCGAGCTCCTTGAGCGCCAGATTGAACTGGAGCGCGCAGAGCTTGAAGCGATGCCCGAAGAGGAGGAGGCCGAGATTACCGCGATCTACCAGGCGCGTGGCTTCCCTGAAGAGGAGGCGAAGTCCATTGCCAAGCGTCTGATGGCTGATCCGAAGATTGCCCTTGAGACGCTCGTTCGCGAAGAGCTCGGCCTCGACCCAGAGGAGCTTGGCTCCCCCTGGGGCGCCGCAGTCGGCTCGTTTGTCGCCTTTGCGCTTGGTGCGCTTGTGCCGCTCTTGCCGTTCATCTTGCTGGCAGATTCCTCCGCGCTACTCGCGAGCATCGCTCTGACAGCGGTCGCGCTCTTTAGTGTTGGCGCTGCTGTAAGCCTGTTGACCGGCAAGTCAGCGATTTACACGGGGCTACGCCAGCTCGCTATCGGTGCCGCCGCTGCATCCATCACCTACGCCGTTGGATCGCTCATCGGGGTCAGCGTCTAAATGTTCCCGCAGCCGCCAGACTCAGTCTTGATCGAGATCGGCCCACTGGTCGTTCGCTGGTACGGCGTGCTGTACGCCGTAGGGCTGCTCGTCGCCTATCGCTTCATGGTGCGCGAGGCGCGTCGTCGCTCGTTGGACGAGAAGCTCATCCTTGACGGCCTGATCATCATCTCTATCGCAGCACTTGCTGGAGGCCGCATCTATCACGTGATTGACGCGTGGGATCGCCTCTACGCCGCAAATCCCATTGCTGCGATCATTCCACCGTACGAGGGACTGGGCGCACCAGGCGGACTCATCACGGGAGCCATTGCGCTGGTCGTGATCTTGCGCCGCTGGCGCCAAGAGCCGTGGGGCTGGGTCGACGTGGCTGGTCCGGCGATCTTGGTGATGCAGGCAATCGCGCGCTGGGGGAACTGGTTCAACCAAGAGCTCTACGGCGCACCAACCGATCTTCCCTGGGGGCTCGCAATTGACTGTGTCCATCGTGCCGCCAGCGTCTCGTGCGCAGCCATTGGCGACGCAGCAACGTTCCATCCGCTCTTCCTCTACGAGTCACTCTCGGGCCTGGCGGGCGCACTGATCCTTCCTGCGCTCGGGCAGCGACTCAAAGGGCACCTCCTCCCTGGCATGATCGGCCTCGGGGCCGTCGCCTGGTACAGCGTCACCCGCATCGCCCTTGAGGGGCTTCGTCTAGAGAACTGGCAGGTGGGCGGCATTGCAACCGCCTACTTCGTGATGGGGGCGGTGCTGCTCGCCACCCTGGTGGTCGCCATCGTCCGCCTGCGAACCGTCACCCCCGCCAAGAAACCTCACCAGCGGTAGGATCAGCGTGCTCGGCGACACCGCCGAGAGAGGAGGGCTCATGGCAAAGATTCAGCGTCGCAAGGTCACCGTGATTGGCGCAGGGAACGTTGGTGCCACCACCGCACAGCGCATCGCTGAATCCGGGCTCGCCGATGTCGTCCTGATTGACATCGTTGAGGGGCTTCCACAGGGGAAGGGGCTCGACCTTGCCGAGGCGGCCCCGGTCGTAGGCCACGACGCCCACATCATTGGCACCAACAACTACGACGACACGGCGAACTCTGATGTAATCGTCGTGACCAGCGGTATCGCCCGCAAGCCAGGGATGAGCCGCGACGACCTGCTGAACACGAATGCTGGCATTGTCCGCAGCGTGGTGACCGAGTCAACGAAGCGCTCACCTGACGCCATCTTGGTCGTCGTCACCAATCCGCTCGATGCGATGTGTCACGTGGCACTGAAGGCCTCGGGCTTCCCGAAGCATCGAGTGATCGGGATGGCCGGCACCCTCGACTCCGCGCGCTATCGCACCTTCATCGCGCAAGAGGCGGGTGTGAGCGTTGAGGATGTGCGGGCATTCGTGCTCGGCGGCCACGGCGATACGATGGTGCCGCTGCCACGCTACTCATCGATTGGCGGCATTCCGTTGCCAGAGTTCCTCGCCGCAGATCGCATCGAGGCAATCGTCAAGCGCACCCGCAGTGGCGGTGCGGAGATCGTGGAGCTCCTGAAGACCGGCTCGGCCTACTACGCGCCAGCCGCCGCGACCTTCGAAGTGGTGGAGAGCATCCTGCTCGATCGCCGTCGGCTGATTCCATGTGCTGCCCTTCTTGAAGGCGAGTACGGCGTGAACGGACTCTACGTTGGGGTCCCTGTCGTGATTGGCGGGAACGGCATCGAGAAGATCATTGAGATCACGCTCACGGCTGACGAGTCGGCCGCCTTCCAGCGCTCAGCAGATGCGGTGAAAGAGCTCGTCGATCTGCTCTAGCGCCAGCAGCGCTCTCGGCTAGAACCAGCGAGCGGTAATGACCTTCTTCGTGGTGTAGAACTCCACCCCGTCGCGACCAGTCGCGTGCAGGTCGCCGAAGAAGCTCTTGCGGCGGCCGCTGAACGGGAAGAAGGCCATCGGGGCGGCAACCCCCACGTTCACGCCGAGCATCCCCGAGGTTGCCTTGCGCTTGAACTCGCGCGCGGCAGAGCCGGAGGCGGTGTAGATGCTGGCGGCATTGCCGTACTCGTTCGTCTCGGCCATCAGGCGGAGCGCCTCATCAAGGTCCTTGGCGTAGAGCACGGAGAGGACCGGCCCAAAGACCTCCTCGCGTGCCAGCGGCGACGTTGGTGCGATCTCGAGCAGTGTTGGGCCAACGAAGTAGCCCTTCGCAGGGCCGGTGCCGCGCCCATCGCGCAGCATCGTTGCACCAGCGGCAACCCCCTCATCAACAAGCTTGTGAATGCGCTCGCGCGCCTCGCCGCGAATCACCGGGCCGAGCGAGATGCCTGCATCGAGGCCGAATCCCATCTTGATCGTGTCGGCATGCTCAAGGAGTCGCGGCAACATGCGCTCACGGGCCTCACCAACGAGGGTGAGCACGGAGCCTGCAAGGCAGCGCTGCCCCGCGTTGCCGAAGGCAGACTCTGCGATGTTCGGCACGCTCTGATCAAGCACCGCGTCGGGCATGGCGATGATGTGGTTCTTGGCGCCACCGAGCGCCTGCACGCGCTTGCCGCTCTTGGCCGCCGTCTCGTAGACGATGCGCGCCACGCGCTCAGATCCAACGAAGCTGATCGCATCAACGCCTGGGTTCGTGATCAGGCCGGTGACCGTCTCCACGGCGCCGTGCACCAAGCCGACAACGCCCGCCGGAATGCCCGCCTCTTCGCAGATCTCAATGATGCGCTGCGCCGAGATTGGGGTGCGCTCGGACGGCTTCAAGATGAAGGAGTTCCCACAGGCGATCGCGAGTGGCAGCATCCACATCGGCACCATGAATGGGAAGTTGAACGGGGTGATGCCGGCGACGACGCCGACGGGGAAGCGCACCATCTCGGAGTCGATGCCGCGCGAGACCTGGTCGAGGTTCTGTCCCATCAAGAGGGTTGGGGCGCCACAGGTGAAGTCCACAACTTCAATGCCGCGGCGCACCTCGCCCGTCGCGTCGCTCAGCACCTTCCCGTTCTCGGTGGTGACGAGCTTGGCGAGCGCCTCGCGGTTATCGAGCATCGCCTCGCGCAACTTAAAGAGGTAGCCGGCGCGCTCCGGCGGTGGCATCTCACCCCACTCAAAGGCTGCGGCGCGGGCGGCATCGACGGCGGCCTGTACGTCGGCGGCATTGGAGAGGGGCACGTAGGCGAGGGGGGCCTCGGTTGCCGGGTTTGGCACCACCAGCCGCTCGCTTGAAGAGGAGGCGACCCAGTGCCCGTTGATGAAGTTTTTCAGGGTGGCTGGGGCGCTCTGTGCGGCCAAGCTTTCAATAGTGGTTGCCATGGCGAGATTCTCGCCGATCCGCGCCCCGAGCGCAGCGCACGGGGCGATTGTCCCGCGCCACGCACCACGAGAAGGGGGGTATCCTGAAGGGCACGAGGGCGCGCCTGCGCCTAACCAGCGGGAGGGACCATGAGCGCAGCCAAGCGAACCCCACTGAGCGGGCCAGAGATGGTCGCCCTCTCGAAGCGTCACACCATGACCGAATGGTCTGCCCAGGCGGCGGCGAACCCGATTCCGATTGCTCGCGCGAAGGGCTCCTGGTTCTGGACCCCCGAAGAGGAGAAGTTCCTCGACTTCAATAGCCAGTTGATGTGCACCAACATTGGTCACGGCGACGAGCGTGTGCTGAAGGCGATCACCGATCAGGCGGCCACCCTCGCCTACGCGAATCCATTTATGGCAACGGAGCCGCGCGCCCGACTCGGCGCGAAGCTCGCCGAGATCTGCCCTGGCGATATCGACGCCTTCTTCTTCACCAATGGCGGCGCCGAAGCGGTTGAAAACGCCTTCCGCATCGCGCGCCTCTATACGGGCCGACACAAGATCGCCGCACGCTATCGCTCGTATCACGGCGGCACCTCTGGAGCGCTGAGCGCCACGGGCGACCCGCGTCGCTGGTTCGCCGAGCCCGGCATGCCTGGCATCTTCCGCATCCCAGACTTCCACGAGTACGGAGCTGCTGAGCCACGCCCGGTCGCTGAGGTGCTTGCGGAGACTGAGAAGATCATTCGCTTTGAAGGGCCACAGACTGTCGCCGCGATCATTGTTGAGCCAGTTGTCGGCACGAACGGCATCCTCATTCCGCCAGATGGCTACATGCAGGGGCTGCGTGACATCTGCGACCGCCACGGCATCCTGTTGATCGCCGACGAGGTGATGGCCGGATTCGGCCGAACGGGGAAGTGGTTCGCCATTGATCACTCAGGCGTCGTGCCCGACATGATCACCATGGCGAAGGGTCTGACCAGCGCCTATGTGGCACTCGGTGCCCTCGGCATGCGACGACCGATCGCCGATCACTTCGCCGAGAAGGTGTTCGGTGGCGGGTTGACGTACAACAGCCATCCGCTCGCCTGCGCGACCGCCCTCGCCACGATCGAGGTCTACGAGGAGGACGACCTCATCACCCGCGCCGCAACGATGGGGAAGACGCTCCGTGCGCATCACGAGCGCATGAAGGCGAAGCACCCATGTGTCGGTCCAATTCGAAACATTGGCTTGTTCGGAATCATCGAACTCGTGCGCGATCCGAAGACGCAAGAGCCGATCGCGGCGTTCAATACGAGCGCCCCAGAGATGCTGGCGCTCGGCGCCTTCTTCCGAAAGAACGGCCTTTATACGATCGTGCGATGGAATGGATTCTTCACGAATCCACCGCTCATCATCACGAACGAAGAGCTCGACTTTGCGTTTGATGTGATCGACCGCGGCCTGACAGAGGTTGACAAGGCCCTCGGCCTGGCATGAGCAACGTGCGCGTCGGCGAAGGCGCGCCGCCACCGGTGATTACGGTGGTGCAGCGTGGCCAGATCACCGAGGCGGCACATCGCGGCGACGTCGTGGTGCTGGGTGACGGTGGTCGTCTCGCTGCAAGCGTCGGTGAGCCAGATCGACTGATCTCACTGCGCAGTTCAGTGAAGCCCTTCACCGCAGTGGCGGCCTTGGCTGCCGCCGACGAGGCTGGCCTTACGCTCGACGATGAGATGATCGCCCTCGCCTCGGCGAGCCATGCGGGCGCTGATGAGCACACAGCGGTGGCGCAGCGCATGATCGATGCCTTCGGGCTGAACCCAGCACACCTCGTTCACGGTCGACCGCAGGGATCGCGTGGCGGCAGCGGCGATCTGCTCGCGCACATGTGCTCTGGGCAGCACCTCTCGCTGCTGCTCCTGGCGAAGGCACGTGGATTCGATCCGATCGGGTACGACAGCTTCGATCACCCCGTGCAGCACGAGCTGCGCACCGTGGTCGGCGAGCTCCTCAGCGTTGACCTTCATGCGGCCCCGTGGGGGATTGATGGCTGCGCGATTCCAACCTCGGCGATCCCACTTCGCGCCGCGGCGGAGGGGGCACGGCGCTGGGCCACCCCGCACGACCCACTCGTACCAGAGCGCTACCGCGCGTTGCTTGAGCGCGTTCGCGTCGCCGCCGTCAGCTACCCGCGTCTCATCTCTGGGGCGGGCTTCTTGGATACCGATCTCATTCGTGGCGGTGACGGAGTTGTTGTGGCGAAGCAAGGGGCTGAGGGGCTCTGCCTCGTTGGCCTGCCGGGCTACGGCATCGCAGTGCGCACCGAGGATGGCGATGCCGCAGCACGCTCTGGGCGCGTGGCGACGGTCGCCGTACTGGCGGCAATCGGTGCCAACGTTGCCGCAGCAGCATCACTTGATTCGCATCGCATTGTGAACCTTGCCGATCCTCGCGGCGGCGCT
>Ga0209617_10001584_pt1 | contig 10638 bp, 6 predicted proteins | sample LakEriepJuly2011_2_FD_187459 | JGI IMG/M metagenome (GOLD analysis project Ga0209617, IMG submission 187459) | Freshwater microbial communities from dead zone in Lake Erie, Canada - CCB epilimnion July 2011 (SPAdes) (version 2) | ecosystem: Environmental > Aquatic > Freshwater > Lentic >... | reverse complement strand
CACTCTCGTCGCCTTCCGCCCTCGCCCAAACCGTCGCTACCTTCACCGCCACCGGTGCGATCCAAGGCCGCGTCTTTAACCCCGCCACGCAGGAATATGTCCGCAACGCCGAGGTCGCCGTTGCCGACACTAACCTCGTCACCTTTTCCGCCGACGACGGATCATATTCATTTTCCAACATCCCCGCCGGCGAAGTCACGCTCACTGTCACTTACACCGGCTATCAGCGCGAGACCACCCGCGTCACGCTCGGCGCCGGCCAAACCGCCGTCCGCGATTTCGATTTGAAGGGCGCCGTCTTCGAGTCCGGCGCCAAACCCGCCGCCGGCTCAGCCGCCTCGGGCGTCTTGAAACTCGCCGAGTTCAGCGTCTCCGCCCAACGCGAGGGCAACGCTAAGGCGATCATGGAGCAGCGCGCCGCGCTCAACATGAAGAGTGTCGTCGCCTCCGATAATTTTGGCGACGTCACCGGCGGCAACATCGGCGAGTTTATCAAATATCTTCCCGGCGTCGTCATGGACTACGTCGATTCCGACGCCCGCACCGCGCGCATCGGCGGACTCAGCCCCACCTACACCGGGGTGAGCGTCGACGGCATGTCGATGGCCAGCGCGCCTTCTGCGAGCTTCGGCGGGAGCTCGCGCCAGTTCGAGTTCGAGCAGGCCTCCATCAACGGCGTCGAATCCATCGAAATCAACAAGACCACTACCGCCAGCATGGATGCCGACGCCCCCGCCGGCCGCATCAATCTCCGCAGCCGCAGCGCCTTCGACCGCAAAAACCGCGAGATCACCGCGCAGGTCACCATGACCGGCAACCAGTATTCATGGGACATCAAGAAAACCCCCGGGCCCTACAACGCCAGCTATTACAAGGTCCGCCCCGGCTTCGTGTTCTCCTACGCCGACGCCTTCAAGGGCCGCTTCGGCGTCCAACTCAGCCTCGCCGGCAACACCGTCGGCACCGAGCAGGCCGGCGTCACTCACGCCTACACGCAAAATCTCGCCGGCCGCGGCCCCGTCCTCACGCAGATCACGTTCCGCGATGCGCCCAAACTTTCCAATCGCAGCTCTCTCGCGCTCACCACCGACTACAAATTCTCCCCCAACCTCTCGGTTTCCCTGCGCACCTCGGCCTCGAACTTCGACGACGGCACCAACCTCCGCCAGACCGCGTTCTTCATGAACGCCGCGCAGGTCACGCCCGATTCCACCGTCACCTCCCTCACCGCGTTGCCCACCGCCAACGCCAACACCCGCGTCCAATACACCACCAGCCGACGCAACAAAGTGAATACGACGGTCACCTACATCCCTAAACTCGAATACAAGCGCGGCGACCTGAACCTCACCCTCGGCGGCGGCTACTCGCGCAGCCGCACCGCCTACGAGCAGCTGACCGAGGGCTACTTCCAAGCGGTCACCCACCGCCTCTCACGCATCGGCTTCACCGCGCAGCGCAGCAGCGCAACCGACAGCGACTGGAACCTCACCCAGACTTCCGGCCCGCGGTGGAACGACGTCGCGAACTACAACCGCACCGATGCCTTCACCAATAATGTCTCCGCCACGCCGCAATCCGCCCGCCACCAGGTGTGGGTTGGCTACCTGGACGCCAAGAAATCCATCACGATCGCCGGCCTCCCTGTGCAGTTTCTCGCCGGCGTGAAAAGCAAACTCTCCGTCTACGACCTCGAGAAAAACGGCGCGCTGCAATACACCTACGTCGGTGCCGCCGGCTCGATGGTCGCACCCACCACGATCCTTCCCACAACGAATCTTCTGCCCTACGATGCCAAGACCGGCGGCAACATCGTGCGGCTCGGAATTCCCATGACCGATCCCTACGCGACCTTCGACCTCTTCAAGGCCAACCCCTCGCACTTCACGCCCAACCTGATTCAGAATCACATCAACGAAAACTACAGCTCCCGCTCGGTGAAAGAGCAGATCGACGCCACCTACGTCGAGGGCAACACCCGCTGGCGTGCCGTGCGCCTCAACCTCGGCGTGCGCCACGAGCGCACCACCACCATCGGCAAGACCGCCGACCTACTCCCGCCCGCCCAGGTGCGCGCCGCCGGCTACACCGCGAACACCACGCCGTTCATCGACTACCAATACCGCTACGGCAAACGCGAGGAGCGCGAGGGCGGCTACTCGAACACGTTCTTCAGCGGCGGCGCGAAATACGCCTTCACCCGCAGTCTCCATCTCCAGGTCGCGGCCAGCCAATCCATCAGCCGACCCGGCTACGACAACGTCGCCGGCGTCATCGCCATCGACGAGACCAACCAGACCATCCGCGTGCCCAATCCCGATCTGAAACCAGAAACCTCCGACAAGGTCTTCGCTAGCCTGCAGTATTATCTCGAGCCCGCCGGCACGCTCAGCCTCTCCGCCTTCCGCCTCTCCGTGAAGAATATGGGCGCAGGCACGGCCGCCGTCAGTGCCGCCGAAGCCGGCTACGCCGACGACCCCGAGTATTCCGCCTTCACGTTTCTCCGCCCCGTCAACGCCCCCGGCACCATCGAACTCGACGGCGTCGAGTTGGAATACAGCCAGCAACTCGTGTTTCTCCCGAAAGCCTTCCGCGGTTTCAGCCTCTTCGGTTCGGTCACACGCACCGCCGCCAGCGAACGCATCGAGAGCCACGTGCCGAAGTCGGCTAATGGCGGCCTTCGCTATGGCAACGCAAAGCTCAACGCCCAGCTCCGCGCCACGTGGTCGGCCCCGCGTTACAACACCACGAACGCGCAGGGCGAAGAGATCTGGCAGTATGAACGCATCATGTTCGATTTTAGCGGCGGCTACCGCTTCAACCGCACCTACGAACTCACGGTCAGCGGCCGCAACATCCTAAACTCGCCCATCGAGACCTACTCCAACACCCCCGGCCTCATGCGCGCCGTGAACCGCTACGGCGCCGCGTGGACCGTTGGCGTGCGCGGCCGTTTCTGATTTCCGCCTCCGCCTCGCGTGCACTCGCCGCCTCTCAGGCCCGTAAACCCCTCCCGGATCCGATCACCCTGAAAATCCAGTTTCGTATCAGCCAGTTCGTCGCCCCCTCTCCCGCTCTCTCCTTCTTTAGCGTTCTCTCGGGCTTCGCCCTCACCGCGCCCGCCACTCGCTCTGCCGCGCCCAACATCCTTTTCAGTTAGTTATTCCTACCCGCGACGCTGGCGCTGAAACGGCAGGTGCCCGGAGGGGCACTTTCCAAGCGCCCAAGGCCGGCGGATTTCGCCCGCGGTTGGGCAACCGCCTCATTTTGGGACGCTATCTACGCGGTCGACCAATGGATTCGCCCCGACGGCGCACGGTGGGCATTTGTCAATTGCCGCGGCCGCCTCGACCCGTAATTTCCCGCGTATGCCCTCCCATATCCTTGCCCTAGCCACGGCCTGCCTCAGCCTTGCGGTCGCGGCGCTCGCTCAGGAAAACCCAGTCGCCTTCACCGGCGCGGAGATTATCCCCATCGCCGGCGAGCCCATCGCCAACGGCGTCCTCGTCGTCCAGCGCGGCAAGATTCTCGCGGTCGGTTCAGTCAGCTCCATCACCATCCCGCCCGGCGCTGAAACCCGCGACGTCCGGGGTAAGGTCATCATGCCCGGCCTGGTCGATTCGCACAGTCACATCGGTGGAGCGCAGGGCGCCGATGGATCTAGTCCGATTCAACCCGACGTCCGCGTGCTCGACGCGGTTGATGTCCGCCATCCTTCGATCCAGAAAGCCCAGGCCGGCGGGATCACGGCCGCCAACGTCATGCCGGGCTCCGGCCATCTCATCAGCGGCCAGACGCTTTATCTTAAGCTCCGCGACGGCCGGGTGATTGACGATCTGCTCATCAAGCTGGCCGATGGCACCATCGCCGGCGGTTTGAAGATGGCCAACGGCACCAACTCCATCCGCACGCCCGGCGGACCTTTCCCCGGCTCGCGAGCCAAGTCCGCCGCGCTCGTCCGCGAGCAGTACATCAAGGCCCAGGAATACAAGTCGAAGATCGAACGCGCCAAGGGCGACCCGGAGAAACTCCCCGCGCGCGACCTCTCGCTCGAAATGCTCGTAGAGGTGCTCGACGGCAAACGCATCGTCCAGCACCACACCCATCGGCACGACGACATTCTCACGGTCCTTCGCCTCCAAAAGGAATTTAGCTTCAAGGTCGTACTCCACCACGTGAGCGAGGCCGCCAAGGTCGCGGCCGAAATTGCCGCCGCGGGCGTCCCGTCTTCCATTATCATCATCGATTCCCCCGGTGGCAAACTCGAGGCGCGCGATCTCACGATGGAAAACTGCGCGGCGCTTGAAAAAGCCGGCGCCGCCGTCGGTCTGCACACGGACGATGGCGTCACCGATTCGCGGCACTTCCTGCGCTCCGCCGCTCTCGCGGTACGGGCGGGCATGACCCGCGCCGGGGCCCTGCGGGCGGTGACCATCGCCAACGCCAAGATGCTTGGACTCGATGCCCGCATGGGCTCGCTCGAGCCTGGCAAGGATGCCGACTTCATCGTTCTCTCCGGCGATCCGCTTAGCGTTTACACGCAGGTCGAACAGACGTGGATCGAGGGCATGAAAGTCTTCGATCTCGGTGATCCGAAGGACCGGCTCTATGCTCTCGGAGGAGCCGGAGCTGGCGATCCGCGCCGCGTCCAACTCTGCTGCTTCGGCAGCGCCTGGGATATTATCATCGCCGCCAACGGAGGTGAAAAATGAAACCGCTGACGATGTTCGCAATTGCACTCTGCGCCGCAGCGACTGCCGGTGCCGCGACCTTGTCGCTGGCGATCCACGGTGAGACCATCCACACCATGGTCGGCCCGGCGATCAAGGACGGGCTCATTCTCATCCGCGATGGCAAGATCACGTACGTCGGCCCGGCGGCGGGACAGATTGTTCCAGCCGACCATCAGATCATCCGCGCCAAAGTTGCCACCCCCGGCCTCATCGATGCGCGGTCCACCGTGGGCCTCTCGGGTCTGCTCAACCAGCCGCAGGATCAGGACATGCTCGAGAAATCCGCGCCGATGCAGCCCGAGCTGCGGGCGATCGACGCGTACAACGCCCGCGATCCGCTCGTGGCGTGGGTGCGCTCATTCGGTGTCACTACTTTGAATACGGGACACGCTCCGGGGGCGCTGATTTCCGGCCAGACGATGATCATCAAGACCGGGGGACACTCGGTGGAGAGCGATCTCGTCAACCCCGCGGCCATGATCGCGGTTTCACTCGGCAGCAGCGGAGTCATTCGCGCCGAGGGCCCCGCCGCCGCCAAGTCGCCCGGCACGCGGGCCAAAGCCGTCGCGATGCTCCGCGCGGAGCTGATCAAGGCGCAGGAATACGCTAAGAAGCGCGAGGCGAAGGATGAAACCAAGCGCCCGAACCGCGACCTCAGACTGGAGGCGCTCCTGCGCGGCTTGGACGGCACGCAGCGGTTTCTCATCACGGCGCACCGGCAGCAGGACATTCTCGCCGCGCTCCGCCTCGCTCGGGAGTTCAGCCTCGATCTCGTGCTCGACGGCTGTGCCGAAGCCCACCTCGTGCTCGCCGAAATCAAGGCGAGCGGGTTTCCTGTCATTTTGCATCCCACGATGGCACGGGCCAATGAGGACTCCGAGAATCTGGCGATGGACACCGCGGGCAAACTTGCCGCCGCCGGGATCCCGTTCGCGTTTCAGAGTGGTTACGAATCCTACGTGCCGAAAACGCGCGTAGTGCTCTTCGAGGCGGCGGTGGCCGCGGGTAAGGGTCTAGGATTTGATCGGGCACTCGCCGGAGTCACGGTCGATGCCGCGCGCATCCTTGGTGTCGCCGATCGCCTCGGTTCGCTGGCGCCTGGCAAGGATGCCGACCTCGCGCTTTTCGACGGCGATCCCTTCGAGTACACGACCCACGCGATCGGAACCGTAGTCAACGGCCGCCTCTTCGCCGACGGTCCGCACTGAACGGGCAGATTGCCACCCATCAGGCTCGCCCGGCGCCGGAATCGGACGAGTTGCTGAGTTTCCGTCGGCATACCTCCGTTAACCGATGCAATGATCCGCCTGACGACGTGGGTGAAGCGCTGGTTGAAATTTACGAACTGCCGTAATCGGCAACTCCCGGCGCTCAGCCTTCAAGTTCCCAACTTGGGCAATCTCCTGCCTGAGCAGATAAAATTTCGGCGTAATCCGCTTCTCGATCGCCAATTGATTCAATCTTAACACCGCGATTCTTGAGTTTGATCTCCAACGCCCAAAGATCCTGCCCTCAAAGAACCCAACGACAGCGGGTGGTTTTCTGTTCTGTTTATTTTGAGCGGGATTGAATCAAGGAGGGGATGGGGGGGCAGGAAGTCGCTTGTCCCTGGGGGAGAAGCCGTCATCGTAGAAAAAATCTCAAAATGAGAAAACCGCTGCTCGCATTTCTGTCGGGGGCAACCATTCGGCGGCTAACCTTGTTCCTTGCTTCTGTGGCCGTGGCAGCAGGTCAAGTGGCGCCTGTCTTTACCACTCAGCCGATGAGTCAGACCGGAGCAGTCGGCGGCAGCGTCACCTTTACCGTGGCGGCAACTGGCACCGCGCCGCTCGTTTACCAATGGTTTAAAGACGGGATTGCTGTAGCTGGGTCCACCGGAAGCTCTCTGACGATCAGCGGCGTGAAATTATCCGATGGTGGATCTTACCAAGCAGCGGTCAGGAATGTTACCACTGGGATCAGCGCTGTGTCGGGTGGCGGCGATCACACGATGTACGTGAAGACAGGGGGCACGCTGTGGGCGATGGGCTACAATCTTTTCGGTCAGTTGGGCGACGGCACGAAGACCCATCGCAGCTCGGCGGTGCAAGTGGCCACGAGCGTGGCCAGCGTGGCAGCCGGCCGCGTTCACACGATGTACGTGGAGACAGACGGCACGCTGTGGGCGATGGGATACAAAAGTAATGGCCAGTTGGGCGACGGCAAGGACGCCAACCTCGAGTTCCGCAGCACACCGGTGCAAGTGGCCACGGGCGTTGCCCGCGTGGCCGCCGGCGCCGATCACACGATGTACGTGAAGACAGACGGCACGCTCTGGGCCACGGGTTCGAACGCGCAAGGACAACTGGGTGACGGCGGAAATCTCACGAGCAATACACCGGTGCAAGTGGCCACGGGCGTGGCCAGCGTAGCCGCCGGCCGCGTTCACACGATGTACGTGAAGACCGACGGCACACTGTGGGCGATGGGAGACAATCGCTACGGCCAGTTGGGCGACGGCACGACGACCAATCGCAGCTCGGCGGTGCGAGTGGCCACGGGCGTGGCCAGCTTGGCCGCTGGCGGCGATCACACGATGTACGTGAAGACCGACGGCACGCTGTGGGCGATGGGCTACAATCTTTTCGGTCAGTTGGGCGATGGCACGACGACCAATCGCAGCTCGGCGGTGCGAGTGGCCACGGGCGTGGCCAGCGTGTCGGCTGGCCGCGTGCACACGCTGCACGTGAAAACAGACGGCACACTGTGGGCGATGGGCTACAATCTTTTCGGCCAGTTGGGCGATGGCACGACGACCAATCGCAGCTCGGCGGTGCGAGTGGCCACGGGCGTGGCCAGCTTGGCCGCGGGCGACGATCACACGATGTACGTGAAGACAGACGGCACGCTGTGGGCGATGGGCTACAATCTTTTCGGTCGGTTGGGCGATGGCACGATAACCAATCGCAGCACAGCGGTGAATATTTACAAAGGACTCCTTTCTGATGCCGCCACGCTCGCATTTGTACCAGCGATTACGACGCAGCTAAGCTCAAGCACCGTAATCTCTGGCGGCGCAGCGAGCTTCTCTGTTGTGGCCACTGGAACATCCCCTCTCGCTTACCAATGGAAGAAAGACGGTTCCTCCATCAGCGGAGCGACGTCCTCTACCTACACCATCGCATCGACTAAAACTGCAGACGCTGGGAGCTATACCGTAGTTGTGACCAACAGTGCGGGATCTGTTACCAGTAACTCGACCGTCCTCACAATTATTGCGCCTCGCTTGTACAGCCTAGCGGTGCGAACGGCGCTCGAGGCCAAGCAAATTTTAATCGTTGGGTTCACCATGTCGGGCGGAGCCAAGAACGTACTACTCCGCGCTGCTGGTCCAACGCTCGGCGCGTTCGGCGTGCCCGAGACCATGGTGGACCCGACGCTCGATCTGTACAGCGTTTCAACCCTGGTTACGTCCAACGATAACTGGGGCGGTAGCCCGAGCCTGGCCGCAACCTTCACCTCAGCGGGCGCATTTGCCTACGCTTCGGCCACCAGCCTCGATGCTGCTTTGGTTGCCTCCATTAACGGCGGTAGGACCGCTCACGTTTACGGTCCCGCCGCTGGAGCCGTGCTGGTTGAAGGTTATGATGTAGGCAGCGGCGATGCCCAAAGATTTACCAGTCTGTCCGCCCGCAACCGAGTCGGCACAGGGGCGAACATCTTGATCGCTGGTTTCAGCCTATCGGGTGAAGGTAAACGCAACCTGTTAATCCGCGCCGTAGGACCAACCTTGGGCGTCTTCGGGGTGCCGAGTGTATTGTCCGACCCCAAACTGGAAATTTACCAAGGTTCGACCAAGATCGGCGAAAACGATAACTGGGCTTCCACCCTCTCGACCACGTTCTCATCCGTCGGAGCTTTCGGCCTGACTGCAGGCAGCAAAGATGCGGCCATCACGGTATCACTGCCAGCAGGAGGGTATACCGTTCAAGTTTCTGGCGCTGATGGCGGCGTGGGCGAAGCGCTGGTTGAAATTTACGAGCTGCCGTAATCGGCGATCCTTCTTCAACTATTCTCGGACTCGATCCCCCTGAAAATCCAGTCCCCTATCAGTAAAATCCAGTCCCCTATGAGTGGGTGAGTCCGCCGGCCAGGACGGCGCGGACTCGAGCCTTTTTCGGCTTGACCGAAAAAGACACCGTGCTCTGGGTCGTTCAGCGTCACCTAAAAATTTCGGGCGCGTGAAGTAAATCCTCCTAATTACGTCCCTATCCCCATCTCAATTTCGCCATGCTCGACCAGCTAAACCAGTTTACTCGCAGCCAGAGCACCGAGATCAGAACCGAATATCTGATGACCTATTTGGCGCCTCTCGATGCGCCAACGCCGATCGACAGCTCGTTGATGATCTTTAACGTGAAGCCGACTGGGGGATGGGCCGAGGGCCCCGCGATCACAGGCACCTTCATTTCACCCGGCGGCGACTGGTTGCGGATTATGCCTTCCGGGGCGATGCGCTTGGATGTGCGTGCCACGCTCAAGACAGACGACGGTGCGCTGATTTATTTGTCCTATTCCGGCATCGTGCAGCACTCGGCGGAGAGCTCCGAAAAGCTCAACAAGGGCGAACCGCTGACGATGCAGGAAATGCCCTATTTTATCACTGCCCCAACTTTCCAGACCGCGGCGCCCAAGTACTCTTGGCTGAACAGCGTTCAGGCAATCGGGAAGGCGGTCGCCCTCAAGCTTGGTGAAGACGGCTACGTCAAATACGACGTCTTCATTGTTCGGTAAGTTGGCGGCTGAAAAAGGGGCTGGCCGTTATTTGTTAGTTTTACTCCCACTTTGGCTCCGTCAGTACAATTCGCATGCGAAACCTAACCCGCCTACTCTGCGTGTTTGCTCTTTCGGTGTCGGTCGCTTTCGCCGAGTCGCTGGACGAGACGCAGAAAAAGGCGGAGGCGGTTCGAACGGTGTGAGGGAGCGTCCCTATACTTGACTGAAACGGGTTTGCGCCCGCCTTGGCTGACCCAAGGCCCTACTTGGGGAAGAACTCCCGCGCAATCTTGCGCGGCGAAACGATGATCGGTGAGGCAACATCTTGAGCGTCGAGCAGCAATTTCAATGGCCCGGCTGGCACGTCGAGCAAGTGGTTGTCGGCGGAGATGAGCAGGGCGCAGTTAAGCAACGAAGCTTCGGCGAGGATCAGGGAATCATTCACTTCGTCGTGCGGTAGGTAACCACGTTCCCGGATCTTTTCCGCGATGCGCTCGACGATCCTATGACCCACCGGCACCAAGTCCACGGGCTGGAATTTCCATTTGGCTCGAAGGTGGGTAAGAGCAATCCCCGCCAGGCGATTTTCTTCTGGGTCGGTTGGATCGTCGTGCGCGACGACGAGTTCATCGATGACGGTCGGCGGAACGAGAATGATCGGGTCGGGCAAAAGCCGCCGGATCGTCTCTAACGCCTCCCACGACACCGCGGTGTCCGCGGCCAAATCGAGGAGAAAGTTCGTATCAACGGCCAGGAGCGTGGGCTTTGTTGCCGCTGCCATTGCCGTAGATCAACTGCATCCCACGCAGGCGGGCGGCTTCATGTGCCGTGTCCGAGAGCTTGTTCGCTCGCGCCCGCAAACGAGCACCGATTTCAGCACCCTTGGTTGGACGTTCCGGCGTGGCACTCGGTTTGGGTTGGCTCGGCACGAGACCGAAATCGTTCATGACGGGGAGTCCGTCAAGCGGTGACGGTGATGCATCGAGTTCTCCAATTCGCGCAGTTTCAGCCTAGCGGGTGCAGGTATGCGAAACCTGTTAATCCGCGCCGAAGGACCAACCTTGGGCGTCTTCGGGGTGCCGAGTGTATTGTCCGACCCCAAACTAGAAATTTACCAAGGTTCGACCAAGATCGGCGAAAACGATAATTG
>Ga0209617_10001581_pt1 | contig 10648 bp, 9 predicted proteins | sample LakEriepJuly2011_2_FD_187459 | JGI IMG/M metagenome (GOLD analysis project Ga0209617, IMG submission 187459) | Freshwater microbial communities from dead zone in Lake Erie, Canada - CCB epilimnion July 2011 (SPAdes) (version 2) | ecosystem: Environmental > Aquatic > Freshwater > Lentic >... | reverse complement strand
GGCCGTGGCCTGGGTGTCGGTCAGCATGCCCAGGGTGCAGCAGGCTTCCAGGCCTTCTTGCTTGATGACGCCGATCAACTCGGCGACTTTCTCGATGTCGCGGTCTTTCGGGGCGCGCCAGGCGGCGCCCATGCAGAAGCGGCTGGCGCCGGCGTCGCGGGCGGCGACCACGGCCTCGCGCACTTCCTCGGGCGACATCAGCTTGCTGGCTTCCACGCCGGTGTCGTAGGACGCCGATTGCGGGCAGTAGCCGCAGTCTTCGGGGCAGCCGCCGGTTTTCACGGACAGCAGCGTGGCGTGCTCGATCTCGTTGGCGTTCCAGTGCTGGCGGTGCACCTGCTGGGCCTGCCACAGCAGGTCGTTGAAGGGCAGGTTGAAGAGTTCCAGCACCTTCGCGCGCGGCCAGCGGCCGTTGTCGAAGTTCGGGTCGGTGCAGTCACCGCCGCAGCCATGGGCGTTCAGCACGGGCTTCTTGGGCACAAGCTGGATGGGGCGCTCGGCGGTGGCCTGGGCGCTGGTGGGCTGGGTGGAGGTCGAGCAGGAAGACATGGGCGTTCGGCGCCGCGTGAGCGCGAAGGGCAGCAAAATCAAGCACGCAGTTTAGTCCTTCTGTCTGGGTGACTGTGTTGACCGCAGATGCAGCCGCATGACGTCTGGTGGCATCTGCGTCAGGGGGGCTGTCGTCGGGGCGCGCGGCTGGGCTAAGCTTGTCACATGCGCTTCGAACACCTCATCGAGATCAACTCTCCCCGCGTCAGCATTGGCACCGTGGTGCCGCCGTTCACGCGCGAGCAGCTGTGGCGGGGGCTGATGGTCCGCGTGCAGACGCCCCAGCGCTTCCCCATGGGCCCGGAGCGCTGTGACTGGACCGAGACCGAACCCGGCCGCATCCAGCGCACCGTGCATTTCGGCCAGCATGTCATGCACGACGAGGTGGTGGCCGAGCCCGAGCGGCGCCTGGTGTTCACGCCCCAGCCGCATGGCGACACCGCGCCCATCCGCCTGAGCATCGCCATCGAGGAGCCCCAGGCCGGCCAGATGGTGCTGCGCTTCACCTACGAGGCTTTGGCTGAGCAAACGGCCGAAGAGTCGTACTACAACGACTACCGGCACAACGCCTGGCTGCACAACGACCGCGACATGGTCCGCACCCTGCGGCAGTGGTTGTCAGACGAGGGCCTGTGACGCAGCCTCGGTGACCGCGTCTCGGGGCGGGGTGCCCCGCGGCAGCCGGAGCGTGAAGCAGCTGCCCTGACCGGCCTCACTGCGCACCGTCACGCTGCCGTGCATGCGCTGCAGCAACTGCCGCACGATGTACAGACCCAGCCCCGTGCCTTCGATGTGGGCCGAGCCCCGCGTGGGCCGTTTGAAGGGCTGGAAGAGTTCGGCTTGCTCGGCCGCGGTCATGCCCAGGCCGGTGTCACAGATGTCAACCACGATGGTGTCGGACTCTTCGCGCGCCGACACGCTGAGCTGCCCCCCCTCACGGTTGTATTTGCAGCCGTTGCTCAGCAGGTTGATGACGACCTGCTGCAGGCGCTGCGGATCGGCCATCACCAGCAAAGGGGTGGCTGGCAACGCATCGACGATCTGCACATGCCGCTCTGCGCGCATGGCTTCCACCAAGGGCAGGCAGTCCCGCACGACTTGCTGCAGCACCAGGGTTTGAGGGCGCATGCTGACTTCACCGGCTTCGACCTTGCTCAGGTCCAGCACGTCTTCCACCAACGCCAGCAGCTGCTGACCGGCACGCAGGATCCATTGCACCTGCTGGTGTTGAGGGGACGACATGCCGCTGTTGCGGTCGAGGTCCAGCAATTGTGCGAAGCCGAGGATGGCGTTGAGGGGTGTGCGCAGCTCGTGGCTGAGGCGCGAGAGGAAAGCCCGCTGGGATGCCGCCACCCGCTCGGCCGCATCCCGTTGCACCTCGGCCTCGGCCTGGGCCACTTCGTCGGTCACATCGCGCAGCACGCCCATCAGGTGGGGGCCTCGGTGGGGGTGGGTGCGCCCGACACGGCCGGTGTTCTCGACGTGGCGGACACGGCCATCGGGTTGGACCACACGGTAGCGCAGGGTGGCGATGTGGCCGTGCTGGATGGCGTCGTCGAGTTGTTGTCGGGTGGCCTCGCGGTCGTCGGGATGGATGCGCTGGCGCAAGGCCTCGCGGCCGAGGCTGACCGCATGGGGCGCCAGACCGTACAGTTCGGCGGCGCGGGCGTCCAGGGCATAGCGCTGGCCATCGACGTCGAGGTCGAAACGGCCCAGCCCGGATGACAGCACGGCCAAGTCCCAGCGTTCACTGGCCTGGCGCATGGCTTGGGCGTCGCGCTGTCGCCGCTCCAGGGTGCGCAGTGCCACCCATGTGTAGGCGCCGGACAGCAGCAGGGCAGCGGCCAGCAAGCAGACCTGCAAGATGCGTTCGGTGGTGCGGGCGGCATCGTTGAGGCTGCCGATGAACTGCTTTTCCTGGGCCAGCAGCCGCAGGTTGATGTCCTGTATGCGTGCCCGGATGTGGGCCGCCCCGTGGGCCTGGGCGATGGGGTTGAGGGCGGCGCGGTGTTGTGCCGCCACGCTGCGCAGCTCGGCGAGCAAGAGGTCGCCTGCGATCCAGGCTTGCAGGGCGTCTCGGAAGATCCAGCTCTGGCCGAACAGGCGGAACAGGCCGATCATGCCGTCGATGTCGCTGTGCAGGTTGCCGCCGGCCAAGAAGCCAGCGCGTGCAGCCGCCACATCGACGGGCTCCCGCAGCAGGGCTTCGCGCGCGCGGCGATCGCCGTCGTTGACCTGCAGTGCTGCTTCGAAACGGACGAGGGCCTGTGGATCGCCGGATTGGATGTGTGCGTCGAGCGCCATCACGGCATCGCTGCGGGCTTTGGACCACAGGCTTTCGCCGGTGACATAGGCACGCACGGCGGCCATCATGTGCAAGCTGCCGACGCCGAGGCCGCACAGCAGGGCGAGCACCAGCAGCGGCGGACCCAGCACCATCGACCGCAGGTGCGTGTCGTGGGTGCGCGTGTCGGAGGGCAAGGTTGCGCGTTCCGTCGGCGGATCGGTCAGGCGATCGGGCATCTGGACGCGGCCTCCCGGTGAACTGCATGGAAGGCCCAGCATGACGCAGGGGCTGGGGCCGCGTCATCGGGGATTCCACCGGTCGGTGTGCGGCCTCAGAGCACAGGGTGCGGCAAACCGGGGGCGTTCTCCGACGTTGCGTCGGGCTCGTTGCGGCCCAGCTTCACCGCCGAGCGCAGGGCCGGCACCGACGCCTGCATGGCGGCATCGTTCAGGCCGAGGCCGCGCACCACACACAGTGCAGCGGGTTGGCAGGCGGCGAAGCGGCGCACATCGGCCGGGGTGAGCAGGCCGCCGATGGCCACGACCGGCGCGGGGCTGTGGGCCAGCCACCAGCGCAGGTTGTCTTCGCCCTGGGGCTGCCAGGGCATGTCCTTGGTGGTGGTGGCTTGCACCGGGCCGCAGGCGATCAGGCTGGCGCCGCAACCGGCGGCGCGGGCCAGCTCCCACAGGCTGTGCGAGCTCAGACCCAGCATGATGCGGTCCCGCTCTGCCAGCAGGCGGGCACGGTCGTCGGCACTGAGGGCTTGCAGGTCTTCCTGGCCCAGATGGATGCCCAGCCTGAACCCCGGTTCGGCCGCCATGCGCGGCGCCAAGGCCAGGGCGGCGCGCCAGTGGTCGTTGACGAAAAGTTGGGCGCCGGCCTGTGCGGCATCGGCCAGGCTGGCATCGAGTTGGGTTTGCAGCGCCTGCAGGCTGTCAGGCTGCTTGTGGCGCAGTTGCACGCAGCGCAGGCCGGCGGCGAGGGCCGATTGCAGCAGGGCGTGGTCGGGCAGGATGCCGTAGAGGCCGTCCGCGGGCGGTGTGAAGGGGGCGAACAAGGGGGGGGCGTGTGGCGAGCCATGTGCGTCAGGCGCGCTGGACGTGCCCAGACTGATTTGCCACGGCAGGTCGGTGCCCAGACCCAGCCAGGGCAGGGTGGCGCCACCGTGCTCAGGGCCAGCCGCGAAGCCCGCTCGCGCCTGCACCGGGCCTGCGCCGCAGCCTGCCGCATGGCCTTGTGCCAGGGCATGGCGCGTGAGCATGTGGGCCAGGACGATGGCATCGGCATCGGCGTGTCCCAGCGCCCAGGCCCCGGCCACGCCGCTGGCAAAGGTGCAACCGCTGCCGTGGGTGTGGGCAACGTCCAGCCTCGGGGCGCACAGCCAGCCTTGGGCTTGGGGGGTGTCCAGCCAGTCCAGGCACCAGGCTTGGCCTTGGCGGTCGTGCACATCGCGCGGGGCGTCACCCCCGGTGATGACCACGCTGCGTGCGCCCAGGGCGCGCAGTTCGGCCGCCAGCGCAGGCAGTTCGTCGCGCGGCGCATTGTGGCCACCTGGGCGCTGCAGCAGCAAGCGCGCTTCGGCGCGGTTGGGCGTGAGCACGGTGGCGCGTGGCAGCAGCCATTGGCGGTAAGCCTGGCGCACGTCCTCGTTGGCAAAGGCGGTGCCACCGGCCGAGGCGCCCAGCACCGGGTCCACCACCAGGGCCAGTCGGCGGTGTGGGTCTTGGCCTGCCGGCGTGTGGGCGCGGAAGTGGTCCACGCATTGCGCCACCATGCGCACGGCGGCCACGCTGCCCAAGAGGCCGGTCTTGATGACGTTGGGCGCGAGGTCCTCGGCCAGGGCCTGCAGCTGGGCCTGGAGCTGGTCGTGCGGCACCGGCCAGACGGCCTCCACGCCTTGCGAATGCTGGGCGGTGAGGGCCGCGGCCACCGGGCACAGGTGCACGCCCAGGGCATCGGCAGCGCGCTGGTCGGCGCTCAGGCCGGCGCCGCCGGCGGTGTCCAGGCCGGCGATGCTCCAGACGATGGGCGGTGAAGTGCTCATGGGCAGGGCGGCGCTCACAGCAGCACGAAGGGTTGGCCGCCGACGGGCGTGGTGGCCACGGCGACATCGCTGGTCGGCATCAGACCTGCAAGGAAGCCCTCGCGACCGGCGCTCACGGCGTGGCGGAAGGCGTGGGCCATGCGCACCGGGTCGGTGGCCTGCGAGACGGCCGAGTTCAGCAGCACGGCGTCCATGCCCAGCTCCATGGCGGCGGTGGCGTGCGAGGGCGCGCCCAGGCCTGCATCGACGATGAGGGTGATGCCAGGCAGGCGGGCACGCAGCGTGCGCAGGGCCCAGGGGTTGAGCAGGCCGAGACCTGAGCCGATGGGCGCGGCCCAGGGCATGAGGATGCGGCAGCCCACGTCGACCAGGCGCTGGGCGCTGACCAGGTCGTCGGTGCAGTAGGGCAGCACCTCGAAGCCATCGGCCACCAACTGCCGTGCGGCATCGACCAGCTCGAAGGGGTCGGGTTGCAGGGTTTGCTCATCGCCGACGACCTCCAGCTTGACCCAGTGCGTGCCGAGCAGCTCGCGCGCCATGTGGGCCAGGGCGATGGCCTCGCGCGCACTGCGGCAGCCGGCGGTGTTGGGCAGGAGGTGGGCGCCTTGGGCGCGGGCCGTGTCGCGGATGGTTTGCACGAAGCCGTTGTCGCCGCCCGCGCCCGTGCCGGCAGCGAGCGTGCGCTTGAGGCCCAGGGTCAGCACCTGGCTGCCCGAAGCAACGATGGCGTCTTGCAGGGCCTGAGGCGAGGGGTGGCCGGCGGTGCCCAGCAGGAAGCGGCTGTGCAGCAGGGTGTCGCCGATGCGCCAGGTGTCGGTGCTTGGGTTGTGGCTCATGGCGGTCAGCCTCCGGTGATGGGGGAAAAGCACAGCACGGTGTCGCCATCGCGCAGACGGTGCTTGCTGCGGGCGTGCCTGGCCACGAAGCCGCCGTTGACGGCGGTGGCCACCTGCGTGGCTTCGGTGGGTGTGCCTGCCAGCAGGGCCTCGACCGCATCGGCCAGGGTGCTGTCGGCGGGCAAGGTCAGCGGGCCGCGCTCGGTGTGGACGGTGAGGGTGGGCTTGGTCATGCGCAAGGGTGTTCCTGTCATGCGGACGGTGCGATGGACGTGCCTGGCAGCCCTGGCAGCGCCAGCGCCCGCAAGGCCTCATCGACCAGCGAGGGCGCCAGCAGCCAACCATGGCGGTACAGGCCGTTGAGGCGCATCAGCCCGGGCTCGGTGTGGACATGCGGTCGGTGGTCGGGCAGGGCGGGGCGCAGGTTGGCGTCCAGCCGCAGGATGCGGGCCTCGGCCAGCGCCGGCAGGATGCTGTGCGCCGCGGCCATCAGCTCGACCGCGCTGCGCAGCGTGACGGTGCCGCGGTCTTCGGTTTCCAGCTCGCTGGCGCCCACCAGCAGACGGTCACCGGGCCGGGGCACGATGTAGATGCGGTGGCGCGGGTGCAGCAGGCGCACCGGGCGGTGCAGCGCCACGCCGGGCGCATGCAGCCACACCACTTCGCCACGCACGCCGCGCACGGCCAGGGTGGCGCGCGCGCCGACGCCACGCACATCGCAGACCAGGTCGAAGGTGCGCGGTGTGGCGGGTGCGGTCGGGGACTCTGCCAGCCACAGGCATCCGGGCGTGACCTGTTGCACCGATGCGCCCCAGTGCCAGCGCACGCCGGGGGCGTCGTCGTGCAGGGCCTGCATCATGGCCACGGTGTCGATGTGGGCCTCGCCGGGCAGCAACCAGGCGTGCAAGGGGCCGCCGCTGCCGTGCAGTTCGGGCTCCAGCGAGCGCAGTTGTTCGGGGTTCAGCGCCTGAGCCTGGGCGCTGGCCTGCGGGGCGGGGTGCGCCGCAAACCCCGCAGCCAGTGGCGCCTGGGTGCGCTCCAGGCGCGACAGCACCCGCCGTGCTGCACCCAGGTCGGGGCCGTGCGCCACCATCAGGCTGCCGTTTTGGGCAAAGTGCGGTGGCGCATGGGGCGCGATGTGTGCGCCCATGTCCGCCGCGATGGCCTGCCAATGCGCGATGCTGTGCCAGCCGCGCGCGGCCACATCCGGCTCGGCCGTGTCCAGTTCGGCCAGGGGGCTGAGCATGCCGGCGGCCGTGAAGCCCGCTGCGCCCCGTCCGTCATGGGTGGGCAGGGCGTGCGGCGCCGGGTCGTGCACATGCACCTCGTGCCCCTGGCGCGAGAGGTGCCAGGCCAGCAGGCGGCCTAGCAAACCCGCGCCGGCGATGCCAATCCGCATGTTGACCATGGCCTCAGACCGGCTGGATGGGGATGTAGAGCTCGCCGCCGACCTGCTTGAACTCCTCGGACTTGGCCGCCATGCCTTCTTGCAGCGCATCGCGCTCGGTCAGGCCCTGCTTCGCGGCGAACTCGCGCACCTCCTGCGTGATCTTCATCGAGCAGAACTTCGGCCCGCACATCGAGCAGAAGTGCGCCACCTTGGCGGCGTCCTTCGGGAGCGTCTCGTCGTGGAAATCGCGCGCGGTCTCGGGGTCCAGGCCCAGGTTGAACTGGTCCTGCCAGCGGAAATCGAAGCGCGCCTGCGACAGCGCATCGTCGCGTGCCCGTGCCGCCGGGTGCCCCTTGGCCACGTCGGCCGCGTGTGCCGCGATCTTGTAGGCTATCAGGCCCTGCTTGACGTCGTCGCGGTTGGGCAGGCCCAGGTGCTCCTTGGGCGTCACGTAGCAGAGCATGGCCGTGCCCATCCAGCCAATCATGGCTGCACCGATGGCCGAGGCGATGTGGTCGTAGCCCGGCGCAATGTCGATGGTCAGCGGCCCCAGCGTGTAGAACGGCGCCTCGTGGCAATGCAGCAGTTGCTCGTGCATGTTGGCCTGGATCAGGTGCATGGGCACGTGGCCGGGGCCTTCGATGAGGGTCTGCACATCGTGCTTCCACGCCACTTGCGTGAGTTCGCCCAGCGTGCGCAGCTCGGCGAACTGGGCCTCGTCGTTGGCGTCGCTCAAGCTGCCCGGGCGCAGGCCGTCGCCGAGCGAGAAGGTCACATCAAACGCCTTCATGATCTCGCAGATGTCTTCGAAGTGCGTGTAGAGGAAGTTCTCCTTGTGGTGCGCGATGCACCACTTCGCCAGGATCGAGCCGCCGCGCGAGACGATGCCGGTGCGCCGGTTGGCCGTCAGGTGGATGAAGGGCAAGCGCAGGCCCGCGTGGATGGTGAAGTAGTCCACCCCTTGCTCGGCCTGTTCGATCAGCGTGTCGCGGAAGATGGCCCAGGTCAGGTCCTCGGCCACGCCGCCGACCTTTTCCAGCGCCTGGTAGATGGGCACGGTGCCGATGGGCACAGGGCTGTTGCGCACGATCCAGTCGCGCGTGGTGTGGATGTGCTTGCCGGTGGACAGGTCCATCACCGTGTCGGCGCCCCAGCGGATGGACCACACGAGCTTTTCGACTTCCTCTTCGATCGACGACGTCACGGCGCTGTTGCCGATGTTGGCGTTGACCTTGACCAGGAAGTTGCGGCCGATGACCATCGGCTCCAGCTCGGTGTGGTTGATGTTGGCCGGGATGACGGCGCGGCCGCGCGCCACCTCGTCGCGCACGAACTCGGGCGTGATCTCGCGCGGGATCATCGCGCCCATGGGGTTGCCGCGCAGGCGGGCTTCGCGTTCGGCGTCGTGGCCGTACTTCGCGCGCCAGTCTTCGGCGAGGTCCAGTCGGCGTTGGTTCTCTCGCAGGGCGATGAACTCCATCTCGGGCGTGACGACGCCTTGGCGCGCGTAATGCATCTGCGTCACGTTGCGCCCCCCGCCGATGCCCCCGAGCGCACGCCGTGGCTGGCGCTGCAGGCCCGATGCGGCCTCGCGCAGGGCGGCCATGCGGGCGTCGTGGCGCTCACCGTCTTTCAGGCCATCGTCCAGCGCCTGCACGGCGCGGCCTGCGTAGGATTCGGTGTCTCCCCGCGCCAGGATGGCAGCCTCGCGCACTGCAGGCAGGCCGCGGGTGACATCGATGGCCACATTCGGATCGGTGTAAGGGCCGGAGCAATCGTAGAGCGTGACCGACTCGCCGTTGGTCAGAGAGACCTCCCGCATGGGCACGCGCACGCCCGGATGGCTGCCTTCGACGTAGACCTTGCGGGATGCCGGCAGCGGCTCACGCGTGAGGCGGGTGCGCTCGTTGAGGGACGCGGTGGTGGCGGTCAGGTCTGTCTCAGGTGCGTTGTCTTGGGCGTTCACGGTCGGCTCTCCTCGGTGTGGGACAGGTGCCACGGCAGATGCCATGGGACACGTGCTCCGAGGGGTGCCAAGCGGGCACAGGACAGCGACCAGGGAAGGGGAAGGGCCCGATGCGGGCGGCCCAGGAGCAGCGCACGCACATCGGGCTGCCCCCATCACGGACCACCACAGGCCAGACAGGACAGCTCTTCTTTCGCCGGTATGAGCCGGATCAAGTTCAACGGGTTCGGTGGGTCACCATCTCAGCGTCACTGCGCGGCATCGAGCGGACTCGAAGCACACGCGGGACACACCCCGGAGCAAACTGAAGTGTAGCGCGGGACGGCCGGACCGGCCGATCAACGGGTGCGGCTTTGCGGGAAGGTGCCTTCGGCTGTCAGCGTGGTAACGCCCATGTGGGCGCGCCCGGACGTGCGCAAGGCCGTGGGGGTGAGCTCTGCAGATGAGTGCTCGGCGGCGGGGCGTTGCGCTGGTGCCGATGCCGTGCCGGTCAAGGGCGCGCGCTCGACCTCCTGGCGCGCTTGCTCTCCCGCGTCCCAGCGCACAGGGCGGGGGCCGGCGAAGGCCAGCAGGAGGGCCAGAGGAGCAATGGCAAACAGGGGGCGCATGGGCAAGGGTGCAACAACGTCAGCGGCTTGACCGATGTGGCCGACTCTGGCTCGGATGCCAATGGAGAGTCTGTGACGCTGTGGGTCAGTGTAGGCACCCCTTGGGCGTACCGGCACCCCCGGCACGAGGGGCTCCCCCCTGATGGCGGGTGAGCAGATGCCAAGCCCTCGGGTGGGCTGTCTCGATGGCGCGTCAGTGTTTGACTTGACGCGGTGGGTGCCAGTGCACCGCCTCGGTGCTTGGCGCCGCATGGACGGTGGCGCGGTGGTCACGAGGGGGCATGGCCGCGCCGCTGCCGCACCCGCCACTGCAACTCTGGCAACCCCCCGACGCCGTGGGCACGCTCGGTGTGCTGGTCCCACAGTGGGCGCCCGACTCGGAGGGGTGGGCCTCCCCGGTGCGTGGCCACCAGCGGCGCACCAGGTAAGCCAGGGCCAGCAGGCCGATGGCCAGCGTCACCCACGTCTGCCAGGTTTGGCCACCGTGCACCGCGTTCATGTCACAGCCCCCAGGCCATCGCCGTGCGATAGACCAGGAAAGACGCGCCATAGGCCAGCACGAACAGGTAGCCCAGCATCAGCAGGGGCATGCGCCAGCCATTGGTCTCGCGCTTGACGATGATGACGGTGGACAGGCATTGCGGCGCGAACACGTACCAGGTCATCAGCGACAGTGCCGTGGGCAGGCTCCAGGCGTGGCCGATGAGTTGCACCAAAGCACTCGACAACTCGTCGCCCGTTTGCGACATGGCATAGACCGTGCCGAGTGCGGCCACGGCCACCTCGCGCGCGGCCATGCCAGGCACCAGCGCGATGCAGATCTGCCAGTTGAAGCCGATGGGCGAGAACACGACTTCCAGCGCGCGCCCGAGCATGCCGGCCAAGCTGTGCGCGATGGCGGGCCCGGTGGCGCCTGCGGGCGGGGCCGGGAAGTTCGAGAGGAACCACAGCACGATCATCAACGACAG
>Ga0209617_10001580_pt1 | contig 10652 bp, 9 predicted proteins | sample LakEriepJuly2011_2_FD_187459 | JGI IMG/M metagenome (GOLD analysis project Ga0209617, IMG submission 187459) | Freshwater microbial communities from dead zone in Lake Erie, Canada - CCB epilimnion July 2011 (SPAdes) (version 2) | ecosystem: Environmental > Aquatic > Freshwater > Lentic >... | reverse complement strand
GCGGCGGCTGCTCCAGTTCACCTTCTTCATCTCGGTTTCGGTCGCGATGAAGAAGTCCACCGAAGCGGGACGCACGGCCACCAGCCACCACGCGGCGATCGCCACGAGCGTGACCAGAAGCAGTGCTGCGCCGCTCTGCACGTAGACGGTGGGGACGCCCCATTCGGCGCCGGCCAGGGCTTCCCACAGCCAGTAGCCACCGAGCGTGCCGAGGATGCCCGCCGCAACGGCGGTGCCCAGGCGCGTCCAGTAGCCAAGGCCAGACTTGTAGATGCTGAGCGCCATGCGGTGGCTCCTGTCCGGTCCCCATGGGGACCCATGATCCGAACACGCCGAGAGGGGATCGAACCCACGACCTGCGGATTTGGAATCCGCTGCTCTACCAGCTGAGCTATCGGCGTAACCGAGGCTTGATGCACGAGCGATGCACACGCGGCGGGGCTGGACCCGCCGCACGCATCACTTGCGCTTGATCTTGTGGAGCGTGTGCTTGCGCAGCTTGGGGCAGAACTTCATGAACCCCTCCTTCACCTTGTCCGAGATGCCGCCCTTGACGCGGATCTCGGCTCGGTAGTTGAGGTCGCCCGTTTCGGTGCACTGCAGCCACACGAACTCGCGGTCGAGGGACTTCTTGGCCATATCGATGCTCCTATCGCCGGGAACCCGGCATGCGGTGCCCTGGGCCGGGGATCACGCCCCGGCCCAGGACGGCCGCAGAAATCACACGAGGATCTTGGTGACGACGCCCGAACCGACGGTGCGGCCGCCTTCACGGACGGCGAAGCGAACGCCCTCTTCCATGGCGACGCCCTTGCCTTCGAGGTCGACGCGCATCTGGACGTTGTCGCCCGGCATGCACATGTCGGCGCCGATGAGTTCCTCGATCTTGCCGGTGATGTCCGTGGTGCGGAAGTAGAACTGCGGCTTGTAGCCCGCCTTGAACGGCGTGTTGCGGCCGCCTTCTTCCTTCTTCAGCACGTACACCTGCGCGGTGAACTGGGTGTGGGGCTTGATCGAGCCGGGCTTGCAGATGACCTGGCCGCGCTCGATGTCCTTCTTTTCCACGCCACGGAGGAGGCAGCCGACGTTGTCGCCCGCTTCGCCGCTGTCGAGGGTCTTCTGGAACATCTCGACGCCGGTGACGGTCGACTTCAGCGCGTCGGGGCGGAGGCCGATGATCTCGACTTCGTCGCCGACCTTGATGACGCCGCGCTCGATGCGGCCGGTGGCCACGGTACCGCGGCCCTTGATGCTGAAGACGTCTTCGACCGACATGAGGAACGGCTTGTCCTTCTCGCGGACCGGGGTCGGGATCCACGTGTCGATGGCGTCCATGAGGTCGGCGATGCACTTGTTCGCGGCCGGATCACCGGGGTTGGTGAGCGCCGGGAAGGCTGCGCCGCGGACGACGGGGGTGTCGTCGCCGGGGTAGTCGTACTTGCTGAGGAGCTCGCGCACTTCCATCTCGATCAGGTCGAGCAGTTCGGCATCGGCGATGTCGCACTTGTTCAGGAAGACGAGGACCTTCGGCACGCCGACCTGGCGGGCGAGGAGAATGTGCTCGCGGGTCTGCGGCATGACGCCGTCGACGCCGGAGACCACGAGGATCGCGCCGTCCATCTGGGCGGCACCAGTGATCATGTTCTTGACGTAGTCGGCGTGGCCAGGGCAGTCGACGTGCGCGTAGTGACGGTTGGCCGTCTCGTACTCGACGTGGCTGGTGGCGATGGTGACGATCTTGGTCGGGTCACGACGGCCTTCCGACTCGGACGCCTTGGCGACCTGGTCGTAGGAGATCGGCTTGCTGAAGCCGCGGGCCGCCTGCACGGCGGTGATGGCGGCGGTCAGCGTGGTCTTGCCGTGGTCGACGTGGCCGATGGTGCCGACGTTGACGTGGGGCTTGGTGCGATTGAAGTTCTCTTTTGCCATGACTCAGTGACTCCAGCAAGGATTCGCGCGAAGCGGACATGCGCGGGGACAACGCGTCCGCGCGCGGAAGCCACCGAAGGGGCTTGAACCCTCGACCTCACCCTTACCAAGGGTGTGCTCTACCACTGAGCTACGGTGGCGTTCCAGAATGAAAACCGCCCGATGATCGGGCGGGACGGAGAGTGTACCGGAGTTGGCGCGCGCATCAAGGGGTTGCGATGCGCTTCACGAACTTTGATGATCGCGACCGCTCACTCAGGGCGGCGACGGATTATCGGATCGCTCAAGGTTCGTCACTTTGATGTCGCGGCCGATCGGATTCGTCGAACCGCTGGTGCCGGTCCAATCCCCCTGCAATTCCTGCAGCGTCGTCCAAGCCGGCTGCGTGTCCACGTGCAGGTCGAGCAGCAGGAACATGCACGTGTCGCCGAGGTATCGGAAGTCGACCTGGCATCGGCCATCGGTCGCATCGCCGTCGAACTGGTCTTCCCACTCCTGGCGTGTCGTTCCGCCGATCACCTCTCCGGCCTTGGAATCGACGAGGTACATCCCGGCTTGCGGCCGTCGTATCTGCGCGGCACTCCACCACTGGTAGGGCGCGTTGAGCGTGGCATCGCCTGCATAGAACGGTGCCTGCGCCTGACGGAAGAAGAGGTTGCCGGCGAAGTAGCCGGGATCGCCGATCTCCTGCGCATCGATGCCCGGACCGAAGGGGCGGCACTCCGACACGCCGTCCGAGTCGGGGAACTGGACCTTCTCGAGCCCGACGGTCGAACGCATCGGATTCTTGGAGTACGCGTCGTCGTACCCGTAGTAGAAACGGTCAGGCGAATCGAACTCCCACGCGTACGCGGTGCCCATCTCCGACGGGAGCGACGGCGGATCGATGCCGGCGCCGGTCCAGAGGATGTCGGCCCACGTGCCGCGGCGAGGCTGCCCCAGCAGAGGATTCACCCCCGCCGACGATGGACCGCGCACCCGGCCGGGGTTGCGCGCCGCGGAGTAGTCGAACTGCGTCGGCGCGATCGACTCGCGGTTGTCGGTGATGTACGCCTGCAGGTAGGTCGAGACCTGCCGCAGGTTGTTCGCCGCATCGGCCCATTCGGCGTTGCGGCGCGCCGTGCGCAGCGCCGGCAGCAGGATCGCCACCAGGAGCGCGAGGATGCCGACGACCGTCAGGATCTCGATCAGGGTGAAGGCCCGTCGCGGGCTGGTGTGCGTCATGCGTGTGCTCCCGAGGGTGCGGTGCCTGCCGGTGCGCGCATGGACCGGCTTGGGTCCATACGCGCGCGGCATCAGGACATGGCCATCGTCATGAGGAATTCTGCGTTGGACTTGGTCTTGGACAGGCGACTGCGCAGCAGTTCCATGGCCTCGACCACGTTCATGTCGGCGACCACCTTGCGCAGGCGCACGATGAGCTCGTGCTCCTTCGCGTCGAGCAGCAGTTCCTCGCGGCGGGTGCCGCTGGCCGAGATGTCGATCGCCGGCCACACGCGCTTCTCCACGAGCTTTCGCGTGAGGTGCAGCTCGGCGTTGCCGGTGCCCTTGAATTCCTCGAAGATCACTTCGTCGGCGCGGCTGCCGGTCTCGACGAGCGCCGTGCCGATGATCGTCAGGCTGCCGCCATCCTCGATGTTGCGCGCGCTGCCAAAGAACTTCTTGGGACGGATGAGCGCGGCATTGTCGACGCCGCCCGAGCCGATCTTGCCCGAACCGGCACCGGCATTGTTGTAGCCACGGGCCAGGCGCGTGATCGAATCGAGCAGCACGACCACGTGGTCACCCAGCTCCACCATGCGGCGGGCCTTCTCCATGACGATGTCGCTGACCTGGATGTGCCGGCTGGCCTCTTCATCGAAGGTGCTCGCGACGACCTCGACCTTGCCCTTGGTGGTGCGCTTGAAGTCAGTCACTTCCTCGGGACGCTCGTCGACGAGCAGCACGATCACGTGCACGTCGGGGTGGTTGTGCGTGATCGCATTGGCGATCTGCTGCAGGATCACCGTCTTGCCGGTGCGCGGTGGCGCCACGACCAGCGCTCGCTGACCGAAGCCCAGCGGCGTGACCATGTCCATGATGCGCGGCTCCAGGCGCTGCGGCTGCTCGAGGATCTCGAGGTGGATGCGCTTGTTCGGGTGCAGCGGCGTGAGGTTCTCGAAGGTCGGCAGGTTGTGCAGGCGCTTCGGATCATGGCCATTCACGCTGTCGATGCGCAGGAGCGCGAAGTAGGTCTCGGCCTCCTTCGGCGGGCGCACGAGGCCGCGCACCACGTGGCCGCGGCGCAGGCCCAGCCGGCGGATCTGCGCGGGGCTCACGTACACATCGTCATCCGACGGGAGGTACGAGTACTCGGCGCTGCGCAGGAAGCCGTATCCGTCAGGCATGATCTCGAGCGTGCCCTCGGCGAACATCAGGCCGTGCTTCATCGCCTTGGCCTTCACGACCTCGAAGACGAGCTTGTTGCGCGGCATGCCGACGAGGTCGCCCAGGCCCAGCGCCTTGGCTTCCTTGGCGAGCTGCTCCGCCGTCAGCTTCTGCAGCGACGCCGCGTCCAGGTTCTCCTTCTTCGCGGCCTCGTACTTCTCCTTCAGCTCAGTGTCGAGTTGCGACGCCTCGAAGTCCAGTTGCTCGTCGGTGGGCACGCTGGTACCGGGCAGGATCGCCACGCTCGGTGCAGCGACGATGCCGGCAGGACCGCCACCACCACCGCCACCACCACCGCCACCACCGCCGCCGCCACCACCGTTGCCTCCGCCGGAACGACCACGACGACGACGGCGACGACGACCATTGACTTCCATGTTGATGCTGCCTTGGTTGGGATGCGGGTCCTGCACCGGGAACCCCGACGGGGCATGGTGCGGCCTGAGGTGGTGGGAATCGACCCTGACTGGCGGGTGCGCCTACGTGCCCTTGGCTCTGGCGTGCGAGCGGATGGTGTCCGCCAGCGCCGCCTTGACCCGGGACCGCAACGACTGCGGGTCACCGTCGTTGCACAGGACATGATGCGCGAGGGCGCGCTTCTGGTCAAGGGGCCACTGCGCAGCCTCGCGACGGGCCAGTTCCGACGCTGGCCAGCCCCGGGTGGCCAGCGCCCGCGCCTGCCGGGCCTCGATCGGCGCATCGACGAACCAGATGCTGTCGCACTCGGTGTGCAGGCCGACCTCCAGGAGCAGCGGCGCATCGATCACCCGGGCCGGAGCCGTGCCCGGCTCGGCCGAGAACATCGCCCGGCGGTGCGCATGGATCCACGGGTGCACGAGCGCCTCGAGATGCGACCGCTCGCCCGGGTCGGCAAAGACGATGGCGGCCAGTGCTCCGCGATCGACGGCACCGTTGCGGACCGCGCGGTCGCCCCACCGTGCACCGATGGATCGAAGGATGGCCGGATCACGGAGCGCCCGGTGCGCCAGGTCGTCGGAGTCACAGGTGATGCACCCGAGCTCGGCGAGGATCGACCGCACTGCGCTCTTGCCGCTGGCGATGCCGCCGACGAGCCCGATGGTCGGGATCGATCGCGGAGCCGCCGTGCCGCACTCACTCATACCGTGCGGGTCCAGGTCGTGCCCTGCGCACCGTCCTTGATCGTCACGCCCATCTGCACGAGCTTCGCGCGGATCGCATCGCCAGCGGCCCAGTCCTTGGCGGCGCGCGCAGCGAGCCGCTGGGCGATCAAGGACTCGACCTCGGCGGTGAAGGGGTCGTCGCCGGCTGCCTGCTGCGACGCGTTGCGCTCGAGCACCGCAAGCACCGAGTCCATCCGCGCGAGTGCAGCACGCTCGGCGTGCGGGCAGCCGGAAGGTTCCTCGCCGCAGGCCTCGTTCAGTGCAGCGATCGCCCGCGCAAGGTTCAAGTCGTCGCAGACCGCATCGGCGAATGCCTCGAGGGCACGGGCCATGGGGCCCGGTACGGCCGATGGTACCGCGGCCCGTGACGCCGCCGCGGCATCGAGCGCCTGCTGCGCACGTGCCCAGCGATCGATCATGCGCTGGCAATCGCGCAGGCCCTGCATGGTGAAGTTCGCGTTGGTGCGGTAGTGCGTTCGGACCAGTTCCAGCCGCAGCGCGGCAGGCGTGACACCCTTGGCGAACAGGTCGCGCGCGGTGAAGAAGTTCCCCTTGCTCTTGGACATCTTCTCGCCCTCGACCTGCAGGTGCCGCGTGTGGAACCAGTGGTTGGCGAAGGTCGGCTGACCGAAGCCGCAGCAACTCTGCGCGATCTCGCACTCATGGTGCGGGAAGATGTTGTCCTCGCCACCCGAATGCAGGTCGATGCGCTCGCCGAGCGTCATGGCAGCCATTGCGCTGCACTCCAGGTGCCAGCCGGGATAGCCGACGCCCCACGGGCTCGGCCACTTCATGATGTGGTGCGCATCGGGCTTCCAGAGCATGAAATCGGCGGGATGGCGCTTCACGGCCTGGTGCTCGGCGCTGATGCGGCCTCCCTCGCCCTCGCGAAGCTGATCGAGCGTGTTGCCGGAGAGCTCACCGTAGGCGGGGAACGAGCGCACGTCGAAATAGACGACGCCATCGCTCGCGACGTAGGCGTGTCCGCGCTGCACGAGCCGATCGACCAGGGCCACCATCTGCGGGATGCACGCGGTCGGTCGCGGCATGAGTGATGGATCATCCTTGGCCTCGATCGCGACCTTGAGCCCGAGCGTACGGGCATCCTCGAGGAACCGGTCGGCGTAGAAGCCTGCGATCGCGTACGGGTCGGAAGGGTCGATCTCGGTGCCGGCGGGCAGCGCACCGGACTTCTTGGCCTCGGCGATGCGGCGCCCAGCCACGGCCATCTTGTCCTCGCCGCCGCCATCGGCGTTTCCGTCGTCGGTCATGTGGCCGACGTCGGTGATGTTCATCACGTGGCGCACCCGGTGACCGAGCAGCTCGAGCGCACGGCGCAGCGTGTCGGCGTTCAGGAACGACCGGAAGTTGCCGATGTGCGCATCGTCGTAGACGGTCGGGCCGCACGAGTAGAAGGTGATCGAGCCGGAAGGGTCGATGGGAACGACCGGCTCGATGGCCCGGCGTGCCGTGTTGTAGAGCCTCATGCGCTGCACGCGCACAAGCATAGTGCGCAGGCTTCCCGTGGGATCAGTCGCCGACGGGCAGGTGCAGCCGCTGTGCGAACCGCTTCAGGCCTTCGAGGCCGGGCTCGGCGACGTTGACGTACGCCGCACGCAGCGAAGGAAGCAACTGCAGGGCACCGAACAGGATGAGCCCATACAGCACGAGCGTGATCGTGGCCACCACGGCTGCGCCACCGCGGCTGCCCAGAGCGTCGAATGACCGCACGAGGGAGTGCGCAACGCTCCATGATCCGTAGCCAGCCAATGCACAGGCCGCTGGACCCACGAGCAGCGATTCGGCCATCGGTCGAAGTCGCAGTCCGGCGGCGGTCAACAACCAGATCCCGGTGCCGGCCGACGAGACCGTGGTGACCAGGCAGACACCGAGTGCGAGGCCCTTCGCCTCGGCGATCGGGTCGCCCTCGAACCATGGACCTTTGGAGAGCACCAAGGCGCCCAGCGCCCCACCGCAGAGCACGCTCGCCCCTCGGATCGCCTCGGTCGCCAGCACGATCGAGTAGCGACGCGCAGCCAGGAGCGGCGTGATGAGGATGGCCAGCGCAAGCGGGCCGCTCAGGCCGATGGACAGAATGGTCACGAGCTCGGTCGAATCCTTCCATCGCCCGCCCCAGACGACTTGCTCGATCGCCGGGAACGAGATGCCCAGGCCGACGCAGACAGCCGGGACCATGAAGAAGACCGTCGTGGCCATGCCCGCCAGGTACTCGCTGTGCTGCGCGGAGGACTGCGACGCGACCGACCGCGGCACAAGGACGCGCTGCAGCGCCATCGTCAGCACCATGTAGGGCTGGCTGGCAATCTGATAGGCAAACGAATAAAGGCCCAGCGATGCCGTGGTCAGTAAGAGCGACCCGATGAAGTAGTCGCCCTGCGTGTTGATGGAGTTCAGTGCGGCGATCGGCAGGACCGGCAGCTGGTAGCGCAGGGCGCTCCAGACTTGGTTGGGGCTGAAACGGAAGTAGGAGCGATCCAGCTTGGCGGCGCGTCCATAGAAGACCGCCTCGATGAGCGTGCCGAGCACCTGCGGCAACGCCAAGGCCAGCGGGCCCAATCCGAACCAGGCTGTGGCGATCGCCACGACGAATTTCAGGATGCTGCAGGTCAGCACCGTCGCGGCAATCGATCCGTACCCATGCTCTCCACCAAGCTTCATCTGCGCCATCTGCTGCAGCGGCAGCAGTGCGAACTGCGCTCCAAGCACGATGAGCACCAAGCTGCTGCCGGGGACTTCCTTCACCCCGATGCCGGGAATCGATGCCACCGCAGTGACGAGGCAGCCGATGCCGCCGATGATCATGCCGACCCAGAAGACCGTCGGGGCGCGCTCCTTGAACTCCTCGTTGGGGATGGAACCAAGCACCATCCAGATGCCGCCGGCACGGAACAGCCCGGTGAACATCAGCACGCCGAGCGCCACCGCGAATGCGCCGTAGTCCTCCGGCGACAGGAGGAAGCCGATGACCACGCTCTGGAGGACCGCCAGCACGCGGCCGAGCACCGATGCGATCGTGACCAGGCTCAAGCCTCGGCGGTGCGGCATGGGACGGCCAAGCGTAGCGCGCGCGCGCCGCGGCGTGCCTGCGAATGCGCTGACCGGTCGCGCGGGATATCAGTCGTGCCAGGACGTGAGCAGTGCACCGAGATCCGCACCATCCACGCCACCATCGGCATTGAGATCGGCCGAGGATTCGCCGGGCTCGCCGGACCAGGCCGTCAGCAGCGCGCCAAGGTCGGCGCCGTTCACGAAGCCATCGGCGTTCAGGTCAGGCGAAGGCCGCGCCGCAGGCCCCAAGGATCCATCGAAGCCGATCCGCATGCCGCGGATGTCCGACGATCCCTGCGTGATGCCATCCTCCCAGAGAAGAATCGTGCCATAGGGCACGCTGTGGACTTGCATCCTTCCCTTCGGACTCACGTTGGTCGCGATCGGCCGGCGATTCCACACCGTCGCACCGGTCGAGTTCACGCACATGGCCTCGACCGTGTCTTGGCCAAAGGCCGTTGAGCGAACCCAGCCGAACACCACGCCCTCCGGACGAAGGTGCGCGACGGCCCCGGTGTAGGAGTAGACGGTCTCGAGCGGTGCGAGCGGGAGGCCCGATGCGCCCCACTGCCGCGTGCCGGTCGCGACATCGAAGCACTGCCCGTACACGCCGTAGATGCTTGAGTTGGGGGTGTGCTCGATCCAGCAGACGTACACGAACGTGCCGTCCGACACCGCCGCCGGATTGGTGCGTTCACGCGATGTGTCGGCCGTGACGCCGAAGCCCTCCGTTCCGAAGAGCCGGTTCCCCTGGGCATCGAGCACCTGCACGTAGGACTGCAGCGGCGATGTCTTGTAGTAGGTGAACAGGTGGCCGAGCGAGGGAATGCGCTGGAACTCGGGAAAGTTCCCGAACTGCAGGCTGCCGGTCGAGAACACCTGCTTGCCGGTCGCACCCCACGGCTGGGATCCATCCGGGTTGATCAGGTTGGCCCACAGCACCTTGGGACCGCTGAAGGTCGAGTAGCGCACCGTGGACACCACGACACCCGAACCGGAGAGCGAGGGCTCGACATCGGCGGCGAAGGTGGATCCGGTCGTGCCGATCTGGACCGGCGCGGCGAAGCTGAAGCCGCCATCGGCCTGGGCGAGTCGCTGCACGCGCGTGTTCGAACCCTCGATCCACGCACTCCACAGGAAGCCATCGTCGGCCCGGTTGCCCTTGGGCGCGCTGGCCGTGGATGCGCTGACGGTCTTGGTCCAGGCCAGGGCGCCATCAGGGTTGAGGGCGGCGATGGCGGCCACCGGCGCGGAACTCCCCTGCTGGCTCGCGACTGCCCACGGCGCACCACGGAAGAGTTGGTAGTCCTGCGTGCTGCTGAACGAGTTGTTCATGGCCATCGTGGCGGTCGGCCACGTGAAGTCGCCATCGGTGGTGAGCTGGCGCACCATCACGTCGTAGCCCGACGGCGCGTCGTACCAGCTCAGCGCAAGCATGCCACGGCCATCCCAAGCGAGCTTGGGCTGCACCTGTTCGCCAGTGCCGCCGACCAGCAACGTGGGAGCGGACGCAGACGTGCTCCAGCCGGACATCGCGGCGAGCAGGATGGGCATGACCATGGGCATTCGGGGAGTGTGACGCCACAACCGACGTGCGCCAAGCCCGTACGCAAGATCGGGGCGAGAAATCGCCCCGCATCGGGGGTCATCAGGCATCGAGTGCGCCGAAGAGCCCCTGTTCGGGTTCAGCGAGCTCGATCGGCCCCGGGAAGGCCTCGTAGTCCGCGTTCGGGTTCGCCGCGATCCAATCGATGAAGGCGCAGACACCGTCGTGACTGGCGCGAGTGCGCCACGACTCACCGAAGCGCACCTTGATGCCGAGCCAGATGTGCGCATGAGCGTTGCGTGCCGCTAGCCCCGGATGAGGATCGAGCAGCGGCTGGATGCGATCGCCCACGCGCCGCACGCGCATGGCCACGTCATCAAGATCACGCTTGTTCATGCCGGGTGTGTACCGTACGCCGCACGAAGGGGCCAACCACATGAAGCGCGCACTCATCACGGGCATCACCGGGCAGGACGGCTCGTACCTCGCGGAACTGCTCCTGGCCAAGGGCTACGAGGTCCACGGGATCATCCGCCGCG
>Ga0209617_10001579_pt1 | contig 10662 bp, 10 predicted proteins | sample LakEriepJuly2011_2_FD_187459 | JGI IMG/M metagenome (GOLD analysis project Ga0209617, IMG submission 187459) | Freshwater microbial communities from dead zone in Lake Erie, Canada - CCB epilimnion July 2011 (SPAdes) (version 2) | ecosystem: Environmental > Aquatic > Freshwater > Lentic >... | reverse complement strand
CTACGGGAACAACTCAAATTCTATTCAAAAGAAATCAAGGTCCAGACTACTTCTTGGCAGATGCTACCCTATTTTTGGAAGGTGCAGGAATCCTCTGCATGGGATGGATGTGGCTCAAGCAAGCCATCACGGCACAGCGGGCATTGGATCAAGGAACTAAGGAACAAGATTTCCATTTAGGAAAAATTGAAACCGCGCGCTACACCATGGAATACGAGCTGGTAAAGCTGAAAGGATTGCTAGAGCGATTTGCATCCACGAGCTATCCAAGCATTGCCATGAAAACCGAATGGTTTTAACTTACTTTGGTGGTGGAATCGAATTAAAAATGAAAAAAATTTTAGTTACGGGAGGAGCAGGATTTTTAGGAAGTCACCTTTGCGAAAAGCTGCTGGCCGAAGGAAATCAGGTTACCTGCCTCGATAATTTTTTTTCTGGGTATAAAAGCAACATAGCACACCTAATTCCACGGCCCAACTTTGAGTTAGTTGTTCAGGATGTGACTGCGCCTATCCAATTATCGGTAGACGAAATATACAATTTGGCATGCCCTGCCTCCCCGCGACTGTATCAAAGTTTTCCCATAGAAACCTTTAAAACCTCCATTTTAGGGTCAATAAATCTACTTGAGCTTGCAAAAAAAACGGGAGCAAAGATTTTTCAAGCCTCTACCTCAGAAGTTTACGGAGACCCACAGCTACATCCCCAGCCTGAATCCTACTTTGGAAATGTAAATCCAATAGGACCTCGAGCCTGCTATGACGAAGGAAAACGAGGTGCAGAAACCTTGTTTTTTGATTACCATCGGCAGCATCAAGTGGAAATCAAGGTCATGCGTATTTTTAATACCTATGGCCCACGCATGAGTGCAACGGATGGACGGGTAGTGTCCAACCTAATCTTACAGGCATTGCAAGGGCAAGATCTCACCCTATTTGGGGATGGATCCCAAACTCGGTCCTTTTGCTACGTGGACGATACAATTCAGGCAATGCAACTGATGATGGAGACTTCAGAGGGAGTAATAGGCCCAATAAATGTCGGTAATCCCGAAGAATGCACAATTTTAGAGCTTGCAAACCTTATAATTGAATTAACTTCCAGCAAGAGTAAAATTTCCTTTCTTCCCGCCGGAGCAGACGATCCACTTAAGCGACAGCCAGATATAGAATTGGCTCAAAAAGAACTTTCGTGGCATCCTAAACTCGCGCTCAAGGAAGGACTGCAAAAAACAATTACCTATTTTCAATCGTATTAGAACAAGAACGTTGTTTTCTTATCATAAAAGCTTAAAAAAATTAAATTTACAAATTAACCAACCCCATATTTCCCAACATAATGGAAGATAATTTAATCAATCATCCCGGTATCATTATCGGATTTACAATTGCCGTATCATTTATGCTTTTGCTAGACTTGGGCATTTTTAATAAAAAGAATCATGTTATTTCCAGCAAAGAGGCCGCCATCTGGTCTATTGTTTGGATAGGGCTCTCCATGATTTTCAGTATTTTTATTTACGTCGTAACCGCTGAGGCCTCAGGATTAGAAAAATTCTCGCAGTACCAAGCAGCCTATTGGATAGAAAAAGCACTTTCTGTAGATAATTTATTTGTATTCATTCTCGTCTTTGGCTATTTCAATGTTCCAAGAGAGCTCCACCACAAAGTGCTTTTTTGGGGAATTATTGGTGCACTAATCATGCGCGCTGTATTCATTTTTGCAGGTGTAGAATTGATTAATCTTACCTTTTTACCAGAGATAAACCTTTTCGGTCAAAATGTTAAAATCAATGCGATATTGACCATTTTCGGATTTTTCTTAATCTATGCAGGCATCAAATCCTGGTTTGCAAACGACAAAGATGACGATGAAAAGGATTTTAGTAAAAGTCCTGGTGCCCAATTAATCTACAAACTGTTTAAAGTAAGCAAAGAATACAATGGAGGGAAATTCTTTACCATTGAAAATGGAGTAAAAGTGGCTACTCCCCTATTGGTAGTCGTTGCAGTAATTGAGTTTACCGATCTAATATTCGCCGTAGATTCCATCCCTGCCATTTTTGCCATTGCACCCAACGATCCCTTTATTCTGTACACCTCCAATATTTTTGCAATTCTCGGCTTAAGATCCTTGTATTTTCTTTTGGCTAATTTCATTCACATGTTTAGCAGATTGAAATTTGGCTTGGCCATTATCTTAGCCTTCATTGGATTCAAAATGATTATTTCTCCATTCTACCACATCTCTTCCCCACTTTCACTTTCAGTGGTAGCCAGTATTTTAATCCTGTCGGTAGCATCATCCATGCTCTTTCCAGTCAAGGAATCTGAAAATTAAGATCAAAAAAAAGACCGCCAATGCGGTCTTTTTTTTTTAGTAGCCTAAGATCTTCAACATATTTTCCTCTTTCTGATCCTCAGCAAACAGCCAGTGTCGAACTTGGCCCGATTCATCTCGATCGATTAGCACGTGTTTGGGTGCTGGGATTAAGCAATGTTGTATTCCCCCGTAACCACCTAAGGATTCTTGGTAGGCGCCCGTATGAAAAAAGCCTATGTATTGCTTCTTCTTCTCCTCGATTTTAGGCAAATAGATATTGAACTGATGCGCTTCTGAATTGTAATAATCCATGCTATCACAAGTCAAACCGCCCAAAGAGATGTTGTGGTATTCTTCCTCCCAGTTATTTACAGCGAGCATGATGTACTTTTGGTTGAGCCCCCAGCTGTCTGGCAATTGCGTGATAAAGGAGCCATCGATGATGTACCACAATTCCTTGTCGTTCTGAAGTTTCTCCTCCAAAATGGAATACAACACTGCACCACTTTCTCCAACAGTATAGCTACCAAACTCAGTGAAAATATTAGGTTCAGTGGTATTGTTTTTGGCACACATCCACTTGATGTTTTTTACGATCTGATCAGCCATGTACTGGTAGTCGTAGTCAAAAAAGACGTTTGTTTTGATAGGCCAGCCCCCTCCAATATCCATGGAATCCAAGGTAGGCGCTACCCGCTTCAACTCCACGTATTTTTGAATAAATCGGGTCAGTTCAGACCAATAGTACGCCGTATCCTTAATACCTGAATTGATAAAAAAGTGTAGCATTTTAAGGCTCACCTGTGGGTTATTCTTGATTTTTTCCTCGTACAAGGAGATGATATCGTTGTAGCGAACTCCTAATCGAGAGGTATAAAAGCCGAATTTGGGTTCTTCATCCGAAGCAATTCGGATTCCTACCTGAAAAGGAACATTGACATGCTCTAAGTAATAATCTATTTCAGTGAGGTTGTCTAAAATTGGGATGCAATTGACAAAGCCATCGTTGAGTAGCTCGGAGATGTATTGCTTGTATTTCTCCCGTTTAAATCCATTGCAAATGATATACGTTTCCTTCCGGATTTTTCCTTTGGCATACAAGCTCCGCACCAAAGGAATATCAAAGGTGGAGGAAGTCTCAATGTGGATGTCATTTTTTAAAGCCTCATCTAGAACAAAGCTGAAATGCGAAGATTTGGTACAATAACAATAGGTATACTTCCCTTGGTAGTTATGCGTCTCCATTGCATTCCCGAAGAAGGTCTTCGCATGCTGAATATTTTCCGAAATTTTGGGCAGATAGGTAAGCTTCAATGGAGTACCATAGGTTTCTATGATCTCCATCAAGTTTACCCCGTTGAAGTAAAGCTGCTTGTCTTCCACCGTAAACTCTTTGGTTGGAAAATCAAAGGTTTGCTGAATCAAATCAATGTATCTATTCATCTACCAAAATGGGCTAAGGATGTAAATAAGGGTGCAAAAATTGCGCTTTTATTGACGCTTACCAAAGTTTTGCCCCACAAATTCTTAGCCTATTTTGAATTTTAAAAAAGAAAATCTTTTGGTGCATGGTAAAAAAGCCAAAAACCCCAATTGGGTAACGCTGATTAAAAAATTACTTATTCCCCGTTTCCAAAAATCTGAAAGAAACATAATTGTTTTGGACACAGAAATCTGCGCTTATTATAGTCATTTCTGTAGATTTACAGGTAGAAAAACCCAACTATAGCCCAGCGATGAGAAAGATTAAATTGGTAGAAGTTCGTTCCGAAATTGCTGCCGGCACCCGAGGTGCAAGCTTGGGAGTAGATGCACTAAAAATTGCTAGCCTAGACAAAAAATCAAATTTTTTCTCCCAATTCGAACCCATCCATGTGCCGGATGCAAATAACTTTCTTTGGAAAGGCAACAATCATCCCTATGCCAACTACATCGATGGCGTGTACCAGGTAGTAAAGAATGTGGCCTCTACCATTGAGTCCCTCCGATTAGAAAAGAAGTTTCCTATCGTCCTAGCGGGTGACCACAGCACTGCAGCAGGAACGATCATGGGAATCAAAAGTGCCCGTCCAGACAAACGGTTGGGTGTAATCTGGATCGACGCACATGCAGACCTGCATACCCCTTACACTACCCCCTCCGGAAACATGCACGGCATGCCTCTAGCTATGGCGGCACACTTGGACAACCTCGAATGCCAACTCAATCAACCTTCCCTAGAAACTCGTGCCTATTGGGACAGAATCAAGAAAATTGGTGGAGATTTTCCTAAAATCCACCCCAAGGATATTGTCTACATTTCGGTACGTGATACGGAAGAACCTGAGGACTTCTTGATACAGAATTACGGCATTACCAATTTTACTACTGAAATCGTACGCAAACTGGGGGTTCTTGAAGTTGCCAAACGTGCATTGGAGCATCTAAAGGATTGTGATCAGTTGTATATTTCCTTCGATGTCGATAGCTTGGATTCTTCCATATCCCTTGGAACAGGGACTCCTGTACCCAATGGGTTGACTGTAGAAGAAGCCATCCAACTGAATGCTGAGCTCATTAAGGACAAGCGCGTATGCTGTTGGGAGATTGTGGAAGTAAACCCAACCCTAGATAGTGAAAATAGAATGGCAGAAATTGCATTTGAAGTACTTGAGATTACCACAAAATCATTGGTAAATCATTTTTAAAACCACAAAAAGAAAGTTTTGAGGGCGTTTTTTGCGTACAGTCAAACTAGCCAATCTTGACTTTTTTTTGTTAATATGAATAGCGGTGCCACATATTACGAGAAGCCGTCTTAAATTTGCCCTACCTGGTGAAAGGGAAATGCTACGCAAGTCGATTCAGTGTAGGTTTAGTTAAGTACTTTCTCAGAGTTAACTCCATTACCATGAATTTTCAAGATGCTATCTTAAAAGGCATTCAAGATGCTTTTGCTTCCTGCTTTCAAGTGGCTATTCCTTTGGAACAGCTCAGCTTGGCTCCGACCAAAAAAGAATTTGAGGGCAGCTACACCTTCGTTGTCTTTCCTTTTTTGAAGCAATCGCAACTAAGCCCTGAAGCTACTGCTACCCAACTAGGTAATTACTTGAAAACTGAAGTAGCCGCAGTAAAAGATTTCAATGTTGTTAAAGGATTTTTGAATTTGGTGGTTGCTCAAGAAGAATGGATCACCTTATTCAAACAAGTATACACCTCACCTAGCTTTGGTCAACTTCCAAGCAATGGCCAAAAAGTAATGGTAGAGTATTCCTCCCCCAATACTAATAAGCCGCTTCACCTAGGTCACTTGAGAAATAATTTTCTGGGATATTCAGTTGCTGAGCTTCTCAAAGCTTCTGGTTACGAGGTAGTTAAGGCAAATTTAGTCAATGACCGAGGCATCCACATTTGTAAGTCCATGGTGGCTTACCGTCACTTTGGAAATGGTGAAACACCGGCCTCATCAGGGCTCAAAGGCGATCACTTGGCTGGTAAGTATTATGTATTATTTGACAGCCACTACAAAGCCCAACAAAAAGAGCTACTAGCTGCAGGACAATCGGAGGAAGAAGCCAAGAAAAATGCCCCTCTCCTACTCGAAGCACAAGAAATGCTCCGGCAATGGGAAGACCAAGAACTAGAAATCATTTCCCTATGGAATAAGATGAATGGATGGGTGTATGCAGGTTTTAATAGCACTTACCAACGGATGGGCGTTGACTTTGATGTCACCTATTACGAATCCAACACCTACCTACTGGGCAAAGACATTGTAGAAGAAGGGTTAGGCAAAGGCGTATTTTTCAAAAAGGAAAACGGCTCGGTTTGGGTCGATCTAACGGACGAGGGACTAGACGAAAAACTCGTGTTACGAGGAGATGGCACCTCGGTTTACATCACCCAAGACATGGGTACTGCAGATTTAAAATACCAGGATCACAAGATCAACAAATCTGTATATGTAGTTGGAAATGAGCAAGATTACCACTTTGATGTCTTGTTCAAAATTATGCGAAAACTAGGAAGATCCTATGGACCGGGTCTGTACCACCTCTCCTATGGCATGGTAGACCTTCCCACAGGCAAAATGAAATCCAGAGAAGGAACGGTAGTGGATGCGGATGAATTGATGGAAGAAATGGTAGCTACTGCAGCGAACCACACCAAGGAGCTGGGTAAAATTGAAGGATTTACGGAAGCGCAAGCCATCGAATTGTATGAAATGCTAGGAATGGGTGCTCTCAAGTACTTTTTACTGAAGGTGGATCCTAAAAAGCGAATGCTCTTTAACCCACAGGAATCCATTGAATTTCAAGGCAACACGGGTCCATTTATTCAATATTCGCATGCACGAATTGTAGCCATCCTAAGAAAAGCAGAACAAATTGGAGTTGACCTTTCAGCTGAGAGTTTCGCGAACCTTAGCGAACTTGCCGAGACTGAGTCTACCCTGATTCAGTTATTGAATGATTTTGAGCGAAAAATTAAATTAGCTGCAGAGGAGTATTCCCCTGCCATTCTAGCGCAGTACCTATTTGACCTCGCAAAAGAATACAATAGATTCTATGCAGAAGTTCCTATATTTCATGAGAAAGACCAACAACTCCAAGCATTTCGAGTAGCGCTTTCTTTGCAAACCGCCAAAACAATCAAAAGAGGAATGAGTTTGTTAGGTATACAAGTCCCAGAACGAATGTAATTATGAAAACAATCCTATTATCTATCAGCGTAGCCTTATTAGCTTGTGGAACGACCTTAGATCGGCCTACAGATAAGGCAAGTTTACACCCACAATACGATCAAACTATGGAAAGTTCGTTTTATGAATTCAAAGTCAAAGACATCAATGGTCAGGAAGTAGATTTCACATCATTCAAAGGCAAAAAATTGCTCTTGGTAAATGTGGCTTCCAAGTGTGGGTACACGAAGCAATATGCGCAGCTCCAAGAATTGTACGCGCAGTATGGCAAGGATATCTTGATCCTCGGATTTCCTGCAAACAACTTCGGTGGTCAGGAGCCAGGCACAAACGAAGAAATCAAAGAATTTTGTTCCACCGAGTTTGGCGTAACCTTTCCCATGTTTGAAAAACTTTCTGTGAAAGGTTTTGACAAGCATCCCTTGTACAGATGGCTGTCAGATGCCAGCCTCAATGGATGGAATAACCAAGAACCAAGCTGGAACTTTTGCAAGTACTTAATCAATGAAAAGGGAGAGTTGGTTAAATTCTTTCCTTCTTCAGTAAAACCTATGGACGAGGAAATTTTAAGCCTTATCAAGTCCTGATTACCCTTTTTCCTTGAAAAGAAGCATTTTATCAAAAAAAGAAGCCTGGCTGCATGCAGTCAGGCTTCGTACCTTACCCCTGGCCCTAGCAAGTATTTTTGCGGGCTCTTTTTTGGCCCAATGGCAAGGAAGCTTCCGTTGGGAGGTCTTGATTTTGGCTTCCTTCACCACGATATTCCTACAAATCCTTTCCAATCTCGCAAATGATTACGGGGATAGCATTCATGGAGCAGATTCATCGGCGCGAACAGGCCCCATTCGAGCCGTACAGTCTGGCGTAATTTCTCTACAAGAAATGAAGCGCGCCATGATTGTTATGGGTGCCTTATCACTTCTTTCAGGGATCCTCCTCATCTACATTTCACTTCCTGATTGGAAGTATTTCTTAGGCTTTCTTGCCTTAGGTTTAGCAGCTATCTGGGCAGCTATCCGCTATACCTCAGGAAAAAATCCCTATGGATATGCAGGATTCGGAGATATTTTCGTTTTCCTATTTTTCGGGATTGTGGGGGTTTCAGGAACTTACTTTTTGCATGCCTTAGAAGCCAAGCCCTTTATCCTGTTGATTGCCTTGTCATTGGGATGCTTTAGTACCGCAGTGCTCAACATCAATAACATCCGAGATATTGACTCAGATCGTCTCGCTGGAAAATTATCCATTCCCGTACGCATAGGCCGCACGAATGCAATCCATTACCACTGGACTTTAATGGTGCTAGGCAATGTTAGTTTGGGCTTTTTTGCGTTGCTAAATCAAACGTATTTTCCACTACTTGCTTTTTTTATGCTTCCTTGGATGGTTAGCATCAGTCAAGGAATTCAATCTGCCAGCGGCGCTTTAGAGATTGATCCCTATCTCAAAAAAATGGCGCTGAGCACTTTAATCTGGACCCTTCTTTTTGGAGTTGGGTTACTCCTGGTTTAAAAGCTGACAAAAGTCCTATTCTAGCCTTTTATTCCAGTTACATTGATTGAATAAACGCTAGAACTTATGATCCATATCCTTGTTACATTTCAGATTACAAAATGAGCATCAATACCACTGGAAACTTTACCACAACTAGAAAGGCTCAGCATAGGCTGGATAAATTTATCCATGGATTCAAGTTTGTGCAGGTACATACCGAAATTTACAATTCACTTTCCGAAGAAGCTGGAATTCTTGAGTTTGCTGACGATATTGGTACAGATTTGATTGCTATGGCAACCCATGGAAAAACAGGTATTCTGCATCTTCTTACAGGAAGCATTGCAGATGATGTGGTCAACCACTCCAAACGACCTGTTTGGACCTTAAAGACTACACCTCAAACAATTTAACTTGGTGAACGATTACAAATTTCATGAGCAAAAAAAATAACGATTGGAAAAAACGAGATGGCATTGTTTTCTCTACCGCTGATTCATTTGACTACCAAGTTGGTGATAGTGGGTCCCAAGAAACCCTCCCTCCTTCCCAACAGAAACTGAAAGTATTACTGGATAAAAAATCTAGAGCTGGTAAACAAGTAACCCTGGTGGAGGGCTTTGTAGGTACGGAAGATGATCTGAAGGAACTGGGCAAGTTACTCAAAAACAAGTGTGGTGTGGGAGGCTCTACCAAGGATGGGGAAATATTGATTCAAGGTGACCACCGCGATAAAGTTGTAATGGTCTTGATTCAGGCAGGTTATGCCGCGAAAAAAGCTGGAGGTTAAATGGCACCCTACTGGTTGTTCCAACTTCAACTTTTTCCTTGGCTTCCATTTCTAGTTTACCAAGCCAAAAAAGTCCGGAAGTCAAGTCCAAAACTTCCATCCCAGTCCCCTTTACTGACTTTGGGTCAAGGAGAAAAACATATCGTACTGCTCGGAGAATCTACCGTAGCAGGTATAGGTGCAAGCTCCGCATCTCAAACGCTTGCGGGAAATTTTTTCCGTATTTTTGGCGACTCCTATCAGATTGAGACCATCGGAAAAAAAGGATTACGCGTGAAGGAAGCCTTTTCGTTGTATTTAAATCATAAGAAATCAAGAAGTACAAAATCAGAAGGTGTTATCCTTTTTTTGGGCGCCAATGATTGTTTCCTTTTAACTTCTCCGCAAGCCTTTAAACGAGAATTAGAATCCTTGATTCAGCAAATTCAAGTTGCCACGGATGCGAAATGGATATACCTAGCAGCAATCCCACCCGTGCACCTATTTCCGGCTTTTTCAGAACAAATGAGGTCTTTTCTTGATCTACAACGGAAATATTTACAAAGTGAAATGGAGGCAATTGCTGCAAAAACACCCAAGGTGATTTTTCATCCGATCCCTATGGATTTGCAACCGGAATTCTTTTCTGCAGATGGAGTCCACCCTTCAGATTTGGGCTATCAAAAAATTGCCGAATTGGCCATCGAAAAGATGAAGATTTAGCGTATGTTTTTCTGGATCCAAGTTTATTTAGAACCTTCGATATCTTCAACCAGCTCGGCGTACCAAGCCTCTCCATATTTTCGAACCAGGGCCTCCTTTAAAAAAGTATAAAGAGGTACTTGTAGGCTTTTTCCTAGCTGGCATGCAGGATCACAAATATGCCATTGGTTGTAATTGAGTGCATCGTATTGCTCGTATTTGGTCACTCGAATGGGGTATAGGTGACAAGAAATAGGCTTTTTCCAAGAAGTTTTACCATCCAAATACGCTTGCTCTATCCCACACTTCAAAATTCCTCTTGCATCATACAAGGCGTAGGCACATTCCCGATTAGCGCCAAGGGTGGGCGTTACTTTATCTCCATCGGAATCAATCACCCAAGTTCCCTGCGACTCAATCACTTGCCTACCTTCTTCCGTAATGTAGTCCTTTACCAAAGGATAGATTTCTTCTAAAATTTTGGTTTCATCATCATCTAGCGGAGCGCCTGAATCCCCTTCTACGCAACATGCTCCTTTGCAAGCTTCTAGGTCACACACAAAAAAGTTTTCTTTGATGTCATCGGACAACACTACATTACCAACTAAAATCATGGGGAATATTTTTTCCAAAGATACGTAGAATCCCTTCCAGGGTAATCGTCCTATGCATACAAAAAAAGTACCGCTCCATT
>Ga0209617_10001577_pt1 | contig 10669 bp, 3 predicted proteins | sample LakEriepJuly2011_2_FD_187459 | JGI IMG/M metagenome (GOLD analysis project Ga0209617, IMG submission 187459) | Freshwater microbial communities from dead zone in Lake Erie, Canada - CCB epilimnion July 2011 (SPAdes) (version 2) | ecosystem: Environmental > Aquatic > Freshwater > Lentic >... | reverse complement strand
GGACGTGATGATCTTACTGGTGCTGTCAAGCGTCTCAAAGAATTAGTCTTGCCCGCGTTTCAGAGCGGTTGTGACCGGAAGCAGTGGATCGAGGCTTGGATTTTCTACGTCTACGAAACCGGCGCGCGGTTCACTGACGCATACGAACTCCGTTCCGAAGCACTCGTTCCCGGCGGGGTTGGCTGGACTGCGAGCAAGACGGGACGGCCGGTCATCAAACGCCTGTCAGCGAGTACTTCAGATCGGCTAGCAGCACTAGCATCCCTGTCCCCCGACGGCACGGTGTTCAAGTGGGCCGTGTCGCGGCGGCATGCGTTCGCTGCGATCCGATCGGTGTTCAAGCAGATCGGGCTGGATGGCGGCAGGACGCAATGGCTGCGCCGCAGCGGGGCGACACACGCAGAGATGGTCAAGAAGGGGGCGGCACGCGAGTACCTTTGCCACGCCACGCAGGGTCTGGCCGAATCCAACTACATCGACTTCACGCAGTTGCTACCCGAGTTGCCCATGCCGCCCGGGATTGAGTGAGGTCGAGCGAAACTCCCTTGACGAACGCCAGAGTGACCGCGCTATAGTGGCTCTGGCGGTTCATCTACTCGCAGCACCCGCCCCCGAGAAACCAAAAGCGCGAGCCAAAAGAAAGCCTGTCCTACGACAGGAGCGGCTAGCCCGCACAAGTCGGTTTGCCTCACGCGAAACTCCGGGCAACGAAGTCGTACTTGATCGACGTCCCCCTGCGTCCCGGTCGTATCTGAAGAAAAGCCAATAAGGTGAGGGCAGGCCAGCCACCGGCTGACTGGAGACGGCATCCCGCCTTCTTCAGAGGGGAAGGGGTCTAGCCCGACCTAGCCTTCCGCTCCGACCGTGTGCTCCTGAACTTGGCGGCCCGCCTCTCGGTCGTGCTCGCTGCCTTCGAGGCGGCACGGGTCTCCTTGTCCAAAACCTTCTTCCTTGCGAGCAGGGCTTGGAACTGCGGGGGCAGGCCCTCGGCAACCTCCTCGGGGATCGAGGTGGTGGAGAACGTGCGGCGGCCCGGCACACGCTGGAGCATCTCGTCGATGGCTGCCCTCTCGTCCCGCGTCCGCTGCTCGTCGCTGACGTAGTAGTGCCGCACCGGAGCCACGGAATTCCACACAGCCCCGAGCGCACCGCTGGCCCGGTCTACGTTGGGGTCGAGGGCTGTGCCCACGAAGCCCGTGATGCGTGACGCACCGGGGATCAGCAGGTCGGCACCCCACTTCACCGGCTCCTTCAGCCGGAATGATTTGCCATCGTAGCCAGCGAGATTGATCACTCCGCCGATCGCCTTGTCCCACTGCGACTGCGAGTATCCGACGTCCCTTCGGGTGAAGGCATCCTTGCCGGTCGCCATCTCGGTGAACACCCGCAGTGGCGGCGCAGCCTGTGCCGAGAAGTTCCGCAGCGTGGCACCCGCGCTTGCGGCCACAGAGTCGAGAGTGCCGTTGGCCGACGGCTTGTAGGCGAACGAGTCGAGGAACGACGCGCCCGGGATATCGATCCCGCCGAGCACAGTGGACATGCCCTCGGGTGCGAGGCCGATGTTCATCGCGTCGGGCACGCCGAGCGACCGTAGTGTCTCGGGGTTGACGGTGAAGCCGCCCTTCTCCCGATAAGACTGCGGCAGGTACTGCGCGTTCTCGTCGGAGTTCTGCAACCGCTCGCGGGTCTGGAGTGCGTGGCGGTATGCACCGCCGGGGTTCATCAACTCCTCGATGGCGAACTGGCCCGACCGGGCGTTGTACGAATAGAAGGGGGCCCACAGGTTGCGGATGCCCTTCTCGAAGTCGGTGAGCGATTCGTAGTCAACGTGGATTCGCTTCAGCCTGCGGGCTGCTTCGCGAGGTGCAACGCCTTCAGCGAGAAGGGCGTTGTAGCCCGAGAGCCGGGCGTGAGCATCAGACCACTCCGATGCCTGCTCTGCCTTGCGGAAGAATGGATTGTTCGTGACCTTCCGAACGGGACGCTGGACGTTTGAGCCGGAGCCTACTGGGTCGGCGACCCAGTCCTTGCCGAACTGCGTCCACGATCGCTGCTTGTTCCCGAACGACACGCCCTTGATTCCGTACCAGTCGAGCGAGTTCTTGTCGGTGAGGATCTCCAGTGCTGCGCTTGGCAGGTTCGAGAGTTTCGGCTGCGGCATCGGCGTCGAGCCGGGCAGCACTTCGAGCAGCGACTTGCCAGTCCTGTCTCCGATCTCCCGCTCGACCATGCCCATCCCCTTGAGCGTGCCGGACTCGGCAAGGTCATTGAGATAGGCTTGCAGGATTTCTTCGTCACCCTTTCCGCCGGTCGCCATCTGTGCGTAGGCAGGCAGGGACTTGATGTACGGCAGGGCCTCGTCGTAACTGCCGTTGAGCAGCGACTGCGTGTGGTACATGCTCTTCGAGAGAGCGACCGGGTCTTTGACGGTGAGGAAGTTGCCGATCGTGCCCGACGCCCAGTCGCGCGTCACGCGGCTCGGCCACGCCAAGACCTGCGACTTGAACGCCCGCATGTGCTCTGCGAGGAACTTGCCCGCTGCGCTCTGCGCCGCTGGGGACTTGACGAGGTTCTCCGCGTCGGTCAGTCGGTCGATGAAGGACTGCGGAACGGAGTACCCGGAGAGGTCATTGACTCCGAGTTTCGCGAGAGCGCGAGCCTGCGCCCCCACGGCCCCGGCATTCACGAGCGGGGTGTTTGCCTTGCCGGACTTCAGCCCGACCATCGAAAGTGCCTTGGCAAGCGGCACCATCTTCTCGCCCTTCGCAGCCCCAGCCACCTGCCTCACGGCCCGGCTGGTAATGGCGTCTCCAAGTGCCTCGCCTGTAGCGATGGCTGCATACCGCCCGGTCGTGTACCGAGCGATGGCCTCGGCTGGGTGATTGCCAAACGCCACAGGATCAGCGGGGTCGAGGTCGCCGAGGAAGTCGGCGAGTGCTGCGGCCCGACGCTGCCCATACTTCGGGGTGCCCTTCGTCTTGGCGGCAAGTGCGATTGCGGTCTGGTGAGCCTTCGATCCCTGCACCGTCTGGTAGTACGCGCTCTTGGGGTCGTTGATCTCTTTGAACAGTTGGGCCGCCACCTCATCGCGCGACCAAAGTTTTCCGGCTGCGTCCTTGCGTCCCATCAGGAACTCGGGACGCTTGGCATAGAACCGCAGTTGGTCGATCGCGCCCGGCAGTTGCAGCGACTTCTTTCTGGCGATCTGGTCGCCAGTGATCAGGTCGAAGTACGCCCCCGCAGGGTTGCCGTTCTTGTTCAGCACTGTGCGATCAAGTGCCGTCGTGAGCGAGTATGGGCGATACGCTGCCCCGTACCTGTGCTTGAGCAGGTGGGCATTGATGCCAGCGTCCTTGCTCTCCTGAAGGATGCTGACCTTGTTGCGAGCCCAGTCGTCGGCGATGGCCTTCAACTTCGGCGTGTTCTCGATCAGGTCGACGTCCTTGGCCGTAACCGCCACGCCCTCGATGTATCGGTCGAGTGCCTCCTGAACGCGAACGTCCTTGGGGTCACTGAGCCCAGTGCGCCGCGCTACGTCGTCCGGTATCTTGGCGAACTGTAGTTGTTGAGCAACTTCACCTGCCGCTCGACCGCCGCGAGCAGCACCTTCCTTTCCGGCGTTGTTGATCTGCGTGACTGTCGATTGGCCGATCGGGTCGTAGAGTTTGCCGACCGCCTTGTTGGCGAACTGGTGCGCAGCAAGGCCGACGGGAGACCATCGGACTGTCTCTGGGATGCGATCGAGGACGCGAGCCGCAACATCCCCCGCAGTAGCACCAAGCGGATCACCGACAAGCGATCCGAGTCCAAGCGATCTAGATAGCGGCGTGCTCTTGATGTCATCGTAGGACAGGTTGTTCGTGTTGAGGAAGCCATCGAGGTGCCGCTGTTGGTCGGCACCCCACTTCCCTTGGGCAGTGCGGTTCTGGATGAGGTCTTCGAGGTTCGTAGCACGCTGCGCGGCACGAGTTCCCACAAGTGGATCGGCTGCGTGCTCGGCGTAGTCGTCCACGCCTCGGCCAAGTCGGCGAAGCGCGCGGCCAGCCCGGCCGGTGACGTCCTCGGTCTTCGTACCGGCGGCGATGAGTTTCTGCTGGAGCGACTTGCTCGCCACCTCGGCAGCGTCATCGATCAGGCCGGTGGCCGCAGCCGCTCGGCCGCCCGGTGTCAGAGCCTTGAGCGGGCCAGAGAGATACGTCAGCGGGTCAAGGGCAACGCTCGCCACCGTGCCCAGTGCGAACCTGCCGACAGGGTTGGTAATCCCCGTGGACTTCTCCACGAGATCGTCAGCCGAGTGGCGGGTGGCGGGGTCGAACGGATTCTCGAACGTCCCGTCCATGCCGTAGTCGACGGCGTTCCGCACGATGGCGGCCGGGGTGTCGAGATACCACAGCGCATTACTGACGCCACGAAGCGTGCGTGTCAGCGGGCTGGCGGAGGAGCCGTCGGGCGTGGCGGGAGTGGATGGCTCTGCGAAGTAGGCCATTGATCACTCCACTCGGGAACTGTCATCCATGCCGATCCGGGTAGTGCCCGCCTGCTGCGGAACGAACCGACGCCACATGGCACCGGCCACGTTGCGAGGGATGCCAGCGTTGGCGTAGGCGGCGGCCTCAAACTCGGCCTGACTCATTGGCTTCTTCCCCTGCACCGGCTGGCCGTTCTCGTCGAGGCGGTTCGCGAGGCGGTGCAGCCATCCGTACGCCATCGTTCCGGGGCCAGCAGACTGGGCCGCAAGCCAAGCGCGCCGCTGAACCACGCGGCCAGCCGTCCGCATTGCCTCTTCTCGGGTACTCGTCTTGTCGCGCTGCATGATGGCATGAGCACCAGCCTCGGTCTGCTCCTCGATCGTTGCGCCCTCGGGCATCGCGTTCAGGGCGTTGTCGACGATCTGCGGCAACTCCGGCGTGGCTTCCCTGCCGTCACCCTTGGCGGCGGGATCGGGAAGTTCGCGGGCCACTCCCTCTTGGGCCTTGCCGCGAATGATGTCGCGGGCGGCATCTTCCTGACCAAGCGCGATCAGTGCCGCCGCCTTCTGGTCAGGCGTGGCATTAGGGTCAGTGAGTGTTCGGTTGGCGGCAGCCTGCTTGGCCTGCGGGGTCATCTGCGACTCTTGCCAGTTGTTGCGAGCGTTCTTGGTGCGAGTGTCCATCGAACGCTTGTCGTTCGCAGCGGTCTGTGCGCCGTCTCGTGCTTCCAGTGGCACGTTGCTAGAGAAGCCAGCACCATGTATCTGGTCGGCATAGTCCTCCAGCGTAATACCCTTCTCCTGTAGGTGCGGGTTGGCCCGATACGAACGCACGGCCTCGAACCACTTCTTTCGCACGTCTGCGTTCGGCACTGCCGAGCGTTTCTTGGGCTGACGGTTCTGAGCGTCGACCATGTCACGCATCTGGGCGCGATCCTTGGCGTCAGCCTCACCACGGCGGGACATGATCTCGTCGGTCAGCCCGTTGTCTACGAGCGGGCCTTGCTGCTCGACGTTCGCGAAGCCCTGCCCGGATCGCAGGCGGGACTGCGTGTCGGCGCGACTCATGGCGGCATTGCGATCGAACTGCTCTTGGTCATCCACTGCGGCACCGGGCTCACGCTTGGGCAGGCCGGGCCGACCGCCCTCTGCCTGCTGGCCCGGCGGCGTGGCAACCACACCCTCGGCCACCTTGCGTGCGGCTGGCGGCGCGTCAGCGACCGGGCCCTGCTCTGGCGTGGCAGCATCGGCACCGAACCTCGCACCGGGAGGAATGAGCACTGATCGACCGTTGCCGGTGTGGACTACTGCGCCCTGCCGGAACCTGTGCGAGCCGGGGCCGTGCTCCTTCTCGTACGCCTTCTTCTCGTTGTCGAACTGGACGCGCTCGGCGTGCTCGTTCACCCGCGAGTCGTAGTGCGCCCGCGAGGCTTCGTCGAGGGAGTCGACGTCGATAGACACAACGCGACCATCGGGCCTGCGGACGTTGACCGTCCGAGTCGAGGGGTCGTGTCCCGTGATCTGGCCGTCGACCTGCTGGCCGTCAGTGAGTCGGAACCTCTGGTCGCCGGGGCGGAGTTGTGGCTGCAAAGCCTTAGCCCGATCAGCCGGGGCGGGGGAGTGCGGGAGGTTCAGGCCACGAACGTAGTTCATGGTGCCCTCACCCAACCGGCTCGTGTGTACATGCCTCGGTCGGCCGTCGGCACCAACGATCGTGACCACGTTGCTCTCGTGGTCGTGGCCGACGACGTTGCCTTCAAAACTGTACTTGCCCGTGTTGTCGGTGAGACGAACGGGAGTGGGTGCCTGTACGGCAGCGGGCCGGGGGGCAGGCTCTTGGGGCTTCGGGAGTTGCGGCGGCAGCGTCCCGCCGTGGGCCTGATCCGGCGCGTTGTTGTCGAACGTCGGGGCCGCCTTCGGTGGCGGGAAGAACGGCTTGGGCTGTGCAGCCTGCGGGCGCGGTGCCTGTGGCTTCGGCTGGGCGGCGGCCTCTCGCTGCTGCTTGAGGGTGGCGCGCTTCGAGGTGATCTGATTCCGGTCGCGCTCGTCGGCGGTGTAGCGCGGCGCACTGAACGCGGCCGTGTGGGTCTCGTCGTCCACTTCCTCGTGCGGCACGGCGATAGTGGTGCCGTCTCGGCGTTGAATCAGGATCGCCCCAGCGTTGTTGTCGTAGGCGAAGATCGTGCCTTCCATCTTGTGACCGCCACGGCTGGTGATCGTGCGGAAGGCGGAAGGGGCAGCGGGCTTCGGTTGAGCGGCAGGAGGTGGTGCAGCCGGGTTCTGCTGAACCTCGCGAACGGGGCCCGGGACAGGTCGAGGCTCTTCCCGAGTGACCCGTGGTGTGAACGTCGGAACGTCCACCTTCATGGAGTCAAGGAACTGCTGGTTCGTTCCGGTGTTGATCGCCCGACCGGCATTCTCCATTGCGCCGCGCTGCGCAAGGACTGCGGGGCTACCGCCCATCTCGTCGGCCATTGGGGGTGCGGCCTGCGGCATGGCAGCGACGCCGGGCCGGGCAGCCTGCTGCGCCTGACGCTCGGCGGTCATTCGTCGGACGCGGTCTTCAAGTGTCTCTGCCACGGCGAACCCCGCTAGTCTTGGTACATGGTGCCGGGGTAGCCGATCCTGCTCGCGCCGCCCGCTGGCCGACGCATTTCGCGCAGCCGCATCTCTCTTATGGACTGAAGCAGGGCCGCCTCGTCACCCGGCATGGGGGCCGAAGCAGGCGTGGGCTCGATCGGATCGTCGCCAAAATCAGGCACTCCAACGGGCGGGGCTGGCGGCCAGATGGCGTTCGAGGCGTGCCTGTATCCAACAAGGGCGGCTGCGGCTGCGGCTGGTACACGCACATAGTTGCTGCCAGCCGCCTGACGAACGCGGCCGAGGGTCGCATCGATAGCCCGCCGGGTGGCCGTTGGCGGAGGGTCGAGGCTCTGCGGAGTCTTCCCGCGATACTCGTGCCGCATGCCTGCCGTGCTGGCCCACGGGTTCTTAGGGCTGACGCCCGGGGCTGCGGCAACATCATCCACGATGTCGGCACCGTCGAGGCCGGAGCCGGGGGTGTCGTCGATGGGAACGTAGAACGGATTGTCCGCGTCAGCGAAGTCCGATGGGTCAATGTCACCTTGCGGTGCATCAGGCACGGCATTGCCGCTTGGGGTAGGCAGCGGGCCTTCGCGGAACGGAGGGGCCTCGAACGTGGTTCCCCAGCCAGTGTCGTGCCCGCGAGCACCAGACCGACGTCGTTGCTGTGCAGCGCGGATCGCGGCAGTCGGGTCGCCATGCACTCGAAGGTCGTGCATGTCCGGCCGGGCCTCGGGACTGCCTTCGTTGACTCGGGTCACACTCCCGGCGTTCGGGGCGTCAATGGCATCGGCCTGCCATTTTTCGATGGGTCGTTGTGAGTTCGCAGCCGCCTGCGCCCGTCGTCGTGCCGCCGCCGCGCCAACGTCAACCACCTGCGGAGGTGGCTGCGAGGGACGGGTGGCTGTGGTGCGAGGAGCGGTCGCTGCCACAGTGCTCGTCGGCGGAGCAGCGGGTGGCGGGGCGGAGCCAGTGCCGCCTTCGTTCACGACCGTGTCGCTTGCAACGGGCCTTCGCGCCTTAGTGGCCGCAGTCTCTGCACGCTCGGCCTCAATGGCTTGGAGTTCTGCGTCCGTAGGCTGGCCTGTGGAGTAGTCAGACAGATCGTCCGCGAGTTCGGACGCAGCGACGTTGGGGTCAACCTTGCGCGCGGCTCGTTCTTCTGCCGACCATCCGGCTCGAACAGCCGCACGGCGAGAAGCCTCGTCGCCCTCGCCGCCGGAAGCCTTACGCTGGCGGCCGGGCATGCCTGCTGCGAGTTCGGTTTCGCTCACTTCGGCCAGATCCTCGCCGACTGTGGGCTCAACGGGCGTTGGCGGTGCGGCCTTCTTACCGCCACGCCGAGCACCCTGACCTTGGATCGGGAGAGCATCCTCGTCGCCAAGTGCCCAAGTGGGCTGGAGGTCTTTGAGGCCACGGTCGACCTTGGTGTCTGGCGTGAGAGGATCGCTGACGCGACGCAGGCTGGGGTTGACCTCTGGCTTCTTTTGATCGAAAGCGCGAACAGGCCCAACGTCCGCGCCGCTACCCCAGTCCTTGAAGTCTCGGGTCGTAGCCTCGCGCTCACGAATGACGTCTGCGATGGCGTCGTAGCCCGGGTCGCCCTTCGCGAGCGTGCCAGCGTCGTAGTCGGCGATCAGTTGATCGACTGACTTGCCGCCTTCCGTTCCACGGTACTCCTTCTGCGGAGCGCGAGTGACGTCTTTCGGCTCACTGAGAACGATGCCGTCGTCCTTGCCCGGCGCACCAGCCTTCGGGAGGTCGGGGTAGGCGTCTGGCTTGAACGGCCGAGCGCGTGCATTGCCCCGGAGGAACGTCCGTGTGTCACTCGGGGCAGCAACGAAGCCCTCTTCAGCCTCGCTCCACCGAGTCTCGGAGCCGGGGCGCGCAGGCGGCCTGCTGCCAAGCCCGGGGCGGGCGGCAGAGTCTGCAATGGAGGCAGCGTCGCGGGCCTGCACAGACGCAGGAAGGTTGGTCGGGATCGGACGGCCAGCGTCAGCCATGAGGGCGGCGGCATAGCCGTGAATAGAGTCGCTGTCCATGACGGCGGAGACGCGCTCGCCCGGCACGGCAGACTTCATCGCCGACTCGGCGGTGCGGTAGGCGAGCGAGTAGGCGAACCGGCCGTCCTTGTCAGCCTTGATGGAGTCGATGACCCGCTTGTACTCGTCGATGCCGAACTCTTTGATGACGCTGTTGCGCACCTGATTGATTCGCGCAGTTGCGGGCTGGGTCGGGCGACCCTCCATGCGCGTGATGTTGGCCTTTGCAACCTCGGACGCCTCGATCTCGTCGCGGTCGAGCCGGGCACCTACCTCGGGCTGAACCGGATCAACACCAGAGGCACCAATGGCGGCGGCCTTGCGAGCATCTGCGTCAGTTAGGTCATCCTTTGGCCCGGCGTTGCGGTACTTCGTCTTTCCAACGAAGTTCTCGAACAACTTCGGGTCGTTGCTCATCAAGTGGCGGATGCCGGTGTTGTCGAGTTCGTCGCCCTTCTTGACGGGCACCTGCTTCGTCCCCTCCTTCACGTTGATCGTATAGGTGAAGTCGTACGGGGCGGAGTACTTACTGTTGCGCAGTTGGCCGACGATGTCGGTGACCATCTTGTTGAGGTACGGCGAGGCAGATGTGCCGCCGACGCTCGTGACTGCGCGTTGATTTCTCGACCGCCGCTCCATCGAACCCGGCGTGATAGTGCTGCCGTCTGGCATGCGCACGGGGATTTGCTGGCGAGTGGACTTCTTGCCGCTGTTCGGATCGATCTCCTCATCGCGGTCGACGACCTCGCGCTTGGTCTGCGGGGCCTCTGCGGCCCGCTGCGCCACCGGGAGCGGCTTGCTGCCGTCGCCGCCACCAGCAACGACTTCGCTGCCAGCGGGCTCGCTGCGGCTGCGCCACGCAGTGGTTCCACGCTCAAGCACCGGGCCAATGTCATCCGCCTCGGCCTCTTCCGTGCCGGGGTTTCGACGATCGCGTCGATTGGTGGACTCGCCAAGCGGAGTCTCGGCTCGGCGACGTCCGGCCGTCACGCCTTCCAGAGAGGTGCGGGTGCGGCTGATGTCCTCGCGCTGCCCACTCTTCGCCTCGAACTCGGCCTTGTCGGCGATAGCGCGCTGGGCTTCGTCCGGCCGGTCGTAGAGGGAGTTGCCGCCGACCCGGTCGGGGCCTTCCTCGCGGGCAGGTGAGGGAAGGGCGTCACGCTTGGGGTCAAACCCCTTGGCCGCCTCGGCCGTCTCGACCTTGCCGAACACCATCTGCTCGTACTGGGCCTGCCACAGACGGTTCTGCTTTCCGAGCAACTCGGAGTTCTTCTGATGAACGCCCGGCTTGACAGTGTCTGCCGTCAAGGAACGCTGACCACGAGGGGTCAGCATGAACTCGCGCAGTTCTGGCGCGGTCATGTTGCCAAGTGACTTCGGACGCACGACCCGAGTTTTCGAGGCAGGGGCCCGGCCAGCACCCTTGGCCGTCGCTGCTACGGCGTCAGGAAGTTTGGCTTCGAGGAACTGCGCGATCGTGCGGGCTGCGCCCTTGCTTCCACCGGCCATGCGTCAGCCCTTCTTCTTTTGGAACGGGAACGAGTTCTTCTTCTTCTTGAAGGGGAACTTCTTGTTC
>Ga0209617_10001573_pt1 | contig 10681 bp, 6 predicted proteins | sample LakEriepJuly2011_2_FD_187459 | JGI IMG/M metagenome (GOLD analysis project Ga0209617, IMG submission 187459) | Freshwater microbial communities from dead zone in Lake Erie, Canada - CCB epilimnion July 2011 (SPAdes) (version 2) | ecosystem: Environmental > Aquatic > Freshwater > Lentic >... | reverse complement strand
ATGGCTACTTGTATACATACTTAGTCAGGCTTACCTAAACTTCCAGAGGCAAACCTATTTCGTCACCAAATCGTCACATTCAGGCAAAAGGTCGAAATTTTGCCATGAAAACGTCACAATAAACTAGTGGCGAAAAAGGAGTCGGTGAGTACATTTCGATTCCATGAAGGACTTTCAAGCCGTCATCAACAACCTCAACCATAGGAGAAACACAATGAAATCAATCGCAACTCTTGCACTCGCATTGGCTGGTCTCAGCCTCTCAGGGCAAAACACTCAGGCTGCTTTGGCAACACCCGCGGCCATCTTCACGAAAACCATCATTGCAGGTAAAACCCAATACTTGGGCACTCCCTTCGTTCGGCCAGAAGTTTCCGTAGGTGAAATTGTCTCCGTGAGTGGAAACCAGATTACGGTCAAGCCTACCAGTGGCGATGTGGCCTACACCGCTGCCGAATATTCGGGATACACGGGTGCATCCACGGCGAACGAGCCTTACATTATCGAAATTCTCGACGGCGATAACATTGGTTACATCGGCTTCATCACCAATTCAGGCGCTACCTCGGGTACACCTGCAAATGCAGTAATCACGGTAGACGTTGCGCCCGGAGCGGTATTAGCCGGTTCACGCTATGCGATTCGCCCTGACTGGACGGTAGAGACCCTTTTTGGCCAAGCTACATCTTCTGTAGTTCGTGGCACAACTCGCAGAACCCAAGGTCAAAGTGCTGCGGATCAGATCCAGCTCGTTGGTAGCAATGGTCGTGTAACTGCCACTGTTTACCGCAAGTGGACGTCCGGCGTTGATGCTACAAGCCAAACTGGAGCTTCATTCCAATGGACATCTTCTGCAGTTGCAGGTGACGCAAGAAAACTCCGCCTGCCTTACAGCGCTGGTATTATCTTCAAAGCGCTTGCTGGCTCTAACTATGATTTAACTCTGGCTGGCCAGTTGCGTCAGGCCCGTTTGCGTAAAGAGATCCTCGGCTTTCCTCGATTCAATTTCGTGGCCAATACTTCGGCCAAGGACTTGCCTCTAAGTGAAACGGGTATTGAGATTGGGCGAGGGAGTGATGTGACTAGTGCCGATAATCTTGGCATCCTTAATGTTTCCACTGGCCTCACAGTCCAATATTATTTGCACACCGATGGAAATTGGCGCGATGCGGAGGATAATCTGGCCAACGCCGTGACGATTGCCAAGGGAACAGCCATAGTTATCAAACGTGCAAATGGGAGCACAAGTGCGCTCACTGGAGTAAATGCAGTTAAGATTAACCCAGCGCTTGTTTACTAAATAGACACCCTGCTTAAAACCCACCCTCAGCCAACCATGATGACGCAAAAATTAACAAATGTTGAGTGCCGAGCGCGGTGGATACGTTCGTTCTCCGCTTTTGCAATCGCAATTGTGGCTCTGGTTGGGCTGGGGGAGGTGGGGCAGGCGGCAATAGTTAGCATTGGTTTGACTTATGCAGATGCCCCTGTCGCAACTCCTGGCGGCACTGCATTCGCCTCTGGTGCTGGCTCGTTAAAGCTTGGTACGTTTTATAATCAAGGGACTGCATCTTTTTATACTGTCAGCGAGCTCCAAACTTTGTGGGGCACAAAGAGTCGTGAGGCATTTGATACTCTGTCAGCTTCTTTCATTGCCTTGTCGTCACAGACGTTCAATAGCTTCACTGGCTCTACTGCCGGGCATTTTCGTTTTGGCAGCAGTAACGCACTGGAAACCGCAGTAGACCTTAGTGACGAAATCACAGTTGAGTTAGGTGGTGCACAAATGTTTATTTTCGTGGCTGATTCTACTGCAAATCCAACCTCTTTTGGAATCATGGCTGTCAACCAAAGTTTGGTGGATGGTTTTTTGGATCCCGCGATACCCTCTGGGGAGGGGCTGGATGGTTCATTCATTGGAAGAATTGAGTCTCGCAACATAAGTCCGTCTGCTTATGACACCACTTTGATTGCAGGCCAAATCGTGTCTGACCAGTTAAGGCTAGAAGCCGTTCCTGCTGGAGCTGTTTCGCTCACCTTAAACGGGTTGAGCGATATTACTCATTTCTGGGAAAATGGGGCCTATACTGACCCTGGGGTTACGGCTTCAGGCTCTGTGGCTATAGCAATTACGGACTCAAATAACGCGGCAGTCGCTGATTTCAGTGCCTTGGCAAGCACATTAGGTGTCTACACGGTAACGTACACTTCCGGTGGGTCCAGTGTGAGTCGTACTGTTCGGGTTAAAATGCAAAGCCCAACTGCAGATCTAGACAATGACGGGCTGTCGAATTTGATGGAGTACTGCTTGGGCGGGTCGCTTGGCCTGAATGATAGTTCTAAACTGCCCGTGGCCACGATTGTGGGGTCTGATTTAATTCTCACCTTTACTGCTAGGGCCGATATCACCACCGCTTCTCAAATTGCACTTGGTTTTGTTACCACAACATCCCTTTCAGTCCCTTTCAGTGGAGAGGCTCTAACGCAGAAAACGGGGGTCAGCCAAGCAGGTGTTGCCCCTGGCTTTACCAAGCAGCAGTGGTCCTTCTCTACTTCGGGAATCGGCAAAAAGTTTACTCGTATAACAATCACCCTGCCTCCCAGTTTGTCGGGGGTATAAACAATGCGGACATTGCAAAAAAACCACACCGAAAGGAACACAACCATGAATCATAAAATCAGAATCGCACTAGTAACCGTGACCTTTGCGCTGGGCCTGATGGCGCAGACTGCAAAAGCACAATACATCGCACTCGACGGAAAATTGGAGTATCTTCGAAATTCCGACTCATCCTCCCCGTCTTCTCTACTGAGCACAGGAACTTACTTCTCAGTTGGTTCCTTCGGCAACCGGACGGCAGCGCAAGTGAATGCCTTATTCACTTCAGCGAGCAGCTCGGCGGATTTTGGCGGTATTCTTCGTGCAAATTATACTGCTGCTTTTCTTAATACGACTTCGGTATTAGGTGAAGCCAGCGGTGACAATGCATCCAACTACTTCGCTCCTGGAACAGGTTTCACAGATGCTGGCATCATCGACGGCTTTACCACCAACGACAACATCTACGCTGTGTTTGCCCAAGCAACTGGCTCTGGTGACTACCGTATCGGCATCTTCGCTGCGGCATCCTACAATGGTAGTGGGGTCGCAGGTTCACAGGTTAAGTTTCAACTAAGTGACTTATCCACCAACATCATGAACCTAACAACGGATGCAGCTGGTTCGCAGGGCGCAATCGCGGTTGGAACTGGATCACTGGGTGGACGCTCGGCAAATGGGTTCTATCTTGGTACGGCTACATCTACGGTTGTTCCTGAGCCCTCCTCCATGTCTCTTATGCTTCTTGGTGGAACGGCCTTGGTGGCTCTCCGCCGCCTTCGCAAAAACGTTTAACCTAAATAATATAAACAAAAAAAGGAAATTATAAAAATGAAATTCAAATTCTTAAAAACACTTTTTGGCGTAGTTGCTCTAGCCAGTGCTAGTCTATCCAATGCAACAACCTTCGTGAATGTTAGTTACTTGGGATCTCCTGCGATTAATACAGTCAATGGACGCTCCTATACAACTATCAATGCCGACCAAATGTGGACACGTGATAAAGTCTATATTATTGACCGGTTGACGTTCGTTGCCTCAGGGGTTAATATTTATATTCAGCCTGGCACAATAATCCGGAGTGAAATCCACACAATTAATGGTGACGCCAGTTCGCCTAGCAAACCATCTGATCCTGGCACTTTAATCCAGGCAATTGGGTCAAAACTTTTTGCGAATGGCACGTCTGATGCTCCGATTATCTTTACCTCAATTGATGATATCAATGTTCCCGGCGGACTTGAAACAGTCCCGCCATACGAGAATTACGGAACGCAAGCAGTTGGAACGGATATTGAGGCTGGTGCTGGAGTAACAGCTATCGTTAATACTCAACGTGAGCTGCGTAAAAACGGCACTCTAGTGGGGGCGGTAACAGATGCCGAGTACTCGTACTCAGGGGGTATCGCAGGAGCCGACATCTTTTCTTATTCTGGAAATAATAAAGCAGCACATGATGGTCGTTGGGGTGGAATTGTTCTTTGCGGTGATGCTAGAGTTGCCTATGGCACTTACACGGGCGTTATCGCGTCTGGCGGTCTCGCTGACCCCACATCGTCAGCAACAGCTACTAATAATGGAGGTCAGGGCCGCCAGTATGTAGAGGGCTTGCAGGCCTTCGGTACAATTGCGATGTACGGTGGTGTTGATGATACTGACAACTCTGGGACACTTCGCTTTATCTCGAATAGGTATGGTGGATATATCCTGTTTTCGAACAGGGAACTCAATGCCTTTACCTTTGGTGGTGTCGGCAGTGGAACTGTTTTGGAGTTCCTTGAAGCATACAACAATGCTGACGATGATTTCGAGTACTTTGGTGGTACCGTCAACTCAAAGTATTTGATATCAGCGTTCGGAGGTGACGACGGTTTCGATACTGACCAAGGTTATAGAGGAAATGTCCAGTATTTTGTCCAGTTGCAGAACAATCGTATTGCTGCTGATGGTACTACCTCTACAGGACGACCATTGGCGAACGCCGGTGATAATGGTTTTGAGGTTGATGGTCCAGAGCCTTCGACATCAGATACTGGTGTTATTACAATGCGTCCATTTACAATCCAAACCGTCGCTAACGCCACAGTCATTGGGCGTGGTTATGGGAAGTTAAGTGCCGATGCATTCCCTGCAAATAATTGTGGTGCTAACCTAAAAAATGCTGGTGCTCTCCGATTGTATAACTCCATCTACATGGATTTCCCAAACGGAGGTATTGCGGTAAAGGCGGGTACCCCTGTTGACTTCATTATTGGTAATAATAATGGTCTATACGGCGATGACACATTGCAAGCTTCTGGAACAGCAACAACTGACAGCGAGCGCTACAGTGTTTTCAAGGGCAATATCTGGTATCGTTGTGCCCTTACGGAAGTAGCTGCGAATGCTCAGGGTACAATTGCGAGCGGTGGGGCATACACGCTACCTACTGTGGGTACTGGCGCTGACAACTCCGGATTCCTGTTCGGTGTAAATAACAGGGCAAGTAGTGGAACGGATAATCCTACATCGGTGGTAAATGTCCTAAATGACGCTGCGAACAGTAATCAATTCAATGTTGATCCAGGATTGGTGGTTCCATTAAACCATCATATGAGCGGGATAGACCTGCGGTGTACTACATCCGCCGCGAAAAACGGAGGTGTAACACTTCCGAATCGTGGCAACCTTACTCGTGTTGATAAGGATGGAGTTGCTGTCAAGTTTGTTGGAGCTATGCGTGATAACAATTGGGCAAAGGGTTGGACTGCCATTGATCAGTTGGGTTACCTGCTGGCTTCATCTGCATCAATTGCGCCTTCTGTTACCATTTCATTAGAAGGCACGAACCCTAAATTGACCTTCGCTACAGTAAACAACGTTTATTATAGTGTAGAGTCATCTTCTGATAATAGGGTCTTTGCACCTATCGACATCGTAACCGGAAATGGTGGTAATGCTGAAGTTATTGACACTGCGGTTACTGTCGGTTCTGCTCCTCGTTTCTATCGCGTCATGGCTCAGTAATTAAGTTGTTAAATTAATGCAATTTGGGGGAAGACCAATTCAATTGGTCTTCCCCCAAATATTTTATATGTACTTATTGATCCTCTTCTTGCTAATCGGATGTGCGAAACAAGGCACAGTTTTGCCTTACGAATATAAGGAGGCAGTCAATTGGCTGTCGCTTATTAAAAACGATGACGATATATTAAGTAAGTATCAGTCAAAGGTTATTACGGCAATGGCAAGTGATGGTTACTATGAAGAGAGCTTCCATCTGGCCTCGAAAATTAACGACTATCGACGACCCTTGGCTTATAGCATTATAGGACTGGAGTCACAAAAAAAAGGTCTGCTAAATATCTCAGGGAAAGCGTTGAGTAGCGCTGTGAATGCACTCGGCTATGGGGTGGGTTGGCAACGGGATGAGGGCACGCTTGCTGCCCTGAGGTTATCCTATCGATTAGATGACAAAGAAAAATCTGAGTCTCTCATGAATGGTTTTACTTCAGATGAATATCGCACCCGAGCTAAAAACCTAACACTTCCATTTGAGGTTAAGAATTCTGGGAATTCAAATCTTCCATCTTCAGGACCCAAAGAGGGTAAAATATTATCGAATGGGAATGGCGCCGAACGTTCTTCTAGCACAGAAACCTTAGGAAAAACGAACATTCAGGATATTCTTTCTCAGTCTGAGCAGGCACTTTCGGATGGCGAAAAAGATCAATTAAAACTATGTCTGGATGAGGCAAGAAAAAAAATTGCAACCGAACCCTCTATTGACCGTGTGCATCATAGAATAGCACTTTGTCGGCTTGATTTCGAGGCTGGCAACGTAGTTGATGCTAAAAAAGCTGTCCCAATAATAGAAGCCGAACTTTCAACAATAAGTGCATTTGCAGAATTCAAATATCAGTGGATTATCGAGTTCGCTTCTGTCCTGAATGTCATTGGTTATAAACAAGAATCTGATGAACTCATAAAGAAATCGATCGACTGTATCATAGCTAATTTCCAACCATTTGTTAAAACGAGGCTCCTGAGTCAGATTGCAACGGCTTCTTCCAGGCTAGGAATGTCCGATTGTGCAGCGAAGTGTTGGGAGGTCGCTTTGAACACAGCCGAACAGAATCCCAACCCGCGATCTAGGGTAATAGGAGTAATCGATTATCTTGTAAGTCACGCTGAGGCTCATTGTCCTGTTTCGTTAGAAGTGCAAGATAAGCTCCAATCGATCAAAAAAGAAATCAACCCTTCCTATAAAAAACTTCCAGGATTCCAAGGGAATTAAAATGATCTATTCTGAAGGCAACTTTGTATGCTGTTTCGATGTCGTGGACGCTAACTACGGCAAATTGGCGAACGTAACTAAAAACTATAACTCACGTTTAGGCTTAAATCCCAACCTTTTGTATAACTGGAGTAGTCAACTTCCTGTCCATTGTAGGTAATAGTTCTCCTTGCAATAGGATTGAGGAGGTTCTTGCCTCGAAAAGTAAATTTCCAGTGCTCGGCAAAACCTTGGGTAATATTGAGATCTAACGAAGGAACTGGTTGTTCGAAGATGTTAGGCAAATCAGCACCCACCGCGTAAAGCATCGGCCCTGTAACATTGAAAAATAATCCAGCATAAAAGTCATACGATACATGGTTATACTCAAGCCCGGCATTCGTGATATAATTAGGCTGGCCTTGAAGAGGGCGAGAAGTTTCAAAAATTCCGACCGACTGCTGTTGTGCTTGTTGAAAAGTCGATAGACCTACTTGGCTCTGAATTTGTGTGAAATTAAAATTGAGAGAGAAATCTCGCAGGCAGGAAGCAACTTGGTCAAGCCGCTTGCGAACCTCAAACTCAGCGCCCCATACGATTGCCTCAGAGTTATTGCGATACTGATAGTACTGAAGTCCGCCTTGAAGAAAAACGCTTTGTTCAATAGGGTTAGTAAGATCCTTATAAAAAACGCTCACGGCCAATACCTCGCCCGCACGAGGGAACCATTCGGCCCGAAAATCATAATTGGTTGCATGGCTCAGCTTCAAGTTTGTATTTCCAATGAAGAGTGTGTTGTCCGCAAAATCCTGTGTGATGACAGGACCTAGCTCCTTAAAAGATGGCCGAGCTAACGTCTGGGACCATGCGAAACGCAAATTAACATCTTTTGCAAGTTCGAAAGTGGCGGCAACTGCTGGGAGAAGATCGAGCTGCTTTATGATTCCGCTGGTAGAGGGAAAAAGAACCGTATCTGCTCCACCATTTCCAGCAGCCTCAAGATATGTATTTTCGAATCTGGCCCCACCTGAGAGCTTCAGTTGTTTGAAAAGCCGCAATTCTGTCATGACGTAGCTTGCTATCACTGTTTGCTGTGCTTGGTAGTAAGAACCAGAGCTCCCAGTCGAATCAGTCAAAGCCCAAGAGAGTGGCTTATTGTTTCCTGGTGGTGGAGTCCCCGTTGGATTGACAAGGCCAGATCGATTCTCGTCAAGGAAGACATCAGCCCAAGTCTGCCCTCCCGTGGGATCAGTCGGGGAGCCAAACGTCTGGAATTCAGGGTCATTGGCCTGGCCATAGTAATAGTTACCCGACCACTGATTATATTCTCTGTTTGAAAAATCGTAATAAAAACCTGTCTTAAAATTGCTATCGTTTGCCTCTTCCTCCTCGAAATAGGGAATAGTAAAATCGACAATTGTGTAGTAGGCATTGTCCGTGAGCGAGCGTTGGAATCGTTGCAGTGGGTCTGCAGATAGGGTGCCAGTCTTAGATGCATCCTGTTGGCCTAGGGGGGAATACAAGTCAATGGTAGGATCGAAAACGCTTTGGAAAACTCGGTTGTCAGGTTCAACAAGGCTGGATTGCCCGAGACCTCCATTCCATTCCACCTTTAGATTGCGAGCATCTTTAAGCTGATGGGTGCCGCGAGCCTGAAAATAGATTAGATCCCGTTCGCCATAGGAGATTGTTTGTTGTTGGATATTGGAATCTGGAGTTGTTGGATCAACGTTGAATGTCGTAATGTCGGATGCTGCTTTGCTATACATAATATTAGCTCCAAAAAGATGTTCCTTGGAAGGTTGGCCAGCAAGATTAAGCAAACCACCCCATAATACATCCTCGGTTCCTTGGGATTGATTGAATTCGAATTGAGGATCGAGCGAGCCCTGTTTTGAAAGCGGATTATAAATGGCATCATAATTATTACGTTGCCCATTATCGAAATAAGTATATTTACGACGGTAGCTAAAAGCCCCAAGAACGCCCATTTTCTCATCGGGTCCCATCTCCACACTGTCCCCCCCCTGAAGGTTAATAGATGTATTCGGGCCAACAGTTTTTCGAGTTACAGCCACATCTGGGGTAAGCTCACGCATTGCGTTATTGATGGCTTCCGCTTTTTGAAGGTCACCAGGGTTCGTAACGTTTAAGTTCTGCCCTACAGAGGGTGGCAGTAAAACACCTTGGCCTAATGATGTGACGCTTTCAGGGATAAGACGCTGATTAGCGCGAAATCCGAAAGGCCCGGTACCGCCGCCGTTGTAGGTCAGGAAATTAGGATTAAAGGTAGATTGAGAATTATACTCCATTGTATAACTAGCTCCAAAACTTGGTTTGTCTGGGTAGTCTTTTGTTCGTATGTCGACGCTACCCCCAGTAAAATCTGCAGGCATATCTGGGGTAAAAGTTTTCTTTGTAAGGATGCTCTCTAAAACCGATCCAGGGAAGAGATCTACATTAACAGCTCGTTTGTCGGGATCGGAGGAGGGAATGCGGCCACCATTTAAGAATGTGTTGACATATCGGTCGGAAAGACCGCGAACCACGACATAACGATCATCAACTACAGAAGTGCCCACCATGCGTTTCATTGCCGCTCCTGCTGTGGCTGCACCGACTCTTGCAATGAGATCCGCTCCGATGGCATCTGCTACGGAACCAATTTCCTGTCTTTCAGCCAGCAGTCCTGTCTCCGAGGCCTTTTCAATTTCTCCAGGCACTACCAGCTCCTCCATCTCCTCAATCTCGGCCACAGCCTCAAATCGAATTTCGTTGAAGGAACCGGCAGTAACTGAAATATCAGGAGCTACTTTTGGAATGTAACTGGAGGCTCGTGTTTGGATCGTATAGACACCAGGCGGAACGCCGGAGATGGTGAAATTTCCCTGATCATCCGTGATCGCTCCAAAGGGGGAGCCCATGATGGTTACCTGAGCCTTTGCAATCGGCTGGCCAAAGTCGGAATCGACTACTTGTCCTCGAATTCCTCCGAACTGCTGGCTGAAGGCAGAGGCGCATAAAGTGAGGCTGATAAACGTAAACCAGAGGGCGCTTCTAGTGATCGGCCGGAGAAGACAAAAACTCTCTTTGATGCACAGCGCGAACGACTTGGAAGCCTTTGCCCCAAAATTCCAGATAGGTCTTAAACTAGTTTTGCCCGGTTGAAACTTCTGCACCTCGCAATTCTGATTCGGGCTACTACCAGCGGTAGGGACAACCTCGCGTCAATACAACAATCTGTCAGCAAACCCCCAACATCCATCGATAACTTTATCCTGCGACGCGATATTTAAAAAGCACAACTTAAACTAAAGAAGATCAATGAGTTACAACACTTTAGGAAGTTTCAGCATCTGTAGGGGGTAAATTGACGCAAAAAATTCACATTAAAGGGGTTGAGAGGTGGTTTGGAGAGAAGCAAAATCAGTGTATGGACTTTCTTAAATTTTTATTTGGGTCCAGAGCAGTAAGGCATAAGGGCTCTGGAGTCCCAAGTGGCAGGTTGCTTGAAGTTCGGGCGGTATTTTTCCTTCTGATTGCCCTGTTTTTGGGAATCGCAGGTTGGACCTGGATGAAGAAAGCGGAAAACCTCTCCTACACATCCCCAACAATCGAGCAGATCTCAACGGCAGCAGGCAAGAATTAGGAACGAGCTGGTCCCCAAAGAGGGCGGAACAGCTTTGACAAATGAGCTGTAAAACATAGTATTACAGAATGATCAAGGCTATTACAAAAATTGGAAACTCGCAGGGGATCATTTTTGATTCTGCCCTGATGGAGTTGGCCCATCTCAAGGTGGGGGATGAGGTCACAATGAGTTATCA
>Ga0209617_10001570_pt1 | contig 10684 bp, 7 predicted proteins | sample LakEriepJuly2011_2_FD_187459 | JGI IMG/M metagenome (GOLD analysis project Ga0209617, IMG submission 187459) | Freshwater microbial communities from dead zone in Lake Erie, Canada - CCB epilimnion July 2011 (SPAdes) (version 2) | ecosystem: Environmental > Aquatic > Freshwater > Lentic >... | reverse complement strand
ATAGGTGGTATTCTGGCTTCATGCATTCTATCTAGCGAGGTGAGCATTCCTCCTACCGGAGGCAGCTTTGCAGCCTGTTCATCATTTTCTACGTACTCGACGACGATTAGATCTAGCTCTGTAGCAATTGCAGCCTCAAGGCGAGCTCCCTTGCTTTCTTCCCAGCCAGGCAGTAGAACAATTGTGTCGGCCTCAAGTAGGTACTTAACAGCTTCACGCATATACTCCTTGCGCTCTTTTGTTAAGTCGCCATCAAAAAACTCAGAGGGGCTGCACACTGCAAAATTGGCGTCCCTAAACTCCTTTGCAACTCTATCAAAAAGTTCGTGGTTGTAGTTAGGAATTCCAGTCATTGGACCGCTCAGGTACATCCTGCTCATTCCATGCTCTACACTTTCAACCACGTCTTCGTTGCGAATTACAGTTACACCTTCAACATCTTCGCTGATGATCTCTGCGTCTATTATCTCTTCATTCATTGTCTTTATCCTCCTGTTGTTTCTCTTTCTGTGGCATACCGAATATAGCGATATTAGCTGCCACGTCTAGTCCGCTAATAAAGTAGTTTGATATTCCACGTTCTAAGGCAAATGCCGAATACGCAGATATCTCGTTAGATATCTTACTGCGAATCTCTGACTCGATTTCTAGCCGAATCTGAGACATCTGACTCCAAGGCATCTGCCATGCTTCTGCACTTTGCTCTCCCATGTCTATTTTTATCCTCTCGCAAATCTTGTAGCAGACGCCCAGTCAACGTCTCCTGTAGGAACTGCGCGTGGTATAAGAACTCTGCCAACTATCTCAGCTCTTGAGCCTAGACCAGTAATATCGTTACCACGGTCAGATATCTTTCTTTGGAATGCAATTTGTGTCATCGCACGTTCACCACGTTCTTCACTCCATAGACGATACACAGCGTATAGAGCCTTAACTGGCAGACGCGCACCTTCAGACTCCTTAGTTTCTTCATTTAAGAAGATACCAATTCGGTCTTCGTTCTTGCGATATATGTCTGCGGCCTCTGATACAGCGGTGCACCAGCCAAGTGAGTCGCGTGCACTTGACCCTAGAAGTTTAATTGCGCCCTCAACTGCCCAGGAAAGAACAGCAGGCAACGCACCTTCAGGATCAAATATGTAAGCTTTCAACTCTGGGTCTGGAGATTCTGGAACCTTTGACCAAGGGATTGGTCGAATACGACGCCACATCGCATCATCAGTGATAATAGGTCTGTGGTTTGTAGTAACCCACAGTTTAGCACGCGATTGAAATGTAAAAGGCTTCTCGCCAGGTGAACGCGCAGAGATTTCAGAAGAGCCAGTTAATTTCTTAACTGCGTTTTCCTTCATACGCTCACCGTCAGGCAACTCGTCGACCCACACCATACGACGTCCGCGTAGTTCTGCCCAGTGATAAAGATCTGACCCACTTGAGTTCCCATCGTTTTGTGCAAGGATTGACGAGTCAAGTGGCCAGGCATACTGCTGTGTTCCAAGACACTTTACAAGAGCTTCAACAAATGTATTTTTACCGGAGCCTGAAGGGCCGTAGACTAAGAACATCACGTCGTGCGTGCGTAAGCCAGTTAGCGAGAAGCCCGCTGCACGCTGAAGCCATTCCTGTAATTCCTTATCTCCACCAGTTGCGAAGTCAATGAATTGCTCCCAGCGTATGTTGCGCATTCCTTGAGTGTAAGCTACTGGTGCACGACGCGTAATGTAAAGATCAGGTCGTCCTTTTAGTAGCTCGCCGGTGCGAAGATCTATAACGCCGTTTATGACACCAAGAAGGTGCTCATCACTGTCCCAGTTTTCCACGCCAACAAGAATACGTGGATCAGACGTAGCAGATTCAATCGCACCGGCAAGTCTAGAGTTTGATTTTGCTTGCTGTGCCCATTTAATTACTTCACCTTGCTTATCAGGGTCTTCGTAGTTTACTACCTCGCTGGCAATGATTGGTGCAAGTTTCTTTGTAAGCTCGCGCATTTCAAGGTTTTCAACATCAGGCTTCCAGTAGTTTCCGTCCCAGTGAAACCAACCTAAGCCTGGAGTGTAGCGAACTGCAGGACCAAACGCATCGACAAGTCGACGACCGTTACCTGTATCAGTTAAAGTTCTTTTTCCAGGTTCTCCACCTTCGTTCTCGCCAATAGCATCTGCGTCACCTGGTACATCAATGTTAGAAAGATTAGAGGCGTCACGAACAGAGTCACCGTCTTGAATACCAGCGTTAATACTTCCACCAACAGTACCTGGCAGATGACTGTTTTCATTAAAACCGTGAGAACGAGAGTCTGCTGATACAGTAGGCTGTTCACCATTTTTCTTTGCTACAACCTTTGCCTGTGATTCTTGTTGTGATTTTTGTGCCCACTCTGTAAGGCCTGGCCACATGCGGTCTGTTTTTGGATTTTCAATAACAAATGTAATTGCACGACGAACGTGCATAAGTAATCCGCCTTGCCCTTCAAGCTCTAGCGGAGGGCGCACCTTCTCTGCGTTAAATCGAATCATCATTGTTTCAACTGCAAGACGTCCAGCCTCAGTTTGCACTGGGAATTTATTTGCAAGAGCACAAGCCATACGGAATATGTCTACAGCGCGCGAGCCTTCATCAATTCCTTCTTCAAGAAGTTTTTCAATGTCAACTCTTTCGCCACCAAAGTCTAATCCGTCAAGCCAGCCCCACTCGGCTTCGCCTAAAGCAGTTCCACCACGACGTTGTCTCTTGCGCAGAACTGATAAAAGTTCCTCTGGTGCCTGAGCCATCTCAATTTCCCACGGCGCTTTTCCTTCAACCCACTCATAGCAATTACCAGAGAAGTGACGCGACGGAGCAATCAGAACATAGCCGTTGTGTTTAATATCAATTCCGTTAAGTCCGTTTTTCTTTAAGTTGCCAACAAGTCCTTCGTTGTCATCACATTTATAGAATAAGTGACGTCCGCGTGCTTGCCCATTCTTATATGAGTAGTTTCCAGTGACTGCCTCAACTGTTGGTGGAAGAGCTCCATCAAGTAGCGCCTCAAACTTTTCAAAAGAGGCAGGGCCGTCAGAGCGTGGATCAATATCAATAACAAAGAAACCAGAAGCTTGACAGTGAACACCAATGTTGTTGTCAGGTGCCTGGGTGTACCAGCTGTTAATTGTCTCAAGATCTGATGTTGCGCGAGTATTCCACTCAGGTATAGATGGGTGCTTGCCTACATCCTTAGGTTCAGCGTGTGGGCTGCTGCAAGTGCACCGCCCACCAGTAATTCCGTAACATGGAAGAATCTTCCATCCCTGTGATGCGTACCATACCGCCGCAGGTTGAAGACGACCCAGCGCTGAATCCCAAGTTGTCATATTATCCCTGTGTCTTACTTGTTACAAGAAGGGTAGCAAACCAGCGTTCTGCATCATCTGTAGAAATATAGGCGCGCTCTCTTCCAGTTTCAGTTGTAGTTAGCACTGCTGGTAGATCGCCAGATTCAACTGCACGAGAAACAGTTCGAGCAGGTATTCCATAAGTTAAAGCTACGTTTCTTATACTCATACGTCGTTGCGTCTGCTGCATGCTCTCCCTTTCAATACTGACAAAAACCCTAGTACATAACGCTTTTATAGGCATTGCTTAATGCAGAAGCAGTTTTGTATAATATGCGGAATTTGTGATAAATCAACTATAACGGGTATCTACCACTCATGTAAACAAACATACATACCAATTTTATGATTACAATTATTCTTACCCACTGCCGCAAAGGATCCTTTAATGCCACAAGAAGCAATCATTACCATTGCCGCTGTAATGGGTGGACTAGTCGTCATACTTGGCGGCATAATGTCAATATACAAGGTTGCTCGCCGCATCGATGAAGCCCTGGCCGTGGATGATCTAGGCAGAACAGTATCGGACCGTATGTCGCGCGTTGAGTACCAGCTTTACCGGAACGGCGGAAGCTCACTAGCTGATGAGGTAAGCGAGACGCATAGAATTGCAACGGAGACAGCGACGCAGGTACAAATAATGAAGGATATACTGTTAACTTTAATCGGGCAAGCCCCAGAATCTGCGCCAGCAAGAAGAAGAAAACCACGCGCTGCTACTAGCTTTGCTCTTAAAACATTCGATAAAGAAGACTAACACCACTTAAAACTGCGCAAGTAGAAGCAGTTATCTCGACACTGTAGTAATTATATTAAACAGGGCAAGTCTGCTCAGCAGTACAGTTAGGTACACTTTTTATTAAAAAAAGATAGTCTTCAATAGTGTACAGTTGAGCGTTACTTTTTTTACATTATTGTTTATAATATAGTTAAGTGTTTACTATAGGTATATAGTTTGCATCGTGCTGCGGCACCTACTTAGCATTAAGATTGGTAAAAATGTCCTTAACTGAGAGGCTTTCTGTGGCCTCAGGCACAACAGTTGGTCTCCCATGCAGAGTCGGAAGTTTACTTGCTGGAGATCAGCTTTCAAAGGAAGATAAGGCAAAGCTTGCCGAAGTTCTAGAGGTTCCATACGGAGCCGCGGGGCGTCTACCTAATACAGCAATTGGTGCTGCCCTGCGTGATGAAGGCTTTGACGTTGGAGATGCAGCAGTCACAAAACACCGTCGTGGAGGATGTCGTTGTTTCGGTCCTAACCCCAAGGTTGCAATGTAAATGAGTCTAGCAGACAAGTTCTCTATGCCAGGAAGGTCTGGGTCTGATGTACGTCACACTAAGACACCTGAAGAATGGCGTCCCCGCATGGAGATCGATGAAGAAGGTGGCTATGCCATATCAACTCCAAAGGCTATGCCGCCAGACGCGGTAGATATCTTAAAAGAGTTTGATCTTAGCCCAGACGACTGGATTATTACCTCAGTCCGCCGATCTCGATGGCAACGCTACGATGAAGAGTGGCTGCACTCCGCTAGAGTGAACCTGGTCCCTGTCGCACAAGGACTACAGGACAAGGCTGATATTCAGTCCTTAATTGATGATATACGCAAGTGGAAGCCAAAGAAGTTTGAGAAAAAAGTAGGCAACCTTGCGTTTGTGTTTGCCCCAAGCGACCAGCAGATTGGTAAGAAACAAGGGGACCAAGGCACGGAGCAGACTATTCAAAGAATTCTTACCGCAACCGACGGTGCAGTTCAACGATTACATGACTTAAGAAAAGTTGGCCGTGAGATTGATACGGTCGTTATCGCGCTACTTGGAGATCACGTTGAAGGAAACGTGTCCCAAGGCGGGCGTCTTCAAAGCCACTCAGCATCTGATCTTGGTCTTACAGAGCAGACGCGAGTTGGCCGTAGACTTCTTATGGCGCAGATTAAGGCATTTTCCCCTTTGGTAAACCGCATAGTAGTAGCGGTAGTGAATGGAAATCACGATGAGGTAAGTCGACAGTTTTCATTAGACCCAGCAGAAGGTTGGAACACTGAAATTGCAAGTGCTGTTCAAGATGCCTGTGCAGAGAACGAAAATCTATCTCACATCGAGTTTAGATACCCTGCTAAGAATCATCAGACCCTGGCTGTGGAGGTCTGTGGAACTATGATTGGCTTATTCCACGGACATCAAACTGGCAAGGATGTAGTTAAGTATTTGTCAGAGCAGGCGGCAGGTCAGACTGCTCTCGGCGGATGTGACGTTTGGCTATCAGGGCACTACCATAACTTTAGAAGTATGGACGTTGGTTCTCGCTTCTGGGCTCAGTGCCCAACAGTTGACCCTGGTTCAGCCTGGTATCGAGATCGACGTGGCTTAGAATCTAATCCAGGAATACTTACATTAGTTGTCGGTGAAAATCATGATCCGCGTCTCGACGTGAGTGTGATACCCGCATAGCAAGAGAGGCGACGGTGCATACTTGATAAGAAACCGTCGTCCGCACAAGGATCCAAGAAAGAGAGTACTACGCGAGGCGGAGGACAAGGTCACCAAGCCGGAGTACGAGCAGTCCGACGAGATAACCCGCATCGGTATTGTGTGGGCTGGGATACTTGATCTTGATGATGTATTACCTGCAACAACAGTTGCAGCAATGATGTCTGCCGCAGAACTAGTGCAAGCTACCAGCTCAACCGACGCAGAACAGCATTGGATAGGCGCTGCCGCATACGCAGCGATGGGCGCCTACAGTGAGCCTGAAGAAGATTCTGACGGTGGTAAACTAACCACATCCGGTCCAACCATCGGTTTTGGAGTTCCAAGTCCACCTCAACAGTTGTAGGATTTGTTAGTATTAGTAAGGTAAATATACCTGACTTCCATTACGTGGAATGGAGTTGCAATGAGCTATGGTAATGATGTCGTTACTCGTGTTGTAACGGGGACATACCTTACTGGTCGCGGCATACCTGCTCGTGGAAGAGTAACCTTCACTCCAACAGCGACTGTAGTAGACTTAAACAACGCAGTCATAATTCCAGGCGCAATAATCGCAACACTGAACAGCAGTGGCGCCTTCTCAGTAACTCTTCCAACGACGAACAACCCAAATCTTTCGCCTGATGGCTGGGCATATGAAGTAAACGTAAGATTATATGGTGTAAAACCACAAAGATTCTTTGTCTTTATTCCTAGTGGAAATACCGCACTAGATCTTAGCGTAGAGCTAAGCAGTGCATCTCCTGTAGCAGACTCAACAGAACTTCCTCCAATGCCACGTGGACCAATTGGTCCAGTTGGACCAACAGGTCCTTCAGGCTCTGGTATTCGTGTTCTTGGTTCTTTTGCAACCTTAGGAGCATTGCAGGCAGCGTTTCCTACAGGCTCGACTGGTGACGGATACATAGTTGCTACCAATCTTTATGTGTGGAGTGCAAATACATCAGCGTGGATTAACGTTGGTGCGTTCCTCGGTCCTACAGGCGCTCAAGGAGTCACTGGCCCTACAGGTTCTACAGGACCAACTGGTGCAACAGGTCCACAAGGAACAGTAGGACCAACTGGTTCACAAGGAGTATCTGGCCCTGCAGGTGCTCAAGGTATTCAAGGAACTGTTGGTGCAACAGGCTCACAAGGTCCAACAGGCGCTACAGGAGCAACTGGTATTGCTGGTCCAACAGGACCAACAGGCGCAACCGGTGCAACAGGTGCAGCCTCTACAGTAACTGGACCAACTGGAGCAACAGGAGCAACAGGATCCGCTGGAACTTCAGTAACAATTCTTGGTTCATATGTAAGCCTTGCCGCACTACAGGCAGCACAACCAACAGGCCTTCCTGGTGATGGGTATTTAGTTCTTGGAAACTTATACGTCTGGTCTGCATCATCTGCAGCATTCGTAAATGTTGGACAGATTCAAGGACCAACAGGCCCAATAGGTGGAACAGGTTTAACTGGAGCAACTGGTGCGACTGGAGCTCAAGGAGTAACAGGACCTACAGGTCCACAAGGTATTCAAGGAGCAACAGGCGCCACAGGTGCACAAGGATCAACTGGTCCAACAGGCGCACAAGGCCCAACAGGCGCACAAGGTGTTCAAGGCAACGTTGGTGAAACAGGACCTACAGGTGCGCAAGGACTCGCTGGTATCACTGGTCCAACAGGAATTGCTGGTCCAACTGGACCAACAGGCGCACAGTCTACAGTAACTGGTCCAACAGGTGCAGTCGGTGCAACAGGCCCAACAGGCGCACAAGGTATTCAAGGTGTAAAGGGTGACCAAGGTGATATTGGTCCAACAGGAGGTTTAGGACCAACTGGAGCAACAGGCGCTGCGTCACAGGTAACTGGTCCAACAGGTGCTACCGGTGCTACCGGTGCTACCGGTGCTACCGGCCCAACAGGATCTGTTGGTGCAGCATCTACAGTAACTGGTCCAACAGGCAACACTGGCCCAACAGGTGCGACTGGTCCAACAGGCACTCAAGGTGTAAAGGGTGACACTGGAGACACTGGTGCAACAGGTGCGACTGGTCCACAAGGTGTAACAGGCCCAACAGGCTCTGTAGGATCTACAGGAGCAACTGGTCCAGCAGTTACAGGGCCCACTGGTCCTCAAGGTTTAATTGGCGCTACTGGTCCTACTGGCGCAACAGGTGCGACTGGTCCTAATGGTGTAACAGGTCCAATCGGTGAAACAGGACCTACAGGCGCTACAGGAGCAGCAAGCACAGTAACTGGACCTACAGGTTCTACCGGACCAACAGGCGCTACTGGTGCAACAGGTGCAACCGGAGCAGCATCTACAGTCACGGGCCCAACAGGTGCAACCGGAGCAACAGGTGCGCAAGGCGTAATAGGCGCAACAGGTGCAACAGGTGCAACAGGTGCAACAGGTGCAACAGGTGCAAGCATCACTGGACCAACAGGTGCAACTGGCGCGACTGGAGCAACAGGCCCAACAGGCGCACAAGGAACAGCAGTTCAAATTAAAGGTTCCTTTAATTCTCTAGGAGCTTTGCAAGCAGCACATCCAACAGGCGCCCTTGGTGATGGTTATCTAATTGTTGGAAGTCTTTATGTATGGAACGGCACTGCCTGGGAGAACGTTGGAACAATTCTTGGTCCAACTGGTCCTACAGGAGCAACAGGTCCTCAAGGAACGAACATCAGCTTCCAAGGAAGCGTTGCAAACTTAACAGCACTTAACGCAATAACAGGTCAGCAACTTAATCACGCGTACATCGTTGATTCAGACGGAAATCTTTATGTTTGGGGCGGAAGCTCCTGGACAGACGTTGGACAGATTGTTGGACCACAGGGACCTACAGGACCTACCGGCCCTACAGGTTCTACTGGTCCAACAGGTGCGCTTGGTAATTTTGCACCTACAGGCGCAACTCCACCATCACCTGCAGTTGCAGGTAACGCCTGGTTTAACTCAGACAGCGGAAAAGTTTACATCTACTACGATTCATACTGGGTAGAGGTTGGCGCTGCCCCAGTGGGTCCTACCGGCCCGCAAGGACCAGCTTCAACAGTCACTGGCCCTACAGGCCCAACAGGAATTCAAGGACCTACTGGCCCAACAGGCGCACAAGGTCAATTAGGAACTACAGGAGCAACTGGACCTACAGGTCCAACAGGTGCTGCATCACAAGTAACAGGACCTACTGGCCCAACCGGTCCTACTGGACCTACAGGTCCAACAGGTGCAGCCTCCACAGTCACAGGACCTACCGGTGCGCAAGGTATTCAAGGTCCAACCGGTCCAACCGGTCCAGTTGGTCCAGTCGGTGCAGCCTCAACAGTCACTGGCCCTACTGGTGCAACAGGACCAAGTGTAACTGGACCAACAGGCCCAACAGGCCCTACTGGAGTTCGTGGAGCATTCATTCCAAACTCTGCAACACCTCCAGCTTCACCGGTAACTGGTGATACATGGTTTAACACCGACAACGGTGCAGTATTTATTTACTACGATTCTTATTGGGTTGAAGTAGGAACCTCTGAGTTTGGTGGAGCAACAGGTCCCGCAGGAACACCTGGTGCGACAGGTCCAACAGGCGCGTCTGGTCCGACAGGGCCTACAGGAGCAGCATCAACTGTTACAGGTCCAACTGGTCCAACTGGTGCTTCAGTAACAGGCCCAACAGGCCCGCAAGGACAGTCAATTATTGTTCAAGGTTCATATCAAGACTACGCTGCGTTTGCTGCAGGAGCTGGCGCAACCCCAGGTACAGTCGGGCATGCCTGGCTAATCGTAGCTGAGGATACACTCTTTGTTTACTCTGCAACGCAAGGTTGGATTGACGCAGGAGCAACAATCGGACCAACAGGCGCAACAGGTCCAGGATTCTCAAATGTAACTTCATCCTCGTCTGTTCTAATCGGATCTGGAAACAAAACATTCACAATTACCGCAGGAAGTGCATTCTCATCTGGCCAACGCGTAAGAGCAATCAACACTGCAAATCTTGCTAACTTTGTTGAAGGTGTTGCAACTGTCGCTGGTACAACTATGATTATAGCAGCAGATCTTGTTGGTGGCTCTGGCACATATACAGCATGGAGAATAGTACTAGTTGGAAACGTTGGTGCAACAGGACCAGCTGGTACTGCAGGAGCAATAGGACCAACAGGTCCTGGTATAACTGGTCCAACAGGTCCAGCTTCAACAATTACTGGTCCTACAGGCGCTACAGGACCACGTGGTCTTGACGGTGGAGTTCTTTACGTTGTAAGAAATACAGCAGGTGAGTTTACGTTTGATGGCATTGCTGGAAATAACCCAAACATTACTGCAATTCGCGGAGAGACAGTATACTTCGATGTTAGTAACGTAACACCAGATCGCTCGTTCGCGTTGCGTCTTGCAAGCGCAAGCACCACTTCAGTTCCTGGAACAACAAACAACAGCCCAGCTGTTGGTCGTGACTCGACGTCACAAGACACAGTTATCGTGTATCAGGTTCCGTTTAACGCGCCTGCTGCGATATTCTATCAGTCACCAGACAGCGCAGGACTATTCGGGCAGGTTGACATCATCTCTAAGCAGGGACCAACAGGTGCAACCGGTCCAACTGGTGCGTCTGGCACCAATGGAACTGCTGGAGATACTGGTCCAACAGGCCCGACAGGTCCAGCATTTGCGCAGTCAATAACATCCATTACCTACAACCCAACTTTTGCTGGAACTGGCACCTACGCACAGGTAGGAACTACCGCGTTTGGTAAGTACGTTAAGGCAGGGCAGATGGTAACGTTTGCGATTAGCATAAGTATGGCAAACGTAACTAACTTTGGAACTGGAG
>Ga0209617_10001562_pt1 | contig 10705 bp, 8 predicted proteins | sample LakEriepJuly2011_2_FD_187459 | JGI IMG/M metagenome (GOLD analysis project Ga0209617, IMG submission 187459) | Freshwater microbial communities from dead zone in Lake Erie, Canada - CCB epilimnion July 2011 (SPAdes) (version 2) | ecosystem: Environmental > Aquatic > Freshwater > Lentic >... | reverse complement strand
GCCCAATCCTTCTTCTTTGGTGATTTGGACTGTGGCAGTATTAAATGTGGGTAACGTGCGCTCTTGAGCCATGCTGGTGAAGTATCCCTATTGTAAAAGTTAAAGTTAAGTTGGGTTTAGATAACGTTAGCTATAAATTAGCCAGCGTTGACAAAACTAATTTATCAAACCTCATTTTATAGGATAGCAATGAGGATAACTGGCTTTCTGCATAGCGATTAACAATTAAGTAAATTACTGGTTAGGAAATAACGAACAACGAACAACGAACAACTGACCACTGACCACTGACAACTTGAATTATTTGCCAATGATTTTGACTAGTCCAATCCCCCCAAAGTATAGTCCTAAAACAGCACCAGCTAAAAGACTTTGGGTCAGAGGATCGGTAGAAGGTGTCAGCACTGCTCCCAAAATTACTGCTGTCATAATTACATAACGCCAACCTTTTAACATGATTTTTGAGGAGACAATTCCCAAGGTAGCGAGCAAAATTTGAATAACTGGAACTTGAAATGCTAGTCCTGTGGTGAATAACAATAACAGCACAAAATCAAAATACTTATCAATTGACCAAAGTTGCTCAACAACATCAGCACCATAATTAATGAAGAATTGTAAAGCAGCGGGAATGAGTGCAATGTCAGCGAAAATTAAGCCGCATACAAATAATACGCTTGAACCTAGCACCACAGGGATGACTAAACGCCGTTCCCGCACGGTGAGGCCAGGAAGTACAAACTGGATAATTTGATAAAGAATGAAGGGAGTAGCCAGGATTAAACCACCGTAAGCAGCAACTTTCATGGAGACAAAGAAAAATTCTCCCGGAGCTAATTGCAGAAATTTAACGCCGTGAGCAGGAACTTCTAGTAGTTGTACTAGGGGTTTGACGAAAATAAAACAACCGATAATACCCACTACTACCACTATGAGGGCATAGAAAATTCTTTGCCGCAACTCCTCCAGGTGGTCAAATATGGACATTTCCACTTCACCTGGTAATTCATCTAGCGGGTTAATAGATGGTTCTGGGTCTAAGCCGGGGGAATTTATGGTATCTACGTCTTGTGAAGAGGTCATGAGTAGGAAAAGTGGGAAACATTTGTTAGGCAATCTTCGTTCACTATTTTATAGGGAATCCGCTCGAAAACTTTTGAAGTTGTAAATAAGTCGGGAAAATAGCCGTATTTATTTTTGGTAGCATTTCTATTTTTATTTTTACATTTGGACTTTAATTTTGCATCTGTATTAATTAGCACAAAATAAATTTTGTGCATTTCTAAATTATTACTACTTGATACATAAATATTAATTGCAGATCTTATATCCTTTTATGCAGTATTTACTAGGTGTATAGCTTGTTAAATCTGGTTTTTTTATGCTTTAAAAAAAAATACTCTAAATTTAATTTACGATTAAATACAAATGTACTTTAAATTACGTTCTGTTCTATGTTGACGGATAATATTTATATTTGTTTCTGATCAAAAAAAGATTTTTTTATCCGGGATTTTCCCGTAGTCAATGTATACGTATCAAGCACGTTATCTTGTGGTTAAATTAACTCTGCCAGGGGGGTAAGAGTGGATTTGTCCATCACAGATATAACTTTAATCTGTGAATCAATGAAAACAATAACTTGTTTATCTCAGTCTGGGATCAATCAAGGATGTAGTTGGGTAAAACCAAGTATAAATCTTGATTTATTTCTATACTGACTAGACAAGGATATACTAATGCGCTTTAAAGTTGCATTTTTTGTAGTGTCTTATTTGAGACTATAAACAGATTTTTCTGGCAATTTTTATAACTATTAGCTGATTCATAAGTTTTCACGATTGATCAAAATAATGTTGCTGATTACGCAATAGAAATCTGAATTGAATTTAGACATGAAAAAAACAATTGGTGTAGGACTAATGGTGTTGTCAGTTTATCTGTGCAATTCCAGTGCTTGTTTTGCAGGGAATAAGCTGTCTAGAGATAATGCTCAAGCAAGAATCGAAAATTATACTCAATCACAGTTAGTGGTTAATGTCTCTGCTAGAGATGAGCCACAAGGAGATTGTTTACGTACAGGTACATGCAAGGACTAATATTTTTTGATTACAAAGTAATATTTGTAACCGAGCTTAAATAATTAGCGTTAAGCGAGATTTATCAGATCATCAGATTTTTTCTCAACTTTCAATATTGGATATATTTTGGTTTGCTTCGGTAGAGGGAGTCATCCAGATGTTATCTATGCTTGTTTATCAGGGACTACTACTTGTTTGATTTTGTTCTGAATGTATTAAAGTAAATACTGATTTTGGATTTTCTTGCGTGAAGATGTGAAGAAAAATCTAAAATTAGTTATGTTTCTATACCTGATTTTTGCGGATATGTTCGGTTTTCCACTGTAAAATAGATTGTGACAGATCATGTTATGACCATTACAGCGTGAATTAATTTTTTATGCTTCTTAACTTAGAAAGATTTTATCAAGCTTGTAATCCTTCCCGGCCGTTGATGATTGAGAATGTAGACGACCGGATGTATTATATTGATTTTACTTCAGTCCGTGGAGGAAAAATTATTGAAGCTCTGCTGCGGACTATTGCAAAGATTTCCCCAAATATACCAACCTGTCAATTATTTACGGGACATTTGGGCTGTGGAAAATCTACGGAATTGCTACGACTCAAGGCCGAGTTGGAAGCGCGAGATTTTCATGTTGTCTATTTTGAGTCTACCCAGGTTTTAGAAATGGTAGATATAGATATTACAGATATTCTATTAGCGATCGCGGGTTTGGTGAGTGAAAACTTGGAAGCGATGAAACTGCGTGTCCAACCTAGTTACTTTACCAAGTTGTTTAGCGAGTTGGTAGATTTTTTGCAAACGCCTTTAGAATTGGGGGTAGAAGCGGAATTATCTGTGGGGATTGCCAAAATTACGGCGAAAACTAAAGAAAGTCCTCAGTTACGCAGACGGTTAAGAGACTATCTAGAACCACGCACAGAAAATATCTTACAATCAATTAATAAAGAGCTATTAGATCGGGCTAATTTGGAGCTAAAAGCTAGGGGTAAGAAGGGATTGGTGGTGATTGTGGATAACTTGGATCGGGTGGCGGTTCGTCCTTTACCGTCTGGGCGATCGCTACCAGAATACTTATTCATTGATCGAGGAGAACAATTAAGAAAATTGAATTGCCACATAGTTTACACAATTCCCTTAGCTTTGACATTTTCTAATGATAGTGCGGAACTACAACATCGTTTAGGAGGTGGAGTTGCACCGAAAGTATTACCAATGATTCCCGTGCGGCAACGTTCTGGAGAAATTAATACAGAAGGACTAGGATTAATGCGACAAATGGTATTAGCAAGAGCCTTTCCTGACAGATCACCAACAGATCGTTTAAATTTAGTTACTCAATTATTTGATCATCTAGATACTCTAGATCGTTTGTGTTTGATTAGTGGTGGTCATGTCCGCGACTTATTAGGGTTACTATTTGATTGTTTACGAGATCAAGATCCACCTTTTGACCGTAAGTGTGTAGAATTAGTAATCCAAAGACAACGAGATTACCGGGCTAATGCCATTGATCTGGATGAAAGTGAATTAATCTTGCAGGTAATCCAAGATCAACGAGTTAGAGGCAATGTAGAGTACGATATTTTATTACGGAGTTTATTCGTATTTGAATATCGTGATCACCAGGGAGTTTGGTTTGCACTTAACCCAGTTTTAGCAGAAACCGAAAAATTTAAATTATGGTTAAAAGACAGCAAGCAGAGAATATAATCGCTGCTAATCAACAGTCTTTACGTAGTTTAGAAAGAGCAATTACCTTTTCTAAAAATCAGTTTTCAGTTATCTTGCTGTGCTGTAACTACGAATTTTTGCGAGATATAATCCGGCAACAACTAGCAATTAATGGTTGGGGAAATGAGCGTATTCAAAGTATTACTTTAGCCGGAAATGCTACAGGTTTATATACCACTATTCAATCACAACTTACCATTAATCAACCTGCCGGATTAATGATTATGGGGTTTGAATCAATCTATGGAATAGATGATCTCCTGCGTTCCATTAATCAAGTCCGAGATGAATTTCGTAAACGTTATCAAATCCCCATGATTTTTTGGGTAAATGATGAAGTGTTACAGAAAATCCTGCGGTTAGCTCCCGATTTTGCCAGTTGGGCAGCTACACCAATTAGATTTGAAATGACTTCTATTGGATTACTAGAATTTCTCCACCAAGAAACTGACGATCTATTTACGAGAGTTTTACAAAGTAATTATGCACAAGGTAATCCTGTTACCTTAGAACAAGTATGGATTAGCAGTGATCAACTGCATTATGCAATTAAAGAATTGTATGATAGGGGGATTGGAATCGAAGCAGAATTAAATGCTAGGTTAGAATTTATTTTTGGCATAGATGATTATGTCAATAATCGGATTGATTCTGCCTTAAATAACTTTCAGAAAAGTTTGCGTTTTTGGCATCATCAAGAAAACTTAGGGCTAACAGAATATGCAACTGATAGAACAGCAGAATTATCTGATTCATCCTATGCTGATCTTTTAAAACTGTCAATTTTATTATTTTATATTGGATTATGTTGCTGTCGTCTTGCCGAACAAAATCCCAAATTAAAAGAAAGATATTGGCAATCAGCTAAAACATATTTTCAGCAATGTTTACAAACATTTGAAATTGCTGGACGGATAGATTTAGTTTCAGAATTTATTGAACAATTATTAGAAGTCTTATATAGTTTAAAATCATGGGCAGTATTAGAAGTTGTCGCTAAAAAATCCCTAGAATTACATCAAATATATGGTAGGAAAATTCAATTAGCTTGTGATTATGGTTTTTTAGCACAGGTAGCCGTACATAATTCTAACTGGATACAAGCTAGTATTTTAGCGCATATATCACTACTACAATTAGAAACAGAAAAAAATCACCCAGAATCAAATCATTATTTATTTCCTCTGATATTAGAACAAATTTATTTATTAACTTTAGCAGAAGCCCTCAATCATCTAGGACAAATAACGGGAGCAAAAGAATATATAAATGCAGCATCTCAACAACTGTCATCAGCTTTAGAAAACAGTGAACATAAATATGATGCCCATCGTTATATTCGCTTATTACATAATTTAAGATCATTATACTTTCAAGTAGGACACTATCTTCAAGCCTATATTATTAAACAAAAACTCCGTTCTGTAGAACAACAATATGGTTTTGTCCCCTTTATTGGGGCTGGACGGTTACAACCGCAAAGACAAGTCACCAACCCCACTTTAATATCTACATTTAGTAGTAATAGTATAGCCTTAGAAATTGCCGCTTCTGGTAGAGAATATGATGTTAATAACTTAATTGGGAGAATTAGTCGTGCAGACCAAAAATTAATAGTTATTCATGGACAGTCAGGTGTTGGTAAAAGTTCTACTGTTACGGCTGGCTTAGTTCCCGCACTGCAAAACCGGGCTGTTGGTGATCAAATTGCTGTACCAGTTGTCCTCCAAGTCTATACAGATTGGTTAGGAGAATTAGGTAAATCTTTTACCAAGGCCATGTTAGAACTGCAAAAAATATCAGCCATGGAAACAGAATTTAGATCTGATATTTCTATACCTACAACTATTAATAGTATTTTGCAAAAATTACGGGAAAATGCAGATAATCATTTAATTACAGTGTTAATTTTTGACCAATTTGAAGAATTTTTCTTTGGTCATACAGATATTCAGAAAAAACAAATATTTGATCAATTTATTAGTGATTGTTTAGGTGTATCTTTTGTGAAAGTTATTTTGACTTTGCGCGAAGATTATTTACATCGCCTTCTAGATTTTAAATGTCTTTCATCAATCGAAACAATTAATAATAATATTCTTGACAAAAATATTCGTTATCAACTTAATAACTTTTCTCCTGAAAATGCCAGAAAAATCATTCAGAAATTAACTGAACGTTCACATAATCAATCCCAACTCAAATTAGAACCAGATTTAATTGATGCGTTAGTTGCTGATTTGTCTTCAGAACTGGGCGAAGTTCGTCCGATAGAATTGCAATTAGCGGGCGCACAATTACAAGATAAATATATTACTACCCTTGCCCAGTATCAAGCATATCGTCCCAATAAATTAATCCAAAGATATATTAAAGAATTAATTAAAGAATGTGGAAAAGAAAACGAACGGGCTGCTCTCCTGGTTTTATATTTATTAACAGATGATCATAATAAAAGACCTTTTAAAACCCGGACAGAATTAACATTAGAACTCTCAGAGTTAGAAGATCCTAGTAACTTAGAATTGATTTTAGATATTTTAGTTCGCTCCGGGTTAGTTGTGATATTTCCCAATGTTCCCGAACGCTATCAATTAATTCATGATTATTTAGTCAGCTTAATTCGTTATTTACAACAACAGGAATCTGGATTACAAACACAAATTAATACATTACAGGATCAGGTTAGAAATAGTTATCAAGAAATTGAACGGCTTAAAAGTGAATTAAGAAAAACTCAGAACGGTGTTAGTTTAGAACAGACACACCATTCACAAGGAGATAATTTACTGGCAGAATTAAGAGAATTACGAAAGCGAGAAGAAGCAAGTCAAATAGAAATTCAACATTTACGCACAGAATTAAAAGAAAAAGAGTTACTTGCAAAATTAGCCGATAGCCAAGAAAAACAACGTTTGGGTGCAATTAGATTAAATATTGCCCTGAAAATAGCCTTAACAGCTTCTATTATTGCTATGTTTGCCTTAACTACTTGTGTGACTACGTCCACAGATAGTGAAATGAAAACTCTAAGTGCATCTAGTGAGACTTTATTTGCTTCTCAAAAAGGTATTGATGCTCTCAAGGAAAGTTTGAAAGCAGGAAAAAAATTAAAAAAAACTCTATGGATAGATACTTCTACTCAAGAGAAGGTATTAACTGCACTGTATCAAGCGGTTTATGGAGTCAAAGAACGTAATCATTTAGAAGGTCATTTGTCGGGAATCAGAATGGTGACATTTAGTGCAGATAAATCTTTAATAGCTTCAGCTAGTGCAGATACAACAATTAAACTTTGGAGTCCTAATGGTCTTTTAATCAACACTTTATCAGGACATGAAGATGTAGTAAATAGTGTTATTTTTAGTCCTGATAGTCAAATGTTAGTTTCCGCTAGTCAAGACAAAACAATTAAACTCTGGAGTCGAAAAGGTAAACTACTCAAAACTTTACTAGGTCATACATCTATGGTCAATAGTGTAAGTTTCCATCCTGATGGTCAAATTATCGCCTCTGCAAGTACCGATAAAACCATAAAATTGTGGAATCAAGAAGGTAAACTACTAAAAACATTATCTGGTCATAAAGATGCTGTTTTAGCCGTAGCTTGGTCTAATGATGGGAAAATTTTGGCTTCTAGCAGTGGTGATAAAACCATAAAATTGTGGAGTAGCAAAGGTCAATTAATCAAAACTTTACCAGCCCATGAAGATGCTGTTTTAGCTATAGCTTGGTCTAGTGATAGTAAAATTCTGGCTTCTGCTAGTAAAGATAAAACCATAAAATTATGGAATCAAGAAGGTCAATTACTCAAAACTCTTTCTGGACATAGCAACGGTGTTATTAGTATCAATTTTAGCAGCGACGGTCATACTCTAGCATCTGCTAGTATGGATGAAACAGTTAGAGTTTGGAGTATTGATGGTAATTTACTAGGAACTCTGCGAGGACATAATGGTTGGGTAAATAGTGTTAGTTTTAGCCCTGACCGACTAACTTTAGCATCTGCTGGTAGAGATAAAACTATTATTTTGTGGCGTTGGGATAGTCTAATTTTACCTAATCCCCAAGCTAATAATGATTGGGTAACAAGTATTAGTTTTAGTCCTGATAGTAATACTATTGCCGGTGCTTGTTTGGATAAAACAATCAAAATCTGGAATCGGGAAGGTAAATTACTCAAAAAATTCATAGCCCATAATGATCAAGTTTGGGCTGTAGCTTGGTCGCCTAATGGTAAAATTATTGCTTCTGCTAGTAAAGATAAAACTATAAAATTATGGCATCAAGATGGTAAATTATTAAAAACATTATCTGGTCATAATGATCTAGTTTTAGCTGTAGCTTGGTCGCCAGATGGTAAAATTATCGCTTCTGCTAGTAAAGATAAAACCATAAAATTATGGAATCAAGATGGTAAATTACTAAAAACTTTAAATGGTCATACTGATGCTATTAATTGGGTGAGTTTTAGTCCTAATGGTAAATTTCTAGCCTCCGCTAGTGATGATAAATCAGTAAAAATATGGACAAGTAATGGCGAAATGATCAAAAATTTAACTGGTCATACTCGCAGGGTAAATGGTGTAGCCTGGTCGCCTAATGGTAAATTATTAGCTTCTGTTAGTCTTGATAGTACGGTGAAAATTTGGAGTGAGAACGGTCAATTACAAAAAACCCTGATGGGGTATGGTGATGGTTTTATTAGTGCTAAGTTTAGTCCAGATGGTAAAACTCTAGCCGTCAGCAGTGATAATAAAATCAGGTTGTGGAATCAAGAAGGTGTTTTAATGATGGTTTTAAAAGGTGATGCAAAAGATTTAAGCAGCGTCAGTTTTAGTCCAGATGGTAAAATATTAGCGGCTGGTAGTGGTAATAGTCATGTAATTTTACGGAAGTTATCGGATATGACATTAGAAAGATTACTGAAAAGTAATTGCCATATATTAAAAAATTATCTACTATATAATCCAAACCTGCCCAAAAGCGATGCCTATAAAGAGGAAAGTTATAGAACTTTATGTCAAAATAATTAGGGGAATAATTAGTGATTTATAATTCTTCTTTTTCATCTATTCTTTAGCAAATAAAAAGCCATATAGGACTATGCAAATTACTTTTTTACCAGATGATATCACCGTTAATGCCCAAGTAGGAGAACCGTTGTTAGATGTCGCAGAACGGGCTGGAGTATCCATTCCTACTGGTTGTTTAATGGGAACTTGTCACGCTTGTACTGTAGAATTAGATGATGGTGAAGTTATCCGGGCTTGTATTACCGCAGTTCCACCAGGAAAAGATAAATTAACGATACATCTTTTTAGTGATCCAACTTGGTAATTATCTATGCAGCAATCTACTTCTAATCATCATCAAGATTTTATCCGACAACTAATAACTTTAGTTGCTGTTGTTGGTGCTTTTGTGGTGAATGTAGCATCAAATATTTTTCCCTTAAATGGACTGAGTATAGGGGCAATTTCTAACACTTTATTTAAAGATGTGTTGATTATTCCTGCTAACTATGCTTTTGTCATTTGGGGAGTGATTTATTTAGGATTATTTGCTTTAGCAGTTTATCAATTTCTACCTAACCAAAAACAGGATGCAGATTTACGCAAAACAGGTTATCTGTTAGTGATTGCTTCTGTTTTTCAAAGTATTTGGGTGTATTTATTTTTATCTAGACTTTTTGCTTTTTCTGTTGTGGCTATGTTCGGTATTCTCATACCGCTGATGGCTATTTATCATATTTTAGGCATTGGCAAAAAGCGGGTATCTCAAACGAAAAAGTTATGCTTGCATAATCCTGTGAGTATTTATTTGGGTTGGATTTCTGTGGCAACTGTGGTAAATGTGGCTTCTGCACTATATTTTTATGGTTGGAATGGTTGGGGTATTAATAGTCAGGTCTGGACTATCATCATGTTGGTGATAGCAACAACGATTGCGGCTGTGATTGCAATTAGGTACAAAGATATTCCCTATACTGGTGTTACGGTTTGGGCATTAATAGCGATTGCTGTTAAACATAGTAATATTGATGTATTGCGTAATTTAGCAATATTTTTGGCATTTATCTTAACAAGCGTTATGCTATTTAATACACAAATTAAGGACTAAAAGCCCACTTAATGGACAAAACACCAATTACTCTTTATAGACAAGGAAATGCCAATTCTCCCAGAATGGATAATGTTCGCCCTGATAAGGATATTGCTTGCTATGATAAGGAAGGGCGGATGTGGGTTATGACTACTTTACCAGATGGTAAATCACCAGGAGGAATATCAACATCTGCTCATCCAGGCTATGGTAAAAATTGGTGGCAATTAGAAGCAGGAACGAAAATACCAGATCAGCTAGAATTGGTTAATAATTATGATAATCATTGGCTGTGGAAACCAATTCAACATATGCCATTGGAGGATTATCAAGAAGCATTGCAAGAGATAGGCACATATTTCTTTAAAGTTAATTAATGATAGTTACAGTCATCATCGGAAGGAATTAGCTATGGATTTATCATTTAAAGACATCAAATTCATGATCGAAGCTGTTGATAATTTAATGGTAAAATACCAAGAAAGAATCAATCAAATTGAAGACTCAGATGAATATGAAGATGAAGTTTCTGATCTAGGGAATGATATAATGTTTTTATCATCACTCCGCAAAAAAATAGATGATAGTTTAAACGATAGTCTTAATCCGAAAGTCAATACTACTAATCTAACAAAATTTGTCAGCAAAAGGAGAAAGAAAGTCATCAAAATTACAGGAATACCCACCCCAAAAACCCCAACACCAACAATAAAGGCGTTAACCAATCACCCCACCGCACATATAAAGTCTGAGTTTGACGAGGATAAATAGTTTCTGCGTG
>Ga0209617_10001559_pt1 | contig 10714 bp, 7 predicted proteins | sample LakEriepJuly2011_2_FD_187459 | JGI IMG/M metagenome (GOLD analysis project Ga0209617, IMG submission 187459) | Freshwater microbial communities from dead zone in Lake Erie, Canada - CCB epilimnion July 2011 (SPAdes) (version 2) | ecosystem: Environmental > Aquatic > Freshwater > Lentic >... | reverse complement strand
CGCCGCCGCCGCCCCCGGCGCCGGCGACACCAAGGCCCCCGACGCCGAGGAAATCGACCGTCGCGGCAGGGCCGCCAGCGAGGAAGCGCTGAAATCACTCTCCACGCACGGCACGTGGCTGCGCCGCATGGTCTGCGCCATGCGCCTCGAGCGTCCCGGTGCCAACGGCGCGCGCGAACGGCTGATCGCCTTCGCCTTCGACCCCGATCCACGCGTCCGGAGTGCGGCGGTGCTGGCACTCGCACGCACCGGCGCACCGCCGCTCGAGAAGCTGGCGTCCACCGAGGAAGACCCCCGCGTGGTGCGCACCATGCTGCGCTGCGGCTGGCCGGTGCCGGCCGAGCGCGTGGAACGCGGCGCACGCACGCTCGCCAAGAGCCAGGACAGCTCTGACCGCCTGCTCGGCGTCGAACTGGTCGGCGCGCTCGATGCGCAGGGGCGGTCGGAGAAGCGACTCAACGAGTTCGCGAAGGACACGCTGGCGTCCGTCATCGCCCGACTCGACAACGACGACGGCGGCGCCCTCAGTCCCCGCATCGCGGCCCTCACCGGCGCACGCGACAGCCGCCAGGACTGGAAGTGGCGCTCGTGGCTCGACCGCAACCGGGCAAGCATGCGGATCGACGGCGGTGCGCTGATCGGCCCGAAGCAGGATGCCGAGCAGAACCCGGTGGCCAAGCTCGATGACGCCGCCTTCGTCAAGTTCACCGGCGCGCTCGACGAGCTGTTTCGGAAGCCGATCGACCTCGGCGTGGCCATCGACTGCACGGCCAGCATGTCTGCGCAGATCGCTGCGGCGCAGGCGGGCGTCGATGACCTCATGCGCTTCGTGAACGCGGTGGCGGGTGGCATGCGCGTCGCCATCGTCGGATTCCGCGACCAGCAGGACGACTTCAAGACCCTCGGCTGGGACTTCACCGCCGATCCGGCCGAGGCGCGCGCCCACCTCTGGAAGCTCTCCGCCGACGGCGGCGGCGACGAGCCGGAGATGGTCTACGAGGCCATGAAGCTCGCCTACGGGAAGTTCTCGTGGCGAAGCGAGGCTCAGGAAGTGATGGTCCTCATCGGCGACGCACCGCCCCATCCGGGCTTCGGCGGGAAGACCGTCGACATGGCCAGGGCAGCACAGGCGCGCGGCATCACCACCTATGTCCTGAGCGCGCGCGGCATCACCAAGACCGAGGAAGTGAAGCACTTCCCGGAGATCGCCCGCATGGGCGGCGGCCGCGTGATCCGCCTGAGCGCCCGCAATGATCTCGTGGCCGAACTGGCCGGTATCGCACTCAGCGACACCTGGCACGATCAGATCGTGGCGGTGTTCGAGCGTTACCTGCTGCTGTGCAGGTAGGCGCGCTCACTTCTCGGCAAGCTTCCAGGCCGCCTCGAGCATCGGGCGCACGCCGTCGCCGGTGGCACCGGAGATCGCGAGGGGCCGCTCGCCCTTCTTCATGCCGATCTCGCCCGCAAAACGCTCGATGCGCGCCGCGCGCTCCTCGGGATCGATGAGGTCGATCTTGTTGAGGACGATCAGCTCCGGCTTCTCCGCAAGCTCCGCGGAGAACTCCAGGAGCTCCCGGCGGATCATGCGGTAGTTCTCCACCGGGTCGCTGTTGTCGAGCGGCGCCAGGTCGATGAGGTGGACGATCGCGCGGGTGCGTTCCACGTGCTTCAGGAAGTCGTGGCCAAGACCGGCGCCCTGTGCGGCGCCCTCGATGAGTCCGGGAAGGTCGGCGAACACCAGGCGGCGCTCCATGTCGAGCTCGGCGATGCCGAGCTGCGGGCTGAGCGTGGTGAACGGATAGGCGCCCACCTTCGCATTGGCGCGGCTGATGGCGCGCAGGAGCGTGCTCTTGCCGGCGTTCGGCAATCCCACGAGACCGACGTCGGCGATGAGCTTGAGCTCGATCAGGAGGCGCCGCTCGACGGCGGGCACGCCCGGGGTCGACTCCAGCGGCGTCTGCTTCAGCGGGCCCTTGAAGTGCTCGTTTCCGAGGCCACCCGCCCCGCCAGGCGCCACCACCGCGCGCTGACCGGGCTCGATCAGGTCCACGAGCTGCTCGCCGGTGTCGGCGTCACTGACCACGGAGCCGATCGGCAGGCGAATCTCCACGCCCTCGCCGTCCGCGCCGTGGCAGCTCTTGCCCATGCCGCGCTCGCCGTCCTTCGCGAAGAAGTGGGCGCGGTACGAGAACTCGATCAGCGTGTCGAGGTGCGAATCGGCCACCACCGTGACATCGCCGCCGTGGCCGCCGTCGCCGCCATCGGGGCCACCCTTGGGGCGATCCTTCTCCTGGCGCAGGTGCGAGCAGCCGTCGCCTCCCTTGCCGGAGCGGACGGTAATGACGGCGGTGTCGACGAAGACGTTCATGGTGGGCTCCGTGCGGGCCGCTGGGCCGGCAGCCGGGGACTGCGGGAAAGAAAACCGCGCAGATCGGACGACCTGCGCGGTTCAGTGTTCAGTTCGGTCCGCGTCAGACGCGGTCGATGGCCATGCGCGGCGTGGCCGGGTCTGCCGGGATCACGTCCACGAAGCGGCCACGGAAGCGCACGGTGCCAGGCTCGAGGGCCATGAGCGAGTGATCGCTGCACAGCTTCACGAGATAGCCGGGCTTCCAGCGCGTTCCGCACTGGCGGATGATGATCGAGCCGCTCTTCGCGGACTCGCCGCCATAGAGCTTGACGCCACGGAACTGCGGATTCGAATCGCGTCCGTTCTGGGTCGAGCCCTGTCCCTTCTTGTGTGCCACGGCAAATTCTCCTGCTAAGGTCAATCAGTCAAACGAGTCCCGAAGTGTAGCGAGTCCCGGCGGGCGCCTCAAGGGCCAACGCGACGGGAACACCCGCGCGAATCGGAATTCATACCCCTGAGAGCCATTATCAGGACGTGGGCCCACAAGCGCCCGGCCCGCGTGCGGTCGGCACGCAGCCATCAGCCCGTCAGCGCATGAGCCAGGCGTCCTTCAGGGGGTCGAACGACGCCTCCTGCGAGAGCCGCGGATCGGAAACGCCGGGGGCGGTGTAGTGGCGCGACCAGGAGCGACGGACGATGACGTCCTTGCCCGTGGCCGGGTCGGTGCGGCGATCGAACGAGGAACTCATGCCCGTCACGAAGAGCGTGATGTCCTTGGCGTCGCCCTTGGCGGGCCAAATGACGAAACCCTCGCGAGCGTTCGCCTCCCCGTCGAGGATGTCACCCATGATCTGGAACTGGTCGACGGCCTGCGCGGAGGCTGCTGCGCGCTGCACACGGCGGGCTGCATCCACGGGGACGTCCTTGCCGGCGGACAGAATGACGCCGTCGCCCATGAGAAGCTCGAAACGCGGCGAGAACCGCTGCGTCTTCCCGGTCTTGTTCGCGATGGTGTAGCTGAACACCCAGAATCGCTGGCCGCTCTCCGCATCGGTCACGACCGAAAGCGAGCCCGGTCGGAACTCCAGGTCGTTGGCGGAGGCCGGCTTGACCTTCGGAATCAGGTCCTTGCCAGACGAATCCTTGCCCGCGCCATCGGCCGGCGGCGCGCCGGCACCCACCGGAGCGGCGGCGAGCACCCCGCCGAGCAGCGCCGAGGCGGCAGCAAAGGAGGCGATGCGGGAAACGGTCTTCTGGGCAGCGAACATGGCCGGGATTCTACGGCTCCGCCCGTCCAGCGGTTACGCTCACCCCGTGCCTTTTCGACGACTCTTTGGGCGCGCCGGAGGCGCTCCCCGCCCGATCGACTGCGCGCGGGCCACGCCCGCAGACCGCGCGGCGGCGCTGTCGTCGGTCTTCGGCGCCAATGTGGCGTCTGCGCCCACCTTCGAGCGACGGGCCGCCGCGAACGGCGTGGACCTCTCCCATCTCTGGACCGCCTCCACCGACGGTGCCATGATCGGCGCGGCGATCCTGGTCCCGCATCCGGGGCGAACGGCCCTGGTGATGGCATCCGCCCCCCGCGACCACGCCCACGCCGCCGAACTCGGGCAGCTGATCGCCACGGTCCTGTCGGAGAGCGCCTCGATGCCGGAAGTCCGGCTCGTCCAGGCCCTGTCCTCGCCGGGCGAGACGCTGCGCAGCACCGCATGGGTGGCGGGCGGAATGCGCCACCTCGCATCGCTCGATTACATGGAACGGCCCATCAACGGGACTCCCCTGCCCCAGGCCTCGTTGCCCGACGGGATGGAACTCGCCGCGTGGGATCCCGCGGACCGCGCGATGCTGGAGACGCTGCTCGCCGAGACCTACGTCGAGACGCTCGATTGCCCCGGGCTCGCGCAGATGCGTACGCCGTCCGACATCGTCGACGGCCACCTTGCTGCCGGGGAACACGATCCCTCCCTCTGGACCATCGCACGATCGCATGGGCGGCCGGTGGGCGCGCTCCTCCTCGCGCCATCGCCGCCGACGGACTCGGTGGAGGTGATCTACCTGGGAATCGCGGCCGAGGCGCGGGGGCGCGGACTGGGACGGGCACTGCTTGCACACGGACTCGGACTCGTGACCGATCGGCCGGAACGCATGATGGCGCTTGCCGTCGACGCGCGGAACACGCCCGCAACCGCCCTCTACGCACGCACCGGTTTCCGCACGCTGCGCCGGCGCGAGGCGTTCGTCGCACACCTCGATGCATGACCGCCGGGCGCACGCGCCCTAACGGCGCGGGAGAGTCACTGTCAAGTGACGCCACTTGTCCACAATGCGCAACCACTCACGCGCCGCCACGGTGGATGAATTAATTCTCGGCGCAGGAATTGCAATGCGAATCGGCACTTACGCGCGCGCGCCGTCCGGGTGCGGACACTCGCCCCTTGCGCATCGATCGATCGCCGCTACTCTTCGCGCTGCTCCGCAGGATGTGGGGCATTTGACGGCGCCGCCCGTGTGGCGCCCCACTGGCGCCGGCGTGGCAAGAAGCCCGTTGGCCGCCGCGTGGGCGGACCGTCGAACGCCGTAGGGCGAGCCCAGGCCAACAGCCTCGGCAGCGAACCTGCGGTACGGACAGGGAAGATCCTCAAATCAGTCGGCATGCGAGCAACGTCCCTTGGACGGTGCCTGGCGGTCTGTTCGTTCCGCCGCATGCCGTGTCTCCTTCCGCTGCCTCGGCAGCTTCACGGCGCTTCGGCGCCAACAGACGCAGGATTACGATGACCTTGACGCAGGCCCTGAACACGTTTGGCTCCGCCCCGGGAGCACTCGCAGCAGGACCAAGCGCCCACGCGTCGGCGCGTGAACTTCCCACCTCCGCCTCCATCGAACGCCGCCTGGCGGCACGCATCGGCGCCGCCCGCTACCGCATGTGGTTCTCCGAGCCCGCACAGCTGACGATCGACGGCCAGGAACTCCTCGTCTCGGCACCCAGCCGGTTCGCCGCGGACTGGATCGACCGCCATTTCCGCGAAGACCTTGCCGCGGTGGCCGCGGACGTGGATCTGCAGACGGTGCGCGTCCTGGTGCACGAGGCCCCGGGCATCGTCTCCCCGCCGCTGGAGGTCGACGCCGTCCCGGCGCAGCTGGCCGCGGCACGTCGCAACCAGCCGCGCTGGCGCCGCCTGGACGACTTCGTGGTGGGCGAGTCCAACCGCATCGCCTTCGAGGCCGCGCGGCGCCTGGCTGACGACAACCTGGGCGGCATCCGCAGCATCCTCCTCCACGGCGGCTGCGGTGTCGGCAAGACGCACCTCCTGCAGGGGCTCTGCGCCGGCCGTCGCGCGCGATTCCCGGCCGAGCGCATCCGCTACACCACCGGCGAGCAGTTCACCAACGACTACATCCAGGCCGTTCGCGGCGGCAGCATCGAGGCGTTCCGCGAGAAGGTGCGCAAGCTCGACCTGCTGGCGATCGACGACGTGCACTTCCTCTCGAACAAGGGCGCCACGCAGGCCGAGTTCCTGCACACGATCGATGCCATCGGCCTGGCCGGCGCACGCATCGCGATCGTCACCGACGCCCACCCGCGCGCGCTGCGCGCCTTCAGCGAGGCGCTCGTCAGCCGCATGCTTGCCGGGATGGTGGTCCAGGTGGAAGCCCCCGACCGCGGAACGCGCGAATCGCTCGTGACGCGGCTGGCCGCGGAGCGCGGCATCGCGCTCGAACCCGCCGCCGCGCGCGCCGTCTGCGACCGCTCCATCGGGAGCGTGCGCGAGATCGAGGGTGCCCTGGCCCGGATCGCCGCTGCCCTGCTCCTCGAGGACATGGGCGGCATCGCCACCCTGAGCATCGTGGAACGCGCGCTCGGGATCGGTGAAGCAGGCGTCCGCGGCGTGCCGCCCCGCATTGCTTCCATCGTCGATGCCACGTGCGACGAGCTCGGTGTCAGCCGCGACGACCTCGCCGCCACCGGTCGCCACAAGCGCGTGGTGCTCGCCCGCGGCGTGGTGGTGCACCTGGCACGCGAGATGACCACGCTGAGCTTCCCGGAGATCGCGCGCCACCTCGGACGGACCGCGCACTCGAGCGCGCACGCCGCCGCACGGCGCGTGCGGGACATGCTCGACCGGGGCGACGAGCTGCCGCCGGACGATCGCGCCGCCGACAGCCGCAGCGTGCGCGAACTGGTGGAAACCGTGCGTCGCGGCGTGGAACGGCGAAGCCGAGCCACCCGATAGACTTCGGGACATGCTCCCCCTGAGGCTTTCCGTCGACATCCGCCGACACGCCATCGCAGCGTTCGCGGCGGTCGCCTGCATCGCCACCCCGGCCTTCGCGCAGTTCTACGAGAAGGTGGACCTTGCCAAGGCCTCCGAGAGCACGCTCGTCGAGGCGCTCACCGTCCCCGGCAACAACTTCGGCGGCCGCATCGCCACGTTCGCGGGCGCAGGCGACCCCTCCATGTCGGTGCTCTTCCGCGCCATGACCAAGAGCGGTGATCCGCGCGTGCGCGTCTACGGAGTGCTCGGCGCGGCGCTGAACAGCGACAAGGGGATCGACCCCGAACTGATGACCGGCCTCCAGTCCGAGGACGAGCGAGCGGCGGTCATCCGCGAAGCCAACGTCAGCGGCATCCTCCGCAAGTCCCCGGCGTCGGCGATCCTGGCGCAGGGCAAGTTCACCGACGCCGGCATCCTGGCGCTCGTGGGCGAGATCGATCGCCGCGGCGAGTCCTGGGATCCCGCGCTGGTCCTGCCGATCACCACCTCCAAGGATGCCATCGCCGCCGGCTTCGCATCCCTCCTCCTTCGCGATGGCAACGGGAAGGACCCCGCCAATGCAGCGCCCTGGGACGCATTCCGCGCCCGGCTCACGGCCATGTCCCAGGCAGAGCGCGACATGGTGCTGCGCGCCCTCATCGAAGCGGTCACCATGTTCGAGCTCCGCTCGGCGACAACGCCGCTCACGGAGCTGGCCAGCGCCCCCGAATGCCGCGAGGAAGTCCGTGTCAGTTCCGTCGGCATGTGCCTCCGCCTCGATACCCCCAAGGGCGTCGCCGCGTGGCAGGAGCGCGTGACCGCCAACCGCTCGCAGCTTGCGCTCATGCGCGCCGGCATGCAGCTCCTGGCCTCCTACGACCGCGGCGTGCCGCCGACCGCGTTCGACGCGATCCGCAACGGCACCCCCATCCTCGACGGCATCGCCGACGCAGGCAGCGCGCTGGCGTCCGGGAAGGAAGCGGCCCCGGCCCTGATCGGTCTCCTCGAACTCGGCAATCCCACTTGCGCGGAGTGGGCGCTGGTGCGCGCCTCGGAGCTGCCCGTCGACGGCGCTGCCCCCGTCTGGAGGCACATCCTCGCGAAGCTCGACGAAGCCGATGCCTCGAAGCGTCCTCCGGCCTCGCTGGTGACCGGCGTGGCGCGCGAACTGATGAAGAGCGAGCCGGCCACCGTGAAGGCCATGCTCGACGGCTTCAAGGACCAGCCGGACCTGCAGCTTGCCGCCATGGTCGGCATCGCCGACAGCCGCGTCCCAGCCGCCGTGGACATTGCCCGGGCCCACCGCGGTCACCTGCCCCGCGCTGCCGAGGGCATCGCCGCCCTGATCCTGGCACGCAACGGCGCCACCCTGAACGAGGACGATCTCCGGGTCCTCGGGCGCGCAGCGGCCGGCGGCGGCGACATGGACCCCGATCGGGGCCTGCAAGCCGCCTGGTACTGCATCCGCGCAGGCAAGAAGGATGAGGAAGTGGCCAACCGCATCGCCAGTTCCACGGCCCGTTCGGCCGATGCAGGAACGAGGTGAACCATGCCTGACCGCGCCAGCAATCCCGTGATCCCCCTCAACAAGCCCGAGATCCTGGACGAGGACATCGACCTGGTGGCAGAGACCCTGCGCCGCGGCACCCTCAGCATGGGTTCGCGCCTGCTCGAGTTCGAGCAGCTGGTCGCCGAGCGCACGCGCCGCCCGTTCGGCATCGGCGTCGCCTCCGGAGCCATCGCCATCGAGATCGCGCTCCGCGCCCTCGGCATCGGCCCGGGCGACGAGGTGCTTGTCCCCGCCTTCGGCTACAGCGGCATGCCCCACAGCGTGCTCAACGTGGGCGCACGACCGGTGTTCGTCGACGTGGATCCCATGAGCCTCAACATGGATCCCGCGGCGGCGGCCCGCCTCATCGGCAAGAAGACCAAGGCGATGCTCGCCTCGCTCACGTTCGGCAACCCGGCCATGATGCCGGAGCTCATCGCCCTGTGCTCGCGCATGGAGATCCCCATGATCGAGAACGCCGGGGAGGCGCTCGGAACCACCTACGGCCAGGACAACGCCGGCCGCTGGGGCCGCATCGCGTGCCTCGGCTTCTGGTCGAACCGCCAGGTCACCACCGGCGAAGGCGGCATGCTCGTCACCCACGACGACACCCTTGCCGCCGCGTGCCGCGCACTCCGGCACCAGGGACGCATGGACCGCATGAGCTTCGCGGGCCAGCCGCGCGATGCCGGCGGCATCCTGGAACACATGCCCCTCGGCGGCTACGACGCCCGCATGACCGAGGCCGAGGCCGCGCTCGGCTGCGGACAGGTACGCCGGCTCGAAGACACCGTCATGCGCCGGCAGGCGCTTGCCAGCTGCTACGTGCGCCGCCTGGCCGCCAACCCCGACATCGTCCTCCCCACGGTGCCGGATGGTGCCAGCGTCAGCTGGGCGAACTTCGTGATCCGGCTCTCCACCCGCTTCACCTCGGACGACCGCGATGCGATCATCGGCGTGCTGCACCGCCAGGACGTGGGTGCAGCCAACTACTACCCCGCCACCTGCCTGCTGCCCCAGGTCCGTGCCGTCATGGGTACGGAACCCGGCCAGTGCCCGGTGGCGGAGAGCGCCGCAGCCAGGACCATCGCCCTCCCCTTCTTCAACCGGATGACGGATGACGAGGTGGAGACGGTGTGCGACGTCCTCGAGGTGGCGCTCAGCCGCACCGCAGGCGGCAGCCGCGCCTGACGCGCCAGCTCACTCCCACTCGCCGCTTCACTCCCATTCAATGGTGGCGGGCGGCTTGCTCGAGATGTCGTAGACGACGCGGTTGACGCCCTTCACCTCGTTGATGATCCGGTTGGAGATCCGGGCCAGCACGTCGTACGGGAGTCGCGCCCAGTCGGCGGTCATGAAGTCTTCCGTGGTCACCGCGCGCAGTGCCACCACCGAGTCGTAGGTGCGGCCGTCGCCCATCACTCCCACGGTCTTCACCGGCAGGAGCACCGCGAACACCTGGCTGGTGGCGCGGTACAGGTCGGAGGACACGATCTCCTCGAGCAGGATCTCGTCGCAGTCGCGCAGGATGGCCAGCCGCTCCGGGGTCACTTCACCGATCACGCGCACCGCCAGGCCGGGGCCCGGGAACGGATGCCGCCACACGATCTGCGACGGCAGCCCGAGCACCTCGCCCAGGCGGCGCACCTCGTCCTTGAAGAGGTCACGGAGGGGTTCCACCAGCTTGAAGCCGAGCTCCTCGGGAAGCCCGCCCACGTTGTGGTGGAGCTTGATGTTCGCCGCGGTGCCTGCCAGGCTCGCACCGCTCTCGATGACGTCGGGATAGAGCGTGCCCTGCGCCAGCCAGCGCGCGTTGGCGCCCACGTCCTTCGCCGCTTCCTGGAAGACGTTGATGAACCGGTGCCCGATGCGACGGCGCTTTTCCTGCGGATCCGTGATGCCCTTCAGGTCGGACAGGAAGTCCGCCGAGGCATCGACCACCCGCAGGTCCACGTCGAACGCGCCGCGGAAGGTGCTCTCCACCAGGTCGCGCTCGCCGTGACGAAGCAGCCCGTTGTCGACGAAGATGCAGGTCAGCCGATCGCCGATGGCGCGGGCCAGCAACGCAGCCACCACGCTCGAATCCACGCCGCCGGAGAGGCCGCAGATGACGCGGTCGCTGCCGACCTCGGTGCGAATGCGCGTCGACTCGCGCTCCAGGAAGTCGGCCATGCGCCAGTTGCCCGCGCATCCGCACGGACCGTAGAGGAAGTTGCGCAGGATGTCGATCCCGTGGGGCGTATGCGTCACCTCCGGGTGGAACTGGACGCCGTAGAACGGCTTCGACCGGTGCGCCACCGCCGCCACCGGGCAGGTGTCGGTGGACGCAAGCACCATCAGGTCACCGTGCGCATCCTTCACCTGGTCGCCGTGGCTCATCCACACCGTGGTGCGCGCCGGCACACCATGCATCAGGCCGTCGTGCTCACGGATGTCGAGGTGCGCCCGGCCGTACTCACGGTGATCCGCCGGGCTCACTTCGAAACCCATCATGTGGCAGCCGAGCTGCATTCCGTAGCAGATGCCGAGGACGGGGATGCCGAGCTCGAGCACTGCCGGGTC
>Ga0209617_10001557_pt1 | contig 10732 bp, 12 predicted proteins | sample LakEriepJuly2011_2_FD_187459 | JGI IMG/M metagenome (GOLD analysis project Ga0209617, IMG submission 187459) | Freshwater microbial communities from dead zone in Lake Erie, Canada - CCB epilimnion July 2011 (SPAdes) (version 2) | ecosystem: Environmental > Aquatic > Freshwater > Lentic >... | reverse complement strand
TATTCCTGTGCTGTATCAGAAGTATGTGGGGCATGACAATAACCGGGATTTTTTCATGAACAACATGAAGGAGTCAGCTAATATTTCCATGCAGCAATACGTGGAGTGGATGCCTCAAATCATCTACAACCACCACCAATCTGGTCCAGCTGGTACTGTGGTGGCTGGTCCTCCTTACCGAGATCCGTTCAACCATGTCTTCGATCCCTTGATTATTACCAGCTTAGATGCGGTGGGAGCAGCCATGATCAATCGACTGCACCAAGAAGAAAAGCCTGGTTTTGCACGCTTGGATGGATCCGTATTTTCTACTTGGTGGAATGGTGGATTGAGAACCACCCCATACTACCACAACATGATTGGTATCCTTACTGAGATCGTGGGAGACCCTTCTCCCTATTCGATTCCGTTGGTGCCAGATCGTTTGATTCCCAACAATGGCAATCCATTTCCCGTGACTCCAGGACCATGGCCTTTCCGTCGCTCAATCGACTACTCGGTTTCTATGAATTATGCGATACTCAATCATGCGGTGCGGCATGGCGATGAGTTACTTTACAATTTCTATTTGATGGGTAAAAAATCCATTGATAGAGGAAATACGGATACCTGGACGCGCTACCCAAAATATGCGCAGGACATTCAAAATTTCTTTGAGGCCAGTAAGGGTAAGCCCGCAGGCGATGATCCTGAAGAGGCTTATTTTGGCAATAGAGCTGGGATTCCCCTCGCTTTCTATGATTCAGTCTATGCTGATCCCGCTAAAAGAGACCCTAGGGGCTATATTTTATCAGCTGAGCAGGCGGATTTCCCAACGGCTATCAAGTTTTTAAATGCCTTGATTAAGTCAGGTATTCTGGTGCATAGGGCTTCAAGTGATTTTTCTGTGGGAGGTAAAAACTATCCGAAAGGATCTTACATCGTCAAGACAGCACAGGCATTCCGTCCCCACGTGATTGATATGTTTGAACCTCAAGACCACCCCAACGATTTTCAGTATCCTGGAGGACCTCCTGTACGTCCCTACGATGCGGCAGGCTGGACGCTAGCCTTCCAGATGGGGATTGAGGCAGATCGAATCATGGAAGGCTTTGATGGCCCGTTTGAGGCGGTAACTTATGGACAATTACTTTCTCCAGAAGGCTCCTTGTTGTCAGCATCTGGGTCAGGCTATCTTCTTGATCCACGGGTCAATGATTCCTTTACAGCGGTGAATGACTTGCTCAAAGGGAAAGTGAAGGTATACCGTACACAAACCGCCTCTGGGACTATTCCAGCAGGAGCTTTCTATGTTCCTGCGGCAGGCAAAAAAATAGTAGAGCAAGCAGCTCGAACCTATGGATTAAAGCCTACTGCAGCAAAAGGAATGCCTTCAGGGGCAAAGGAAATCAAATCAGCGCGAATCGGCTTATACGATTACTACGGCGGTTCCATGCCATCTGGCTGGACGAGATGGATCATGGAGCAGTTTCACTTCGATTTTGCACAGGTGTTTCCGATGGAGATCGATGGAGGCAACTTGGCTGAAAAGTACGATGTGCTCTTATTCATAGGTCCTGGTATGCCAGGCGCTGGTGGTGGATATGGTAGCGGGGCGCAACCCAAAAAGGAAGACATTCCTGCAATGTATCATCACATGCTAGGAAGGCTTTCTATTGAAAAGTCCATTCCACAACTGAAGAAATTTCTTGAGGGGGGAGGGCAAATTCTAACGGCAGGAGGCGCTACCTCTTTAGCAAGCCATTTAGGGCTGCCTGTTTCCAATGCTTTGGTTGAGATTGTGAATGGCCAGGAAAAGTCTCTAACTGGGGACAAGTATTACATTCCAGGAAGTGTATTGGAGATGGAGGTAGATACCGCTGCTCCAATCAATTTTGGGATGGGCCAGAAAGCAGACATCATGTTTTCAAACAGCCCTGTATTTCGTCTGGCTCCAGAAGCAGCTAGTTTAGGGGTAAAGCCCTTGGCTTGGTTTGGAACAACCCCTCCGCTTCGAAGTGGATGGGCATGGGGACAAAACTACTTAAAGCAAGGGGTTACTGCTTTTGAGGCGCAAGTAGGTAAGGGGAAATTGGTTGCTTTTGGCCCCGAGATCACCTTCCGTGGGCAGGCACATGGCACCTTCAAAATGTTATTTAATGGCCTGTATAAGTAGGAGTTAAAGAATTATCCTGTGGAAATGGGACAAAACAAAAAAACCTCCCTTTTGGGAGGTTTTTTTGTTGACCGACTAGGGCTCGAACCTAGACTCTTCTGAACCAAAATCAGACGTGTTGCCAGTTACACCATCAGTCAATGACATTCAAAAGTACAACTACTTTTGAATTTGTGGTACAAAGGTAGAGTTCTCTAATTTTTTTTCCAAGCCTAGTTTAAAAGATTTTTGATTTTTACCGCTTTGGTAAGGCTAATTCTTTGTAGTCAAGTGACTTGTCTTTGTTCGGTGACGGATCAGTTGGCGCAGGGGATTTTACTTTTTTCATAACCTGCATCGCATAGGAAATGAATTGACGTTATTAAATCATTAATAAAAATTAATTTATTTTGAATTAAATAAAAAAAAATCGGTCATTTGTTTCATAAAACAAAACAAACCAACAAAAAAATTACTGACATGAACTCTAAAAAAATGAAAAAGGTGGTGCCTCAGGTCATCGAGAAATTGGAAAAATTGTCCCAGTTCGCGTTGGCTTCTGAGCTAAGTTGGTGCTGGGGAAGCTACCAAAATGATCAGAATTCTTCAGGTTTGGTAGAAAAGAGCGAAGCTGCCCTTAGCTTGTTTAGAGCTGCGCGGCAAAAAAACAGCAAAGCGGTAGCCAAGAAGTTGGTCGAAGATTTGGAATCGGCATTGGCATAAAAAAAGTCCCGCATTACTGCGGGACTTTTTTTTGATTTTTCGAATCTATTATTCGCCTACTACAACAAATTTAACCCGCGTCTTTACCTCTCTGTGTAGGTCGATGTCAGCAGTGAATTCGCCAGCACCATCTACAGGCACAGTAATGGCGATTTTCTTTCTATCGATTTCAAAACCTTTGGTTGCTAGGGCATCTGAAATTTGTAGCGTAGTTACCTTTCCGAAAATTTTGCCCGTTTCTCCGATTTTCGCCTTGATCTCAAGGGTTGTTTCGGAAATTCTTGCAGCAATATTTTCTGCCTCGGTCTTGATCTTTTCAGCCTTATGTGCTGCTTGCTTGATATTTTCAGTAAGGACTTTCTTGTTTGACCCTGTAGCAAGTACAGCAAAACCTTGTGGGATTAGGTAGTTTCTACCGTATCCTGGCTTTACACTCACCAAGTCATTTTTATATCCAAGACCTTTGATATCTGTTTTTAGAATGATTTCCATTTGTAATGATCTTTATTGATTGAACGATACACCGTTGGCCTATTTCAAACCGTCGGTTACGAATGGCAACAAAGCCAATTGTCTTGCTTTCTTAATCGCTTGAGCAACTTTCCGCTGATACTTTGCGGAGTTACCGGAAAGTCTTCTTGGAAGGATTTTTCCTTGCTCGTTTACGAATTTCAAAAGAAAGTTCGGGTCCTTGTAGTCGATATACTTGATACCGTGCTTCTTGAATCGGCAATATTTCTTTCTGATTTCGCCTCTGTTGATAGGTTCGTTTACTAGTGTCATTGGGCTTGCTCCTCCTTAACTTCAGCTTTTTTGTTAAATTCTCCTTTTCTTCTTCTTTGGGCATACACGATAGCATGTTTGTCCAATACAGTAGTCAGAAATCGCATCACTTTCTCATCTCGTCTGATTTCAATCTCAAACTTTTTGATTAGTGTTGGGTCAGCCTTGAACTCTACCAAAACATAAAAACCTGTTGTCTTTTTTTCGATTGCATAAGCCATCTTCTTAAGACCCCAGTTTTCCACATTTATAACATCTGCCCCCTCTTCTTTTAACAAGTTCACAAACTTGTCGACAGTATCCTTCATCTGAACATCAGATAAAACGGGAGTTAAAATGAATACCGTCTCGTAACTTCTTTGGAACATTTTTTAATGTGTTTGTTGGAATTTAAATAAACAGACCGCAAAAGTAGTATAAAACAGCCTACCCTCCAAATAATTATCTAGAATCTAAGGGTATAAATCAAAAAAAATCGGAAGGATTCTACTTATTCAACCACAAATGAACTGCTTCCCAAATACTGCTTATCCACATAGAGTTTAACTTCATAGTTACCCGGGACATAGGGACTGCCTTTTTCGTAGAAAAATTCAAGTGTCTGTTCCTTGGTATCAAACCAAAACTCTTGTTTTGCGGTGTAAAATTCCTCTTTTCCTGCCCAATTCGCTTTTCCAGAGCCCTTGGCAAGGTCAAAAATAGGGAGTTTGTTGGGACCTACTACCTGGAGATAGGCAGTTCGACTTCCTTTCTCTGCAACCGAATTATCAGCAAGTTGAATCAGTACTTGAATCCCCTTGATTTGTTTCTTTTTAAAAGTTTTACCCTTGCCATCCAAGGCTTTGCCTCTGGCATTCATTCCAGAAACTCGAATTCCAGTAACTTTTAATTTGGAGGCTTCCGCTACCTTTGTGGCTAATTCCTGTTTTTGTAAATTGATTTGAGTCACTTCTTTTTCTAGCTCAGACTGATTGCTCTTGAGTACTTCATTTTCTGAGGATAACGCTTGAAAACGTTCCTGAAGTTGACTGATCTCCTTATCCTTTTGAACCAATAGGTTGGAGAGGTCCTTGATTCGTTGATTTAATGCGTCAATTTCTCTCGCACTTCGCTGTGTATTGGATTTTTTTTCTTGAATCAATTGGTCTTGCAAAAAGCGAAGTTCCGTGACATTGGCGCCTAATTTTTCTAATTCTTGAATTCGAATCTTCAGTTGTTTCTCTACTGAATCTAATCGGGTACTTAGGACTTGGTTTTCTGCAGTCAATGCTGAGATTTCGGCTGTTTGTTTCGTGCTGTCCAGGTGATCTAGATACAGTTTCGTTCCGCTGATTAAGACCAATAGCACCAAAAACACCAAAATTAAGTTTTTGCCTAATTCGGTTTTTTGAGATTTTTGATCTTTGCTAAACTGCTCCATATTGCAAGGGGATAGGAAAGGGGTATTATTCGTTGGTCTTCTCGGTAGATTACGGTCTCACCTTCGAACAAAATTCTTTCCTGTTCTTTATCAATATCTTTGCCAATTCTTGGATGGAGCAGATAAAGTTTATCAAGGTAGCTTAAGAAGGTATAGCTATCAACCTAATCTTGACTTCCTAAGAATGTCCATTGACTCATTTATATTCCAATATGAGATCGGTTTTTGGTCCCGAATAGTCGAAAAATAGGAATCCGTAATCAAAAAAATCTAGGGTAAGCCTCACGCTACCCTCTTTTCGAACTTCCTGCCAGCAAGCATTCATCTCTTCACTTTGGTGAATACCTCCGAGTGCAAGAATCCCTGTGGATTGCATTCGAGGTAGGCAAATAGAAAATATCTCGCGAAACCTAGTTTGTGAAAACTCTGGATGGATGACCAAAAAATCGAGTGCATCCAAGTCTTGGAGCACTGCTGTGAATTTTGCTACTGTGAACTCAGGGATTACCTTAGTGTTTGAAGAAAAGGTGTCCTTAGAATCAAAAGAATCTCCTTCACTGAAGGTATATAGATGCGCTTTCGTTACTTGATCTAGAAGCCGAGTCACTGCTCCAGTTCCAGTCCCTAGTTCGATTACCTGTTTTGCAGCGGTAGTTTGGCAAAAATAGGAACATAGTAAGGCCGCTTTTTTGCGTGGTTTCCAGAGGTCTCTAGTTGCTAGATTTTCAGCACTAGTTGTTCTTTTTCGAGCCGCATTTGAGAAAATTGAAGCACTAAAATCTGTAGCCTTAGAACGGGGAAGTTTGGGATTTTTTAAATAGGCTATTAAGTCCTGGTAGCGTGAAAAAATATAGGGGGATTGCTGGCTGTAAAGATCCTCTTTTCGAAGCCAATGTTGAAAAAAGGCAAATGCAATGGCAAATGAATTCCGAGGCATTAATTTTGAAAGAGGGTGGAAATTAGCTGAAACTCTGGGATGACGATCTCCAAGAGTTTACCATCCATTAATTTCTCAAGGGTAAATGATCCGCGCATTTTGCCAATTCCTGACTTTAAGTTGCAGCCAGAAACATAGGTATGAATCTCACCTGGCTCCAAAATAGGTTGCTGGCCAACTACCCCATCTCCTTCCACAATTTTTCGACTTTCGGTAGCATCATAAATTTCCCATCGCCTCCTCAACAATTGAACGGTATGGTTGCTTTTATTTTCTATGCGTACCTTGTAAGTGAATACATAATGGTGCTGCTGCGGATTTGAAAAATCCGGCTGGTAGTTGGTTTCAACACTTACTTGAATTCCTTTGGTAATCGCAGAGACCATGGTATCACTATTTCAAGTACTAAGTTAGGATTTCTACTTTTCAAACCAACTCTTATCCGATGGATGTTGCCCTAGAACCCACCTGGAAAACGGCCTTAAATCCAATTTTCCAAAGCGAACCCTTTTTGAAGCTTACTCAATTCGTCAAGCAGGAGTACCAGCAGCACCGGGTATTTCCAGCGGGAAAGCAGATTTTTTCTGCGTTTTGGCATTGTCCCTTGCCGGAAGTGAAGGTGGTGATTCTAGGGCAAGACCCCTATCACGGAGAAGGCCAAGCCAATGGACTTGCTTTTTCAGTTGCGGCTGGAGTACCCTTTCCTCCAAGTTTGCTCAATATATTTAAGGAGCTAAAAACCGATTTAGGGATTCCTATGCCGGCACATGGGGATCTCAGTAGCTGGGCCTCCCAAGGGGTATTTTTATTGAATGCTACCTTGACTGTTCGTTCAAATTTGGCAGGATCCCACCAAAATCAAGGTTGGGAGGTGTTTACGGATGAGGTTATTCGAACGATTAGCCGTGAGCGGGCACAGGTTGTTTTTTTATTGTGGGGGGCATTTGCGCAAAAGAAGGAGGAATTAATTGATGCGGCAAAGCATTGCATCCTGAAGGCTCCTCATCCTAGCCCTCTGGCAGCCCATCGCGGTTTTTGGGGATGCAAGCATTTTTCCAAAACCAATGATTACTTGTTAGCGACTGGCCAAACTCCCATTGTTTGGTAAAAAAAAAGAGGTCCCGTACTTACGGGACCTTTTGCTTAGGAGATTCCTTTAAAGAATCTATTCCATCGAATTTTTCCGAACATCGATTCAAATTTATCCAAGGATAGCCACAAGAACCAGGCTTTGCCCACCACATGGTCCTCGGGTACGAAGCCCCAGTAGCGGGAGTCAAGTGAATCATGTCTATTATCGCCCATCATGAAGTAATAATTCTGCTTGAAGGTATAGCGGTCCACCTTTTTTCCATCAATAAATAAAGCGCCTTCTTTTACTTCTACCTTTTCGTGGCCTTCGTATTTTTCTATGGTAAACGCGTATCTAGCCACATTATCCGGGTTCATTTCTAAAGTTTGATTCTCTCCTGGGATCAGTAGTGGACCATAGTTGTCTCTATTCCAAGGTAAGTTTGCGCCATTGGGGAAAATCCCAGACTCTGCTTGTCCTTTGGGCTGAAGGGATTTGGCAACAGCGGTCACCACTGGAGAGGATTTAAGTTTTTCGATATTCGAATCTGTAGTCCAAATTAGGTAGCGACTACCATCTGGGGCAGCGTAGAAACTTTCCTGGTTGATCCCAAAATCCTTCAAAAAATCTGCAGTGAGAGTTCTGTTGGTGGTCATCTCATAGGAGTACTGCATCTCCTCTGGTTTGGGTGCAGCCTTTTGATTGATAAATAGCTCTCCCTCTCTTACTTCAATCTCATCCCCAGGAACAGCTACTGCTCGTTTGATGTAATTAGTTTTGAGGTCATTTGGGTAGTTGAATTCTACGGGATAGTTGAATACTACCACATCATTGCGCTCTACCGAAGAAAATCCAGGCAGACGCAAATAGGGCAGCTGAACAAGATCTGAATAAGAGGGGATTTCAGTACCCCAAATTTTTTGATGCGTAAGTGGTATTTGCAGAGGGGTTTTTGGAATCCGTGTTCCATAATGCATTTTGCTTACAAATAGGAAGTCCCCAACGAGAAGGGTTTTTTCCATCGAAGCTGTTGGAATGGTAAAGGGTTCGAGAAGTAGCCAGCGAATCAAAGAGGCTGCAATTACAGCGAATACTAGCGCATCAATCCACTCTCGAAATGCCGATTTTTTTGGTTTAGTTTTACTCATTGGTTAGCTTTTAACTTAAAATGACAAGTAATCATCCATCGAAAGTACTCCTTTTTTTCCCAAAATCCACTCTGCAACTTGGATTGCTCCCAAGGCAAATCCATGCCTGCTGTGTGCTGTATGGGTGATTTCGAGGTCATCAATCACTGATGTGTAACGTATGTGATGGGTGCCAGGTGCAGGATCGATACGTTTGGAAGTAATGGGTAATGAATTTGGACTTTTAGGAGATTCTCCAACCAAGTGCCAAGCCTTTAAATGTGCATAATGCTTGATAATTCCTTCAGCCAAGGTGATGGCAGTTCCTGATGGAGCATCCTTTTTCGCGGTATGATGAATCTCTTCGAGGGCCACTTGGTAGCCACTGGTCTCATTCATGAGCTTGGCAAGGAGTTCATTTACCTTAAAGAATACGTTTACTCCAATACTAAAGTTGGAGGCATAAAAGAAGGTTCCTTGGTGTTGGTGGGTCAAGGCTTGAATCTCTGAAAGTTGGGCAATCCAGCCGGTAGTTCCTGAAAGTACAGGAATTCCATGTGTAATCGCCCATCGAATATTTTCGATTGCGGCTTCTGGTTGACTGAATTCGATGGCTACATCGATGGTTTTAGGATCTAAAGAATTACGTGATTCTTGGTTTTCCAGATCGATTTTAGCGGCGATATGGTGTCCTCTTTCTTCAGCTAACTCACCGATTAGCTTGCCCATTTTCCCGTATCCTAGAAGTGCAATGTTCATTACTTGAATTGGAGTGTGAGAGAAAAACCCGTAGTGGAAGAGGCAGAAAGTGTGCCAATTTGTGGGGCTATCTTCAAGGTTAAATCTTCAGAGATGTCAAAACCAGATAGGTGTGCATCTACATTGGCATCTACCAAGTTGAGTGCATAAATACCGAGCATCAGGAGAAAGGTTAGGTCCCTATTTTGCCTCCAATAATCCACATTTCGAACCAATGCTGCCCGGTTTAAAGAAGGAAATGGGTTGGGCTCTCCCTTGTCTAGCGCAAAAAGTGCGTCTCTGAAGCGTTCATATCGCTTATGATTGTACTGGATAAAGTAGACGTCTGTAAGTATGCCTGCGTATAGGATTGGTACTTTCCAGGATTTCCCATTGTAGATTTGGCCGGCTCCAGGCAGCATCGCTGACAGAAGTGTCGCTTTCTTTGGATCCTTTGGGAGTAAACTAGGCGCAGCCCCTTCTTTTTCTAATTTTTTTAGTGTGTCTTGTTCGCTAGTGGCGGATTGCCCATTCGCAGTACCTGTTCCTATTCCCAGTAAGCAAATCGCTAGTAAAAAAAACCAAAGCAGCGTTTTGGAGGCTAGAATAGGATAGGAAAAAGCAAACACAATTTAAATGATTTGTAAGATTTCAAGAATCCGATTGAGATCCGAAGCAGAGGTGAAGGGGATTTTAATTTCTCCTTTATTTTTTTGGTTAGCCTTTAACGCCACTTTGCTTCCAAAATGGGTAGCAAGCCGCTGCTGGATTTTTGTCAGTTCATACTTCCGAACAGGGCTAATCTCCGGTTTGGTACTCGGTTTTTCTGGATTTCCTTCATTCAATCCTTTAACCAAAGCTTCTACCTTTCGAACGCTTAGTTCTTCGTCTATAATTTTCTTGAAGAGTGCAAGTTGCTTGTCTACATCTACAATATTGATCAAAGCGCGTGCATGACCCATGGACAATTGGTTGTCTCGAATGGACGCTTGGATACTTGGGGGGAGCTTGAGTAAACGGAGGTAATTATTGACAGTGGTTCTATTTTTTCCAACTCTGTCGCCAAGTTCCTCTTGCTTTAAGTTGCATTCAATTAGCAACCTTTGGTAGGATTGTGCGATTTCGAGCGCATTGAGATTCTCACGCTGAATATTTTCAATTAGGGCCATTTCCAGCATTTGCTGGTCATTGGCCTGACGCACATAAGCCGGAATTTTAGTTAATCCCGCGAGCTTTGTTGCCTGAAATCTCCGTTCCCCTGAAATAAGTTGGTATTCGTTTGGCGCCAGCTTCCGAACGGTGATAGGTTGAATGATTCCCTGCACTCGAATTGACTCAGACAACTCTTGCATGGCCTCCTTATCGAAGTGTAATCTTGGCTGATAGGGATTTACTTGAATTTCTGTTAAAGGGATTTCGAAGATCCCTACTTTTTGAATTTCAGGTAGGATTTCTTGTGTTCTACCTTTGGCGGGACTATCTTCCAAAAGAGCGCCTAAACCTCTTCCTAATGCGTTTTTTCGTGGGGATTTTGAATCTGACATGATCAATTCTTTGATTTTTGAAGTCCATTTCGTTGTATAATCTCCCCTGCCAAATTGAGGTAGGCGATGGTGCCTTTTCCATCAGCATCGAAGGAAATTACAGGTAGTCCGAAGCTTGGGGATTCGGAAAGTCGGACATTTCGAGGAATAATAGTTTCGAATACCATTTTATTAAAGTGAGTTCGAACCTCCTCTACTACTTGGTTGGAAAGGCGAAGACGGACATCGTACATGGTAAGTAAAATTCCTTCTAT
>Ga0209617_10001556_pt1 | contig 10733 bp, 9 predicted proteins | sample LakEriepJuly2011_2_FD_187459 | JGI IMG/M metagenome (GOLD analysis project Ga0209617, IMG submission 187459) | Freshwater microbial communities from dead zone in Lake Erie, Canada - CCB epilimnion July 2011 (SPAdes) (version 2) | ecosystem: Environmental > Aquatic > Freshwater > Lentic >... | reverse complement strand
GACTTGGCGTCGGCCTCTGCTTTGGCCTGTGTCCAGAAGGCGCGCGCCGACTCCAGATTACGGGGCAAATTGGACAAGGCCCGGTCGGCGGCATAAATGTCAAAAACCGGCGCATCGGAGGCCTTCAGCGCGGCAACCTCGCGGCTGGCCCGCGCCCGGTCTGCCGTCAAAGCAGCCGCCGGATCCTGCAGCTTGGCCGCCAGCTCGGCCGAGCGTTGGCTGAAGATTTGCTGGACTTGTTGCTCCTTCGGATCTCGAATCAGTTCGTCCTCGCGTGCGCTGACTTTTTGCAACTGATAGCCGTAAATAGCTTGCGGCACAGGAATACCGGTTTGCTTGACAGAGAGCCACACCACCGGCAGCAAGTAAGCGACAGTGATCACCAGGTATTGCGTCACTTGAGTCCAGGTCACCGCCCGCATGCCACCCAGAAATGAGCACAACAAAATACCACCTAGGCCCAGGAAAATCCCCAGCTCAAAAGCCACGCCGGTCAAGCGTGCCGTGATGATGCCGACACCGTAAATTTGCGCCACAACGTAAGTGAAAGAGCACAAGAGCGCGGCCAGCACGCCCAACATGCGCGGCAGATTGCCGCCATAGCGCTCGCCCAGGAAATCGGGAATCGTGAACTGACCGAACCTGCGCAGATAGGGCGCCAGTAAAAAAGCCACCAGGCAGTAACCGCCGGTCCAGCCCATGATGAAGGCCAGGCCGTTAAAGCCCGTGAGGTACAGCGTGCCAGCCAGGCTGATGAAGGAGGCTGCCGACATCCAGTCTGCGCCCGTGGCCATGCCGTTGTAGACCGCCGGCACGCGGCGCCCGGCGACGTAATACTCAGAAGCATCGGTGGTCCGGCTCATGATGCCGATACCGGCATACAGCCCGATGGTGGCCAGCAGAAAAATCAGGCCTATAACTTGCCTTGACAAACCCTGCTGTTCCAAAAACGCCAACACCAGAACAAAGGCGATGAAGCCCGCGGCATACCAGCGGTAAACGCGGTTGAGCGCCAGCCTGAACTCTGCATCAGTTTGCGCATCACCGGACATGCCGGCCCCCACGGTTGAGCACACAGCTCAGCTCGCCAGACCTGCGCCGCCAGAGATGACAGGGCATTTGCCGGCGACGCCCAAGACTCATACCGTGCCTGAGCCTGACAGGTTTTTCCAGGTGTCGATCACGGTGTCCGGGTTCAGCGAGATAGAGCCAATGCCCTGGTCTCGCAGCCAATGCGCAAAGTCAGGGTGATCGCTGGGGCCCTGACCGCAAATGCCCACGTACTTGCCCTGGCGGCGGCAGGCCTGTATCGCCAGGCTGAGCAAGGCCTTGACGGCCGGATCACGCTCATCAAAATCTTTGGCCAGCACTTCCAGGCCGGAGTCACGGTCCAGGCCCAGCGTCAGCTGGGTCAGGTCGTTGGAGCCTATAGAAAAGCCATCAAAATAGGCTAAAAACTCGTCGGCCAGAACGGCATTGCTAGGCACCTCGCACATCATGATGAGGCGCAGTTCGTCTTCGCCGCGCTTAAGACCGTGTTGGGCCAGCAGCTCGGTGACCGCTTTGGCCTGCCCCAGCGTGCGAACAAAGGGCACCATGACCTCGACGTTGGTCAGACCCATGTCCTTGCGAACGCGCCGCAGGGCTTCGCATTCCATGGCAAAGGCCTCGGCAAAGTCGGGGTTGAGGTAACGCGCTGCACCGCGAAAGCCGAGCATCGGGTTTTCTTCTTCAGGCTCGTAACGCGAGCCGCCTATGAGCTTGCGGTATTCATTGGACTTGAAGTCCGACAAGCGCACGATCACCGGCTTGGGCCAGAAGGCCGCAGCGATGGTGGCCACACCTTCTGCAACCTTGTCGACATAAAAGGCGCGCGGCGAAGCATGGCCCCGGGCCACGCTCTCAACGGCTTTTTTCAAGTCTGCATCTACGTTCGGGTAGTCGAGGATGGCCTTGGGATGCACGCCGATGTTGTTATTGATGACAAACTCAAGCCGCGCCAGGCCGACGCCGTGATTGGGTATCTGGCAAAAATCAAAAGCCAGTTGCGGGTTGCCGATGTTCATCGTGATCTTGATGTCGATGGGCGGCATGTCTCCGCGCTGCACCTCGGTGACTTCGGTTTCCAGCAGGCCGTCATAAATATTGCCGGTGTCGCCTTCGGCGCAGCTCACCGTCACCAGCATGCCGTCTTTGAGTTGCTCGGTAGCGTCACCGCAGCCGACCACGGCCGGAATGCCCAGCTCACGCGCAATGATGGCGGCATGGCAGGTGCGGCCGCCGCGGTTGGTGACGATGGCGCTGGCGCGCTTCATGACCGGCTCCCAGTTCGGGTCGGTCATGTCGGTCACCAGCACGTCGCCCGCCTGCACCTGGTCCATCTCAGAGATGTGCCGCACGATGCGCACCGGGCCGGTGCCGATCTTTTGCCCAATGGCGCGCCCCTCCGTCAGCACCGTACCGGTGCTCTTGAGCTTGTAGCGTTGCTCGGCCTTGCCCTTGGACTGGCTTTTAACGGTTTCCGGTCGGGCCTGCAGGATGTAGAGCTCGCCGTCGGTCCCGTCCTTGCCCCATTCGATGTCCATGGCGCGGCCGTAATGGTCTTCAATGATGAGCGCATAGCGCGCCAGCTGCTCGACATCAGCGTCGGTCAGCGAATAGCGGTTGCGCAGCTCCACCGGCACGTCGGTGGTCTTGACCAGCTTGCCGCCGGCCTTTTTTTCGTCGGCCGTAGTGAACTCCATTTGCAGCAACTTGGAGCCCAGGTTGCGGCGGATCACCGCACGGTGGCCGGCACGCAGCATGGGCTTGTGCACATAAAACTCGTCCGGATTGACAGCGCCCTGCACCACCGTCTCGCCCAGGCCGTAGCTGGAAGTGATGAACACCACGTCTTCAAAGCCGCTTTCGGTGTCGATGGTGAACATCACGCCGGCGGCGCCCAGGTCACTGCGCACCATGCGCTGCACACCGGCGGACAGGGCCACATCAGCATGGGCAAAGCCCTTGTGCACGCGGTAGCTGATGGCGCGGTCGTTGTAGAGGGAAGCAAACACTTCCTTGATCTTGTGCAGCACGTCTTCGACGCCGACCACATTCAAAAAGGTTTCCTGCTGGCCGGCAAAAGAGGCGTCGGGCAAGTCTTCGGCCGTGGCCGAGGAGCGCACCGCAAAGCTGGCCTGCGGGTTGCCGGCGCTGAGCAGCGCAAAGCTCTGGCGGATGGCAGCTTCAAAATCGGCCGGGAACGGCTGGGCTTCGACAAGGGCTCGAATCTGCGCGCCGGCTGCGGCCAGCGCCCGCACGTCCTCGGTGTCAAGTTTGTCGAGCACACCGTTGATTTTTTTATCGAGTCCGGCATGCGCCAGAAACACCCGGAAAGCGTGGGCCGTCGTGGCAAAGCCGGTGGGCACGCGCACCCCCTGGGGGCCGGTGGGCAGTTGGGAAATCATCTCGCCGAGGCTGGCGTTTTTACCGCCCACAGACTCGACGTCTGTCATCCTCAGGTTTTCAAACGGCACGACCAGGGCGGTCGCCTCAAACAGCTTAGACATAGAAATACTCCGGGAGGTTTTAAAACCGGGCAATTCACCATGAGCGGAGCCAACCTTGTTGTTGTTTGAGGGGGTTGTTGCGGTGCATGGCGTCAGAAACTGGATAATCGAACATTGTAAAGGGCGGGACCCGCGCGACCTGCCGTAACCTGAACCGGACAGCCTACATGCCCCATCGCACCGTATTTTTCATCTCTGACGGCACCGGCATCACCGCTGAGACATTTGGCAACGCCATCCTGGCCCAGTTTGAGATCAAGCCCCGCCATGTCAGGCTGCCTTTTATTGACAGCGTGGACAAAGCGCACCAGGCGGTGCGCCAGATCAACCACACGGCCGAGGTCGAAGGGCGGCGTCCCATCGTCTTCACAACGCTGGTCAATATGGAAGTGCTGGCCGTGATCAAAGCGCAGTGCAACGGTATGCTGCTGGACATGTTCGGCATCTTTGTCGCGCCGCTGGAGAGCGAACTGGGCATCAAATCCAACCACCGGGTGGGTCGCTTTTCTGACGCGTCCAAGAGCAAGGAGTACGACAACCGGATTGAGGCCATCAACTTTTCCCTGGCGCATGACGACGGCCAGAGTAACCGCGACCTGGCCGGCTCCGACGTGATTCTGGTCGGTGTCAGTCGCAGCGGCAAAACGCCCACCTCGCTGTACCTGGCCATGCAGTACGGGCTGAAGGCCTCCAACTACCCCTTGATTCCCGAGGACTTTGAGCGCCGGCAATTGCCGCCCGCGCTGGTGCCCCACCGCAAAAAAATCTTCGGCCTGACCATCGACCCGCAGCGCCTGAGCCAGATCCGCAATGAGCGCCGGCCCAATTCGGCCTATGCCAGCTTGCCCAACTGCAACCACGAAATTCATGAGGCCGAGGCGATGATGCGCCGCGAAGGCATACGCTGGCTGTCGACCACCACCAAGTCCATCGAAGAAATCGCCACCACCATCTTGCAGGAGGTGCGGCCCGAGCGGCTGGTCTACTAAAGGGCTGCGATGCCGGCTCGCGCAATCTGCGCGTCTTCGGCCGATTTGACGCCGCTCACACCGACCGCGCCCAAACAAAAGCCGTCTTTCATGATCGGCACTGCGCCTTCGAGCAGGCCTTCGACATACGGCGCACTTAAAAAAGAGCTTCGGCCGCTGTTGATGAGTTCTTCATAAATCCGGGTTTCACGCCGTCCCATGGCAGCCGTGTTGGCTTTGGCGGGCGCCATGTGCGATGTCAGGGGTGAAGCCCCGTCGAGACGGGACAAGTGCAGCAAATGCCCGCCATCGTCCACGATGGCAATGCTCACAGCCCAGTTGTGTTGAAGCGCTTCAGCCTCAGCGGCTGCCGCTATTTTTTTAATATCGCTGAACTCTAGGATTGGCTTGGTTTGCATGGCAAATTTCGTTGTAGTCCAAAACCGCTAAGCATACGCAAGTCTTATGAGCGCCGGAAAAGCCGCTGCGACTGCGGTTTTCAGTCCAAAACCTTATTAAAAATAGGTGGCCGCTTTCAAAAATTTGCGCTTTCTGGCAGGAAGTCCATAAAATGCGGCAGTCTGTACATTGCAGGCCATGTGCTAACGAACGCGGAGGATTTTATGAACGACAACGTACAAACCCTGGACTACGGCCAAACCATCAGTTCGGCCGAGCGCAACAAAGTACTGCGCAACACCTATTTGCTGCTGGCCCTGAGCCTGCTGCCCACTGTGCTGGGCGCCTGGGTCGGTGTGGCAACCGGCATTACCGCAGCCCTGTCGGGCATGGTTGGCCTGGTGGTGTTTTTGGTGGGTGCATTTGGCTTCATCTACGCCATCGAAAAAACCAAAAACTCGGCAGCCGGCGTGCCCGTGTTGCTTGCTTTCACTTTCTTCATGGGCCTGATGCTGTCACGCATGATCGCCATGGTGCTGGGTTTCAAAAACGGCTCTGACCTGATCATGACGGCCTTCGGCGGTACCGCTGGCGTGTTTTTTGCCATGGCCAGCCTGGCCACCGTCATCAAGCGTGACATCTCGGGCATGGGCAAATGGCTCACCGTGGGTGCCGTGCTGTTGATGGTTGGCGCCATCATCAATGCCTTTGTGGCTTCGTCTACCGGCATGATCGTGATCAGCCTGCTGGCCATCGGTATCTTCAGCGCCTTCATTTTGTATGACCTCAAACGCATCATTGACGGTGGCGAGACCAACTACATCTCCGCCACACTCGGCTTGTACCTGAGCCTGTTCAATGTGTTCCAGAGCCTGTTGGCCCTGCTGGGCATCTTTGGCGGTGAGCGCGACTGACGCCTTCTTCACGCTGACAAAAAAGGGCCGCAAGGCCCTTTTTTCATGCGCCATCGAAATGCCTCAGGGCCGCTCAAAAACTGCGATCGACTCCACATGCGCCGTATGCGGAAACATGTTGATCACGCCCGCGCTGACGCAGCGGTAACCCGCTTCGTTGACCAGCAAGCCCGCATCGCGCGCCAGCGTAGCAGGGTTGCAACTCACATAGACGATGCGCTGGGGCGCAGACCAGCCGGCTGGCGGCGTGACGGCCGGGATGGCGTGCACGCCCGTGTCCACGCCGTCTTCGTAAACAGTAGCGCGCACCGTGCCGTGAGGATGCAGCGCCACCAGTGATTTGAAGAGCTCAAAAGCGCCTTCACGCGGCGGGTCCACCAGCCATTTGTCAGCCTGGCCGTCTTGCACCAGCAAGGCCGGGGTCATTTCAAACAGATTGCGCGCCACAAACAGCGCAGGCGCCAGCGGTGCCAGACCAGCCGCCGGTCGCGTGGCCTGGTTGCTGGCGTAGTTGGCCTGAGAGCGTTCCACCAGCACTTCGCTACCCTCGATGCCCAGCACCTCCCGGGCGCCGGTGGCCAGCGGCAGTGTGAAGTTACCCAGACCGCAAAACCAGTCGATCACGCGTTCGTGCGGTGCCACCGCCAGCAGGCGCAAAGCGCGCGCCACCAGCACGCGGTTGATAAAAGGGTTGACCTGTGTGAAGTCGGTTGGCTTGAAAGGCATGCTCACGCCGTAGTCGGGCAAGCCGTAGGCCAATTGCACACCGCCCTCTTCCAGCGGGTCCAGCAGCTTGACGGTCTCCGGTCCTTTCGATTGCAGCCACCACTGCAGCCCCGGCCGCGCGGCGGCAAAGCTGCGCAGGCGCGCCAGATCCGCATCGCTCAAGGGCTCCATGTGGCGCAGCACCATCGCTGTCACAGCCGGCGAGCCATCGCCAGGCGCGTCGCCGCAGGCCAGCTCAATCTGCGGCAGGGTCTCGCGCGCCTGCATGGCGCCAATGAGTTCGCGCAGCGGCATCAGCATGTCGCTGACATGCTGCGGCAGCACATGGCAGCTGTGAATGTCAGCAACATAAGTGCTTTTGCGCTCGTGAAAACCGACCAGCACCATGCCTTTTTTGCGCACATAGCGCACCGACAGGCGGGCGCGAAAGCGGTAGTTCCAGGCCGGGCCTTCGATGGGACGCATGATATTTTCGGCATGGACCTTGCCCAGATGCCAGAGGTTGTCTTCGAGCACGCGCTGCTTGACGGCAACTTGCGCGCCGATGTGCAGATGCTGCATCTTGCAGCCGCCACAGGCGCCCACGTGCATGCCGAAATGCGGACAGCCGGGTTTGACGCGCTGCGCCGATTCACGCTCGATGGAGCTCAGCGTAGCTTTTTCAAAACTGGTTTTTTTGCGGAACACATTGGCGGTGACGCGCTCGAATGGCAAGGCGCCTTCGATGAAAACCACCTTGCCGTCAGCCCGGTGCGCAATGCCCTGGGCCTCCATGTCCAGGGACTCCACGTCCAGAAAGTCAGGCGGGTAGTCGGGCGCCAGGGTCCAAGCCAGTGGTTTTTTTTCTTCTGTCATGCACCGATTGTCTCAGGTGCGTGCACGGGGCTGCACCTGGATGCGGGCGATAACAAAAGCGACTCAGCGTGCAGGCAGGTACTTGATGGGATCAACCGGCTTGCCCTGGCGGCGGATCTCAAAGTGCAACTTCACGCGGTCTGCGTCGCTGTTGCCCATTTCAGCGATTTTCTGGCCCCTGCGTACAGACTGGTCTTCTTTGACCAGCAGGTTCTGGTTGTGGGCGTAGGCGGTCAGGTAGGTGTTGTTGTGTTTGAGGATGACCAAGTTGCCGTAACCACGCAGGCCGGCACCGGCGTACACCACGCGGCCGTCGGCTGAGGCCAGCACGGGCTCGCCGGCATTGCCTGCAATGTCGATGCCTTTGTTTTTGACTTCATCAAAGCCGGCAATGGGCGTGCCCTGGGCGGGCCACAACCAGGAGATTTCTTCCTCACCGCCGGCTGCGGCCGGGGCATTGGCTTGAGTGGCAGGGCTTGGCGCCGGGCTGGCTGCTGCAGGCTTGGCAGCGGCCTGGCCTTGGGCAGGCAGTGGCGTGGAGACCGCTGTGGACGGCGGGTTGGCCACCGGGCGCGTCACCGCCACATCACCCGCTGGCGGAGAAACACGTAAGACCTGGCCGACTTCGATCTGGTTCGGGTTGTCGATGTTGTTCCAGCGGTTAATGTCACGCCAGTTTTGACCGGAATCCAAACCAATGCGAATCAGCGTGTCGCCGGGTTTGACGGTGTAGTAACCCGGCTTGCCCTCATTTTCTGCGCCAGGCAAAGCCGCCATCGGGCGCACAGGCGGCGTGACTCTGCTGGCCAAAGCGCTTGTGGCAGGTGCAGAAGAGGTAGCAGGGGTTGAAGAACGCGCCGTACCACGGCTTTCAACGGGGGCACTGTTCAAAGAGCGCGATGTGCAGGCGGCCAGCATGCAAAGCACCAGCGACAGAGACAGCACCCAAGCGGTGCGTAGCGCAGTGTGCTTGCTTTGAAGGGCGGGATGGTTCATCGGTTCATGTCCTCAATCTTCAAGGCCCGCATGGGCACGGTAAAAGCGACTGTCAGTCAGTGCCTGATTTTAGGGGCACAAAATGAACGGCTTCCAAGACAGTCTGACGCACGCCCTGCTCTGACTTGTCAATCACCACCAAGGCCTGCTGACCTTTGGCGGTTTGCATAGGCGCCACCAAGCGTCCGCCCACGGCAAGTTGCTCAATCCAGGCCTGCGGAATGGCTTCGCCGCCGGCAGCCGCAATGATGGCGGCATAGGGCGCACCCTTGGCAAAACCCTCCATGCCGTCACCAAAAAGCAGGTGCACATTGGGCAGCCGGAAGTAACGCAGGTTTTCACGCGCTTTCTCATGCAAGCCGCGCAAGCGCTCAATGCTGTAGACCTCCACGGCCAAGTGGCTGAGCACCGCCGCCTGGTAGCCGCAGCCGGTGCCGACCTCGAGCACGCGGCCCAAGCGGCCGCTGCGGCCTTCACGCAATAACTCGAGCATGCGCGCCACCACATTGGGCTTGGAGATGGTCTGCCCCAGGCCGATCGGCAAGCTGGTGTCTTCATAAGCCTGGTTGGCCAGCGCGGTGTCTACAAAACGATGCCGCTCCACCAGGCCCATGGCCGCCAGCACCTCGGCGTCTTGCAAGCCTTGCTTGGCCAGTTTGTCCACCATGCGGCTGCGAACAGTTTGAGAGTCCAGTCCGACACCGGAGGGCAGCGGTTTTTGCAAGCCGACCTGGGTGTTGCGGGCTTGGATGACGTTGGTCTGCGCAGACCGGGCTGGCGTGTTGCTCTTGACGGCAGTAGGTGCGCCCGAATTGGCCGCCAGCTTGACCGGAAAGCCCGGGCGCTTGGCGCGAGGGCCTTCGCTCATGGCTTGGCTTGCGACAGACGGGCGGCGGTCTGTGTCCAGAAAGGCAAGCGCTCGTGGTCCGTCAGGTCCACTTGCAGCGGCGTGATGGCCATGTAGCCCTGCTGCGCCGCATGGAAGTCGGTGCCCTCACCTTCATCCTTGGCCGGGCCGGCACTGCCTATCCAATACATGGTTTCGCCGCGCGGGCTGGTTTGGGTGATGACGCGTTCAGCGGCATGCCGGCGCCCCAGCCGTGCGACTTTCACGCCCTTGATCTGATCATCCGGCAGGTTTGGAATATTCACATTGAGCAACCAGGGTGCTTGCGTGGGCCTTTGCCCCTCATGCAGCAACTCCATCGAAGCCGCCAGTTGCATCACCAGCTCACGGGCACGACGGGCTGCCACCTCAATGTGCGCCCAGCCTTTTTCAGTTTGCGAGAAAGCCAAAGCGGGAATGCCGAAGAGATAACCCTCCATGGCCGCGCCCACCGTGCCGGAGTAAATCGTGTCGTCGCCCATGTTGGCGCCGTTGTTGATGCCCGAAACCACCAGGTCAGGCCGGTAACCGAGCAAGCCGGTCAGCGCGATGTGCACACAGTCCGCAGGCGTGCCATTGACGAAACGAAAACCGTTGGCCGCGGTATGAACGTACAAGGGGGAATGCAGGGTCAGCGCATTGCTTTTGGCGCTGTTGTTGATCTCGGGGGCCACAACCTCCACATCTGCAACAGTTTTGAGGGCTTCATACAAAGCCACGATCCCCGGGGCCTGGTAGCCGTCGTCATTGCAAATGAGAATTTTCATGACTGAATTCTACGGGCTGCAGTGCTGCAAGCCGTGACAGGCTGGGTTTGAACGGGCAAAAAAAAGCCCCTCGAAAGGGGCTTTTTTGGAAAGAAAAAGAAGGATTACTTCTTCTTTTCGTCTTTCTTGGCGCAAGCCTTGTCGTTTGCGTTTTCTTTCTTGGAGCAATCAACTTTCTTGTCGTCCATTTTGCCGCCAGCATGGCTGCCAGCAAAAGATGGAGCGCTAACCAGCATGAATGCGGAAACGATGGCAGTGAGAATGAATTTCATAGTGTTACCTTGGAATTGAATATGTTTTTGAAAACGTGGAGAATAAGTGCTTAACTCAAACCCCGGCAGTAGCTTACTGGAAACTACGACTTTTCACACTTTTAAAATGAATTTACGTTTCAAAGAAACGACATTTTTTGTCAGGGTTTTCACTAGTTTGTCATTTGTCACCGGCGCTTTGAGCCTGACCGGCCCGGCTGCGGCACAGGAGCGCTTCAAGCCAAATGAGGCGCAAGTGGTTCTGCCCTCCTCGGTGCATGCTCAGGGTGCGCGGGACGGCTCGCTGCGCGCATTGGACAAAGCCTGGCGCGCCCAACCCAAGGACCTCGACGCCTCATTGGCCTATGCCAGAGCGGTTTTCTCTACCGGTGTACGCGAAGGCGATTTGCGCTGGTTTGG
>Ga0209617_10001555_pt1 | contig 10737 bp, 10 predicted proteins | sample LakEriepJuly2011_2_FD_187459 | JGI IMG/M metagenome (GOLD analysis project Ga0209617, IMG submission 187459) | Freshwater microbial communities from dead zone in Lake Erie, Canada - CCB epilimnion July 2011 (SPAdes) (version 2) | ecosystem: Environmental > Aquatic > Freshwater > Lentic >... | reverse complement strand
GACACATTGCGTATTGACGGCGGCATGAGCAAAAATCCCACCTTCGTCCAGGCGCTTGCCAATGCGACGCAACGACCTATCGAGGTGTCTCCCGTCACCGAGGCCACCACGCTTGGCGCAGCATTTTTGGCTGGCGTGGCCGTCGGAACATGGAAATCCCTTGAAGAAGCCTGCTCTACTTGGAAGCCAGCCTCGGTTGTGCAGCCCAATTCAATACTGAATAGAGCCCAGTGGAATGAAGCAGTTCAGCGCTCTAGTGGTTGGATACCCGAACTATCGGGGCTTGACTTCTAGATTGTTATCGCCCCAAAAAAAGGAAACACGAGTGACAACAAAAACTTCGGCAGCTGCACCATCAGCGCCAACCAAGATGCCAACAACCGCCGACAAGCAACTGTTGGACTTTGCCCTGTCAGCCGAATTGTCGGTGCATGATCTTTATCTCAAAGCGATCGACTCAGGAATGCTCTCAGCCGACGAAAAGTTGATGATGCAAATGTTTTCCGAGCATCACAAGGCATACGCACAATCGCTCAATGGATTGCTTGGCAAAGAAGCAAGCAATACTCGCAACGAAGCACTGTTTTCGACTTACGCCGGTCAATTGACTTCTGCTCAGGCGATGAGCCGAGTACTGCAGTCGGTAGAAAACACGATGGTTGCAACACACACCGACATTCTTTCCAGCCTCCAAGGCTTAGACGGCGCAACACTCGTTGCCTCGATCATTACTGTCGAAGCACGCCATGCCGCAGTGTTCGGCACTCTTCCAAACCTAAGTCTCAGTAGCGCTCTTAACAGCGCAGCAAGTTCACTCGCACCAAATGCTGCACCTGCGGCAACGACCACAGAAACGACGGTGGCACCGTGAACGACTTCAACAACTTGACTCGCCGCGAACTGCTCAAGATCAGTGGGCTCTCTATCGCTGGCATCACATTTCTTGCTGCATGCGGCGCACAATCTGGTGTAGTCGAAAGCTCAAACATTGCGAGTGCTGGCACAGTGCCCCCAACTACCGCTCTTGGTCAAGTCGTTATCTCTGACACCGTGTTGTTGCGCACAGCAGCATCACTCGAGTACAACGCAATCGATACATATACACAGGTGCTGGATGGCGGACTCCTCACAGGCGAATATGCATCGCTCAAGGATGCAGTCAAGCGCTTTCGCGATGATCACATCAGTCATGCCGCAGCAATCAACGCACTGGTCGTTGGCTACGGCGGCAAGGCCCACGAGTGCGCCAACACACGTGTAAGCAGTCTCTATGTTGACCCGGCGCTCAAACTGATTACCGCTGACGGCAATGCCGATGCTGCACGAGATGCAGTAACACTCGCACACGCACTCGAAAACTTGGCTGCACAGACATACCAAGGTGTTGTTGCCCTATTGGCTGAACCAAAACTTCGTGGCAGCGCAATGCGTGTTGGTCAAGACGAAGCCCGTCATGCAGTTGTGCTTGCGCAAGTACTCAACCCTGGCTACCTTGCTATCGGCCCGAGCACCGATGAAGCAACTGGTAAAGCAAAGGTTGCGTCAGTGCCATCTGCATTTGGCAGTCTTTCCAGCATTCAGTTTTCACTTGGAGCACCAAACTCGGAAGGCGCAAAGACAAGCCTTTCAATGGAAACCCCGAGTTTGAATGGTCTCGTCTATGACGAGATCTCCTGCTAAATAATCTCGTACACAGCACTTTTTTCTCGCCCGTAGACTCAACCTCGACGGTGAGTCGTTCGGATGATCGCGGTTAGATATTGCTTGCAATGTTTGGCTGAGGAAAGTCGGGGCTTCACAGGACAGAGTGCTGGCGAGAGCCAGGTCGGGGCGACTTGACGAATGGTGCAACAGAGAACAAACCGCCGATGGGCAGTGATCGCAAGGTCATCGTCACAGGTAAGGCTGAAACGGTGCGGTAAGAGCGCACCAGCGTACGAAGCAATTTGTGCGGCTTGGTATCAACACTCGAAGCAAGACCATGCAGAGGGCATGAGCGGTCCGTTCGTTGACTACTTGTAGTCAACAACCCTCGGGTAGGTTGCAAAGAGGGATGGTCATCGGTTGGCGCGAGAAATTGCGACGACTACAGAACCCCGCTTATAGATCGACTCACCGTCACTTCACTACTGATCGCGCTCAACTAGATTCTTTTAGTGCCAAAGAACCAGCGTGTCATCGGAACGTTGTTTGTGTTTCTTTCCAGCACCGGTTTTGCGATCGTGCCTACGTTTACCAAAAAACTCTATGCGTATGACACCAACGCCATGGGCGTAATGACTGTTCGATTTACCCTTGCCGCAATCTTGATGTTTGTTATTCGTGCATTCATGGTGCGCGACACACCATGGCCCACGGTCAAACGATCAGCGCTGCTATTGCTGTGGGGAGCCTCAATAACAGGCATTTCACTGACATATTTCATTGCAATCAACGACATCGACACTGGTCTCGCAATCGTGCTGTTTTACGCGAATCCACTATTTATCGTGCTTGGTTCATGGCTCATCTCGAAAAAACGACCAACACGCAATATCGCAGTCTCTATGGTCTTCACACTCATTGGAGTCTTTATCACTGCTGGACAGATAGGAGATGCAAGCAAAGGCGCAGTTGTGCTCGTTCTTCTTTCGGCGTTCTTTTTTACGATTTATCTGCTGGGCATGTCCTACTCGCTTAAACAAACAGATGTGATTACGAGTGTGGTCCTCGTTAACGCCGGCTGTGCACTTACCTATTGGATACTGATTGTGTTGTCACCCGGATCTCTGACAACCGAATTTCCTCATGATTCAGTTGCGTGGAGATATGTTGCTGGCCTCGTTCTGTTCGGCACAATCACACCCCTACTCGCTTCCTATGCTGGTCTCAAGCGCGTAGGGCCAAGCACAGTGTCGGTGCTCACCACACTCGAACCAGTTCTCGCCATCGCTGCTGGAATCATCTTCCTGAGCGAAGAACTCACAATCAATCGTGTAATTGGAGCAAGTTTTGTCATTGGTGCTCTCATTGCACTTTCAGTGCTAGAGGCTCGAACCGAAGCGTCAGCGGGTCTCGGGGTAATTTCCCCATGAACGCCATCCCCTGCCATGACGCACGAGGCCTTCAACGTAAATGGCTCGAGCAGCCCTAAATTGGGTTTCGGGCTCAAAGAGTTCTTCGCATGTGGTTAAAACCCCGTGTTCCTGCAAGAAGCCCTGGTCGTAATGCTTGGTGGGGCTGCACCAGAAGGCATTGATCTGAAAAAGCGAATAGCTGGGTTTGCCGTTGGTGTCTTTGGGGTTAAGAGCCTGCAGATCACACCTGGATTCTCGGTTGAGCAAGAAATCGATGGTGTTCCACTCGGCTGGGGGAAAAAACTGCATCGCCAGGTCGTACCACTGCGGACACAGTGAGCCGTATGGCATTGGAGGCACAAAATCTAGACCATCAATTATCACCTGCGATGCCAGCCCGGCTGACACGTTTCGTATGACCGACTGTTTCTTTGATGAGTCTCCAGCCGATTCATCAACCGATTTGGCCATCGCCAAGGTGCCTGACATAAAGCAAAAGAGCACAGCTGATGTGAATACGCGACGAATGAGGGGTAAACGGTGGGGGTACGAAGGAATAAAAACTCGCTTTCGTGGGGTGAAAATAGTTTACCCCTCACAAGTAATTCTCACTAACTTTTACGAACAGATGTTCGTATTTCCCGCCATCTCTAGAATCACCAGAACACCTTTCAGAGTAAGGGTTTGATCTGTTTTTTCGTCCACAGAATGAGGCCTATACCAACAATTTCAAAAGGAATATTGAGAAAACCGCGTTCTACGAGCGGTATTGCGTACCCATCTAGAGACAGGCCGGCTAGCGGCCACCAGAACATCTTGGTACTCAGAAACGCTCCATCGAAGACCAGATGCATAAAAAGGCCGATTGTCAAAGCCAGAAGGTTCTTTCTGACTGTCTTCTTGCTGGCATTTTTGCCGATCGTCAACAACATCACAGCAGCCAGAATCCCCACCACGGTCACGACGCTAAACACAGGCACGAGCGCCCCAACAATCACCCAGCGATAGGCAAACTTTGGGTCACGAAAAACGCTCCAGACCGATGCAACCGACGTGCCGATAAACCAAAACAGCATGACTGCGTGCCTACATCGCGATGAAGCAACCGCAATGCGGGCACTCTGGAAGTTCATCGGGGGGAAGTTTGTGCAGGCGATCAATTTCACTCTTTGGCAAATCGAGGTGGCAACCGCTGCAAGTTGGGCCATTCAGCTTTGAAACTGCCCCATCTGGGCGGTGCTTGCGTTTTGCATCGTAGGTCGAGAGCAACGACGGAGACACCACAAGACTTTGGGCACTCTTCTGTTCGGTGAGATGAGCAATCTCGGCGTTTACTGCGGCACGAGCGGCGCGTAACAACTGCTCGGCAACTGCGAGTGCTTCGCGTGTTGATTCAACACGAGAGCCAAACGCAACCGATTCTTTGTCGCACTGCTCAACTATTTCAAGTAACTCAAGTTCTCTGTCGTCGAGAGCACTGCGGTTGTTTGTGCATGTGGCAATCTCATGCTGCAAGGCTTCAGCCTCTCTCGGCGCGATGATCGTCTTCATTTGTTTATTTAGTCGAGCAAGTGTTGAATCAATTTCGTGCGCTTGTTTTTCAAGTCCAGTGATTTCTGTGCCAGCCTCTGCACTTCGTTTGTCGAGTGCAGCCAATTCTGCAATTGCATTTGCCGAAGCAGATTTTGCAAGTTGATACGTTGCCGACTCTGGCAAATGCGCAAGGCGATGCTGCGCTTGCGAAATTGCAATGTCGCTCAGTTGAACCGCATACAGATCGTGAAGAGCACCCATGACTTGCCTATGGCACCGTTTGCACAGCAGGCGAAAATGGTTTGGCGCATTCATATACCCAATAGCTACCGATAGCCACGGTGTTGGCCGGAGAAAATGGGTTGGTATCCGTAGGCGCGATCGTAGTTCCTGGATCGACAACCCTCACTACGACAGTATTTGACGGATTCGTCAGATCTATCGGCGCAGTTGTAGTTGTCGTTGTTGCTTTACCTGGTTTGATACTTGTTGTAGTCGTTGTTGACGGAACAGTGCCAGATACAACTTGAGCCAAACATTCATTTCCAGGCAAATAGATACGCATTGGGTTTGGGTCGGGTCGTGTTTCGGTCGCTACCGGAGCAGGTGCTGAGTCCCAGTCAAGAGACGGCAAACCTTCATGGGCTGCATCCATATATTGCTTCCAAATACGTGCGGGATACATCGAACCCTGCACACGCGTAATGCCATCTTGTTTAACAAACTCCGGAATATTGACCATCGGTGTGTACGCCTTTGGGTCACCAACCCACACCGCTGTTGTCAGTTGCTTGGTGTAACCAACGAACCACGCATTCGTATTGTCATCTTGCGTGCCCGTCTTGCCGGCTGCAGCACGCGGCTTATCGCCGATTGGTGCAGCGGGTTCAAGCGCAGTGCGACGCGCAGTACCAAACTGAATTACGCCCTTCATCGTGTCGACAGCCCGCAGTGCTACCTCGTTGCTTAAGACTCTGCACGGCTCCATATCTAATGGTGCAACGCACAGTTGTTCATGCTGAAACAGCACTCCATTGGCGTCTTCAATCTTGTCTATGAAATACGGTCGTAAGTGCACGCCACCATTTGCCATGGTTTGGGCACCTGAAGCCATGTCGAGCGGGCTGAGTTCGTTGGCACCAGTGGCAAGCGATGCATACGGTTGAATTTGGTAGGTCTCGGGATTAGTGAATTCCGAATCCAACATCTTGTACATCAACGCGACCACTCGCTCAAGTCCAACTACTTGCGACAACTTCGCGTATGCACAGTTGATTGACAATGCGGTCATGGTGCGCAGTGGCGCAACGTCATAACTCACACCCTTTGAAATATAAAACGGTTCTTCTGGCTTGCCTGGGTTTGGCAACGTGCAAGGAAGCGTTCCATCTATTACGTCGTCTGGAAGTATTCCGGCCTGTAGCGCAGCCGCCAAGATAAACATCTTGACACTCGACCCAGTTTGGCGCCTTCGTAGCGCAAGGTTGATCTCGTTGCCGACCGGAACAAAACCCGTGCCACCAACCATCGCGCGCACTCCCCCTGTGGCATTGTCAATTGATACGACAGCCGCTTGAATGCCAGTCTTGTTTTCGGGAAGTTGTGCAGCGGCTGCAGCCTCGGCAGCAATTTGGTCTTTCTTGTTCAAGGTTGTATAAATCTTGAGACCACCGCGAAAGAGTTTGTTGTAGCGATCTTGATATGTAGCACCCAACACTGTCGAACGATTGAGCAAATAATCCTTCACTTCTTCAGTGAAGTACGAGCGATTGACATCTTGCTGCGGAATAGTGCTGACCTGTTCTGGTATCACGCACTCTGCATCTTTGAGTGTCCTGATTTTTGGTTTCTCCCAACCCACACAAGTTGCCGTGGCTACTTCAGGGGTAATGAGACCGACATCGACTAATCGTGCAAGCACGATCTTGTAGCGCGTGCGCGATGCATCAGGACTCCTGATTGGGTCATAACTCGACGGGGCTTGAATAAGCCCTGCAAGAAATGCCCCTTGAGTAACAGTCAGAGCCGATACCGGAGCACCGAAATACACCTCGGCTGCTGCTTGCAAGCCGTACGCATTGTTGCCAAAAAATACTGTGTTTAAGTAGCGCTCAAGAATAAGTTTTTTGGGCACTTGCTTTTCCAGCATCACGGCATATCGAGACTGCAACACCTTGTATCGACCGTCCCTATCAAGGCCAGCAAGAAAGTCATTCTTCACAACCTGCTGGGTGATGGTTGAAGCGCCCTGACGAGTCGACCCCTGTGTATTGGCCAATGTGGCGCGTACGACAGCGCGCAGGTTGACACCTTTGTGACTATAAAAAACTGCGTCCTCTACGGCCAAGATCGAAGCAATCACGTCCACTGGCACGCTGTCGACAGGCGTCTTCTGCGTGTTTTCTTTTTGAAAAACACCGATCTGTTCGCCAGCGACATCAAACAGCACGCTGCGTTGCGACAAGCCCGCAAAACCTGGAAGTTGCACCGGTATTTGGCTGTGCGCGTTGAGGATTCCCCACACCTGCGGAGCCATACCAGTGACCAAGGCAGTAATGCTTAAGGCACCTGCCAACATGACAATGAGGAGGCGCTGGATCGTCCTGAGTTGGGGATTCACGGCACCTCCCACGATACTCTTTGCCCGTGACTTCTTCCCGACAGTTCCCCATCAAGCCTTTCCGATTCGGCGTTCAGGCGTCATCTCAACCGGACCGTAAGTCGTGGGTCGATCTTGCCAAGCGCACCGAAGCAGCAGGATTCGACGTGTTAACCATGCCCGATCACTTCACTGATCAACTCGCACCAGTACCCGCACTCATGAGCGTCGCTGATGCAACAACCAAGCTTCGTGTTGGTGCTCTTGTGTGGGACAACGACTACAAACATCCAGTTGTCTTAGCCAAAGAACTCGCAACAATGGACATGTTGTCTGATGGACGACTCGAACTTGGCATCGGTGCGGGCTGGATGATCAGTGACTACGAGCAATCGGGCATTCCCTACGAGCGCGCAGGCTTGCGCATTGATCGCATGATCGAAGGCATCGACGTGATGAAGGGTTGTTTCGCGCAAGGCGCATTCTCTTATGCCGGCAAGCACTACACCATCACCAACTACGACGGACTTCCAAAACCATTACAAGCACCTTGCCCACCAATCCTCATCGGTGGCGGCGGCAAGCGTGTGCTGACCTATGCAGCACAAGTTGCGGACATCATTGGCATCAATGCAACCATGAGCGCAGGTGCAGTCGGACCTGAAGCAATTTCAACAATGACCGCCGAGGCCGTTGATGGAAAAGTCGACATCATTCGCGAAACTGCGGGCGATCGTTTTAATCATGTTGAGATGAATATTCGTGCATTTCTGGTCAACATCACCGATGATGCAGCCGGCGCAATTTCGCGCCTTGCAAAAGGAATGGGTGTCGAAGAATCAATGGTTGCCGAAACACCGTTTGCCCTCATGGGGCCTCCTTCAAAACTGATCGAAGACCTGATTGCTCGTCGCGAGCGCTGGGGTTTTTCGTATGTCATCGTCGGTGGCGAAGATGTCGAAAAATTTGCGCCAGTGGTTGCTGCACTCTCTGGCAAGTAATTGCCAGTACAGATCTAGCGAGCTATTTCGTTTTCGTCTGGCGTGATGCCATTTGGCGGCAGACGTTCGCCACGTGCCAACGGAAAATATTTGTGATGCCAACTGCCCGTCACTTCATAAATCGCAGTTCCCTTTGTGCCATCAGAAGTTGTCACCACCATTTCGTTTAAGCCGCCGCCAAGTGCAGCACCTGTGCGATTGGTGATGTCCGAATATCGCTGAGCCCATTTCCCTTGTGCGGTAACCGTAATTCTTCGACCACCCTGCAATGTGAAGTGCACTACGCCACCAAGTCCGCGCACGTTTTCGCCAAAGCGGTCATACGACGTTTCGTTACCGTTCTCGTCTTGCCACTGCAAGTCGTGCTCAAACCCGATAACAGGAATCGGGTCGCTGCCATCAGACGGCGCAAAGCATCCATCGGTGTACACACGTGCACCATTTGGATATTCCCAATTCCAAACACCGAGCATGCCTTCTGGAAGCTGAATCGCCAACCACATCCACATCGGGCATCTGCCGTGCGCACGAATACCCCATGAGTGGTCACGTTGTCCCCACCAGTTTTCAACCTTGTGTGTCTGACCCTTATATGTGTAGGTGCCGTTATATGTGCCGCTCTGAAACATATGCGACTGATCCCACACAACTTCATGTCCTGCTTTCATCGTGCCTCGACGCAATTGATACGGCTGTGTGCGGGCAGTAAACGTGACGTCGAGTGTGGCCGAAGTTGCTGGAGACTCAACAACTTGCAGCCTGATCTTCTTGAGTGGCTCAATAATGTCAATCGTGACGCCACCAACCTTAAATACGTCTTGGTCGCCGTCCACGGTTCGCACATGTTTGGTGATCAGCGGGTTTCCACCCACCCGACCCAGTTGCAGCGAGTCCATCTCGCCCCGAGCGGGGAAATGGGCAAGAGTTGAAATCACTACATCGCCCGGTCCATCGGGCCGCTGCATCACAAAAAAGAGACTCTCTCGCCATTCGTGGTGATACATCACTGTGTTTGGAAACGGCTCCGGAATCTGGTGTGCGAAGCGTTCATCGAGCGGAGTGAATCTACTCATGACAAGAAACTCATGGCTTCTAGTTGCAGTATTTGTTGACCATGTCGATTGGCCATTGCCATAAACATTTCATCCCCTCGCTCGGTCTGTTGCACCAACATTGAAGCAATAATTGCCATCACGAACCCTCCAAAAGAAAATAATCGATACTGTCGCCAGGCTTCCTCTTTTGTGATCCCAACTCCGTAGGTATTTATAACAGACACGAAGTGATCAACCACTTCACGCTCGCGATCAACACGCACTTCTGGCAATAAAGCTGACCCGACAAAATAGGAAAGGTCGCTGATTGCAACGCCCTCGCTCGCAGTCTGCCAGTCCAGAATGGCAACACCACGATTTCCTTCCCACTCACCAAACAGCAAATTGTCCAACCGAAAATCACGATGCACCACCGTGTTTGGTTTGGGTTGCGCGGCAATGTATGTAGGAAATTGATTTACGAGCTGTTGGCCGACTTTGACCACTTCGCTATCGATGCGACCTTCAAAACGTTGACAAAAAGCCGGGTACACGCCTTGCAACAGTTGCGAAGTGAGATCTGCCGAATCTGTGCCGTTGCGATGCAACCATTCATTGTTTTGTATCAACCGGCTCTCCCAAAGCGAACCATGAAGTTTTGCCATCTCAGTAACCGCCAACATGGCATCATCGACACTGCAGCCACCAAGTTGATCACCCTGTTTGGCTGGTGCCAAATCTTCGAGAAGCAATAAAAACTCGTCGTCATGTGCTGAATACTCAACGTGATAACAATCGGGCACACGCGCATCGACCACAGAACAGATTTCTGAATAGAAACTTGTTTCGACTTCATAGCAACGAGTCATGCGAGATGCAGCACGGCTTGCGTCATTGGCTTTAGGAACCTTGGCGATCAATGTTGCAGGTGCAGAATCATTTCCAGTGTGCTGCATTTGCACGCGCAGGCTGTCGGCCATCTGACCAGTCCCAATCGGACTCGTCAAGATTTCAGTTACGCACAGACCAGGGAATCTTTTCTGCAATGATCGCGTCAGCACTTCTTCGTTCACGAGTCCCCCAAGCCGTACGCGCTACAGACTATTTGACTTGTGGCACTAGGTATGCAGGGAAAATCTTTTGCCAACCACGACAGAAACGGGTCCAGTGCACCCAACAGATTGCCTCCCGATCTGTCGGATCAAGAAAGCCAACTTCGCTCAAACCCTTGTAGTGAGCGAGCCAGAGCCAGATGCTCTGCACCTCTGCGCACCTCAAGCTTGCGCTCAGGGCATAGCCCTCGCCTAGTCAGTCAATTTGCCCAACTTGGACAAATATGTGCTATCTGCCGCAAAATCTCATAGTCTTAGTAACGGATTTGCCACCTAGGCAAGTTCGTAACTAATCAAATCAAAACAAAAGAAAAGAAAAGAGAAAATCCAATGCGAGGTACCGTTAAATTTTTCAACGCTGAGAAGGGTTATGGCTTCATCTCACGTGATGGTGGCGAAGAC
>Ga0209617_10001553_pt1 | contig 10756 bp, 10 predicted proteins | sample LakEriepJuly2011_2_FD_187459 | JGI IMG/M metagenome (GOLD analysis project Ga0209617, IMG submission 187459) | Freshwater microbial communities from dead zone in Lake Erie, Canada - CCB epilimnion July 2011 (SPAdes) (version 2) | ecosystem: Environmental > Aquatic > Freshwater > Lentic >... | reverse complement strand
TGAGAGACGGAGGCCGATGATGTCTTCCATCTCACCCTCGGCGCCTTGGCCGACCGCGATGATTTTGTCGCCCGGCTTGGCCTGGCGGGAGAGGTCGAGCGGGCCGCCCGGCAGGATGTCCTTGATGACGCAGACCCCATCTTCGTCGGAGAGTGTGGCGCCGATGCCCACGAGTGAATTACGCATCGCGATCTCGAACTCTTCCAGCGACTGCTGGGAGAAGAAGGTCGAGTGCGGGTCATACTGGGTTGAGTAGGAGTTCAGGAAGAGCTCCTCGACCTCATGTTGGTCGAAGTTGAGGAAGGTACGGGTCTTCTCGTAGCGCTTCTTCAGGCGGCTAATGGCTTCCTCGGTCTTCGCGGGGGTGATTTCCGGGAGGACATTATCCTTGGGAGTCTTGGCGCTGCCGGAGCGGTCTTCGCCGAGGAGTTCGGAGAGCAGGTCGAGGCGGAGGCGACGTTCCCACAGGGCGTCGGCGGCTTCTGGGTCGGCGGGCCAGTCGGCTTTCTTGCGGTCGACTGGGAACGTCCCCGGCTGGGCGAGGTCGATCGACTTGCCGAGGGCGACCAAGTTGGCGTCCGTCCGTTGGTCGACCTTCTTCTTGAACAGGGCGTAGATCTCGAAGGCCGGGGTCAGGTTGCCGCGCTGCAGGTAGAGATCGAGCGTCTTGCCGTAGCGGTTGACGAACTCTTCTACTTCCACGGCGGTGAAATACATCTTCGCGCCGTCGAGATTCTCGCAATACGTCATCACCACCGAGTTCATATCGATGGAGCCCATGTCTTTCTTACTGATGTGCAGCTTCTCGAGGAGGGCGGCGGTGGCGCGCGTCTCGTTCTGCATCGCTTGAGTGGTGGTGAAACCGCCGGTCTGGGCGGAGACCAGCGCTGCCAGGAGGATTGGCAGGAGGAAAAAGCAGCTTCGCATAAAAGTGGGGAGAGGTTTCAGCGTAGGCGGGCGCTGAGTTCTTCAAGCCTACGTTTCTCGTCAGCAGTGAGCGAGCCGAATCCCCCGGACGAGATTTTATCCAACAGCTTGTCCATTTCCGCGCGGGCTTGGCCCGGGGTGGGCGGGCTACCCGAGGGAAAACCCTCAGTCTCGGGCTCGATGGCAGGGCTCGGCGCATTGGTCGACATGGGTTCTTGGACCTGAGCGTAAAACGGCGCCTGACTTGTCCGGTTGAGGTAACGCCAAGCCAGCCAGCCGAAGACCAGGCCGCCGAGGTGGGCCGAGTGGGCGAGGGAGTCGGTCCAGGCGGCTTTCCAGCCGAGCCAGTCGTGACGGCCGGGAAGTTCTGAGAAGGCCCAGCCGAGCAGGGCGAAGAGCCAGAGGGCGGTGAGGAGCCAACGCACCTTAAGCGTGACCGGGAGGAAAAAGAACAGCAGTAGCGTGATCTGGTGCTCGAGTTTATCGAGTAGCGCCACGAGCATCAGTGCGTAGACGCCGGCGGAGAGGCCGATTAGGACGCCCTCCTGCCGGCCGCCGAGGCCGGTGAGATACCAGGCGAGCGCGCCGATGAGCGAGCCGCCAACGAGGACCTTCAGGAAAATAACCGGGCCCTGTTCCTTCTCCACTGTTGCGCCGGTCCACCAGAGCACGAGGCAGTTGCCGAGGAGATGCCAGAAGCCACCGTGGAGCAGCGCATACGACAGCCACTGCCAGACGGCGGGCTTGTTTTCAGTGAGCGGCATCCAGCCGAGGAAGTCCGCCTTGGCGGATTCCTGGACTAGGGTGAGGATGAAAAAACCGACAAGGATGCCGACGGTCCAAGCGGTGACCGAAATCGGATCGCGCGCGAGGCGCTGGTTCCGCATGTAGGCCCGGTCGCCGATACCCATGCGCGTGCGGACCGACTTAGAGCTTCTTCACGATCGCGTCAGCGAGGCCATACTCGATGGCCTCCTCGGCGGTCATGTAGAAGTCGCGGTCGGTGTCCTTGGTGACTTTTTCGATCTTCTGCTTCGAGGCCTTAGCGAGGATCTCGTTGAGCTCGGAGCGGAGGCGTTCCATTTCTTGGGCCTGGATGTGGATGTCCACAGCGGTGGCCTGGATGCGGCCCATGATGAGCGGCTGGTGGATCATCACGCGGGAATGGGGGAAGAGGAGGCGGTTGCCCTTTTCCTTGGGGGCTTGGAGGAGGATGGAGCCCATCGAGGCAGCCATACCGGTGACGACGACCTTCACGGGGGAGGTGATCATGCGGATGGTGTCATAGACGGCCATACCGGAGGTGATGGAGCCACCGGGGGTGTTGATGTAGAAGGTGATCTCCTTGCCGGGGTCGATGCCGTCCAGATACAAGAGTTTTTCGACGATGTCGCGGGCGGACGCGTCTTCGACGGCGCCCCAGAGGAAGATCTTCCGCTGTTCGAGGAACTTCTTTTGGATGAGCATCGCGCTCGGACCGCCGTCCTTGGGGGCGGTTGGGGTCTTCTCGTCCTCGTCTTCGTCGTCGTTACGCATGGGAGAAGTGAAGTTGCCGGAATCCCGGCCCGTGGCAAGCGTGGGAAGGCGAAGCAGTCGGGGAAATCATTCACAAAAGGAGGGGGCGTGAGGGGTGAATCCCGCTGGAGCGACGCCCCCGGCCCGTTTTTCAGGAACAAGTGGGTGGACGGGGAGGTCAGTTTGTAAACCATCGACTAACCCCCATGAAACTCCGCCTCCTCACCGTCGGCCTCCTCGGCCTTTGCGCCCTGGCTTCCGCCGCCGGCCTCATCGACAACAAGAACCAGGCCTCGATCTCCTCGGGCGCCGACAAGCCTGAGAACGCCAAGAAACCGAAGGTGCTCATTATCATCGGCGACGCCACCGAGCTGCTCGATACGATGTATCCGGTCTATCGCCTGCAGGAAGCCGGCTTCCAGCCGATCTTCGCTACGCCCGAGAAGCGCGTCTACCAGACCGTACTGCACGAGGTGAAGCCGGGTTGGACGATCACCAAGGAGTGGGAGGGCTACACCATCAACTCCGACATCGCCTTCAAGGACATCAAGCCCGAGGAATACGTCGGCATCTTCTTCAGCGGTGGCCGCGCCCCCGAATACCTCCGCGAGGACGAGGCGCTTCTCGCCGCTACACGCTGGTTCTGGGAGCATAAGAAGCCGATGATGAGTGTCTGCCACGGTGTCGAGATTGTCGCCCGCGCCGGTATCGTGAAGGGCCTACGCATGGCCACCGTGCCGAAGTGCAAGTTCGACCTCGAGGTCTGCGGTGGCATCTTCGTCAACGCCCCTGTCGTCATCGATCGCCACATGGTCAGCGGCCGTACCTTCCATGATAATGGTGCGTTCGTCGGCCCGTGGATCAAAATGCTCGAGGCCGAAGTCGCCAAAAAGTAAGCCCATGCTTTCCCGTCGCGATTTCCTCCGCTCCGCCGGACTCGCTGCCGCCGCCGTCGCCGCCGCACCTGCTCTCCGGGCGCAGAGCGCGGAGGCCTTCCGTCTTCGCTACGTCCTCTCCTCTGCCATGTATGGCTACGCGCCGCTCGCCGAGATCCTACCGGAGGTCGCCAAGACCGGCAGTGAGTCCATTGATATCTGGTGCAAGGTGCACGGCGACCAGCGCGAGCAGGCCGCGGCGCTCGGCGACGAGGCCTTTGCGGCTCTGCTGAAGAAGCATGGCGTGAAGGTGGGCGTCAGCACCCGTTACCCACTCGGACCGTTCAAACTCCAGGACGAGATGGCTTGGGTGAAGCAGCACGGCGGTACGACGGTCGTCTGCGGCAGTACTGGACCGAAGAATCCCTCTGGCACCGCTGCCAAGGCGTCTATCGCTAAGTTCCTTGAGGACATGAAGCCCCACGCCGCCAAGGCGGAGGAGCTGGGCATGCGGATTGCGATCGAGAACCATTCGAACCAGGCGCTGCATCACCCCGACTCGATTCGGGCCTTCGCCGAATTGAACAAGTCGCCCGCCCTTGGCGTGGCCTTCGCTCCGCACCACCTCCATGAGTGGGCCGACCAGATCCCCGCGCTCCTCCGTGACCTTGGGGCGCGCAATCTGCCCTTCATGTATTTCCAGGAGCACTCCGAAGGTATCTTTAAGAAGGCCTCCAAGGAAGAAGAGCTCCGCCAGATGGCCGGCCGAGGTAAGCTCGACTATCGCCCCATCGTGAAGGCGTTGCGGGATATCCGTTTCACCGGTCAGGTGGAGCTGTTCATGCACCCCACGCCTCGCGGCATCCCGGTCATGCCGACGACCCCTGAGGTCACCGCCCTCATCAACGAGTCTCGCGCCTACGTGGAGAAGTGCATCCGCGAGACGGCATGATACTGCGCCTCGCGATCCTGCTCGGTGCGGCCGGGCTGAGTGCCGAACCTCTCGTCACGGGGTTTGAGCGCTTCCATGCGTCGGCACCTACGGCCGAAGGCGGACGTCTGCTTTACAACGAGCTCGGTTGTGTGAACTGCCACGGCGGCGCGACCGGCCTACCGGCGATGCGCGGCCCCGCGCTTGCGACGGTGACCCAGCGCGTCCGTTCCGAATGGCTCCGCAAGTTCATTGCTGATCCGGCGGCGGTCCATCCTGGCACGGTCATGCCGCAGGTCCTGGCCAAGGCTGATGACAAGACCCTCGTCGCAATCGAGCATTACCTCGCCTCGCTCAGGCCCCAGGCTGCCGCCAAGGGGCCGGCCAAAATCATGCACGTCAACGGTGCCCGCGGTGGCGAACTGTTTAACACGCTCGGCTGTGTCGCCTGCCACGCTCCCGGCCAGGGCTTCGTCCCGCCCGAAGGATTGCCCAAGGCCTCGGAGTTCACGCACCGCAGTGTCGCCTTCGGCGACCTCAACGCCAAGTACAGCCTCGAAAGCCTCGGCGCGTTCATCCTCGATCCACTTAAAGTCCGGACCGATGGACGTATGCCCAAGACGGCGATGGAGAAGCAGGACGCCACCGACATCGCTGGCTACCTCTTGGAATTCCAAGGAAGCGACGGACGTGTGGATAAGCCGGTGGTGTCGCTTGTCGCCACCGGGGATCTCGCGATTGCTGGCCGCAAGGCGGTCATCGCCGGCCAGTGTGCCGCCTGTCACGACCTCCCCAAGGATGCCGCAGCGAAGCCTGTCGCCTTGAAGCAGAACGAAGGGGGCTGTCTTAAGGCTGACCATGCCAAGGGCCCGCGCTACGCGCTATCCGATGCGCAGCGTGCCTCACTGAAGCTCTACCTCGCAAAGAAGGACGAGGTCGCTTCGCCCAAGCTCGCCGCTGATCTCACGCTCCACGCGCTCAACTGCGTCGCTTGTCATGAGCGCGACGGCAAGGGAGGCCCTGATGCCGCGCGTAAGCCTTATTTCCAGGGCGATCACAATCTCGGCGACACTGGTCGCTACCCGCCGCCCCTCACCGGCATCGGCGGCAAGCTCCGCCCTGAATGGCTCGCCAAGGTGCTCGCCCCGCCCGTCCCGACTAAGGGAGCCGAACTTTTCACGAGCCATTATAGCGGAGACCCGACCCGCGTCCGTCCCTACCTCAAGACCAAGATGCCCCAGTATGGCGCGTCCGTCGCAGATCTGGCCAAGCTCCTCGGCGTCGCTGACGCGCGGCCGCCCTTGAAGTTCGAAGGCGGCGACGACACTGCTGGCCGTAAGCTGCTCGGTACGCAGGGCGGGGCGGGTTGCATCACCTGCCATCGCTGGGGCGATCGCCCATCGCTCGGCGTCCAAGGGCCCGACCTCAGCAACATCGCCGCACGCCTGCAAGAAAGCTGGTTGCGCGAGTACCTCATCAATCCCGCTGGTTATCGACCGGGCACGCTGATGCCGTCCTTCTGGCCAGGCGGAAAATCCTTTAATCAGGAAATCCTCGGCGGGGACACCGACAAGCAGATCGCCGCAATCTATAAGTTTGCCGAGAGCGCGAACGGGGAGCCCGAGGGTTTCCCCCAGAATCGTAACGGCGAGTTTGAGATCGTGCCCAAGGACCGTCCCGTCGTGCAACGTGCCTTCACTGATGGCGTGGGCGTCCACGCGATCCTCGTAGGCTTCCCGTCTGGCGTACACCTCGCCTACGACGGCGACAAGGGCGGCCCCGGCCTCGCGTGGAAGGGCCGTTTCTTCGACGCCTACCTCACCTGGTTCTCGCGCTTCCCGACGTTTGAGAAACCCATCGGCGAACAAGTCGTCGCTTGGCCTAAGCCCTCCGGCCGATTCCTCGGCTACCGTCTCGACGCGAAGGGTAACCCCACGTTCCTGAACGAACAGGGCGGCGTGAAGGTCGAAGAGACTTACGAAGGTATCGAGAACGGACTTCGCCGCACCATCACCTGGGCCCCCACGCCTGACTTCGTCCCGACGATTACGCATCCTGCGGGGATGATCGTCGACATGAAGGAATCCTCCGCGCAAGGCCGTCGCGTCTTCACCTATCTCTGGAAATGAAAGCCACCTTCGCAGTCTTCCTCGCCGCCGCTTCGCTTTCCGCGGCGTCCTATGACATCGCCGACATCCTGACCGCGAGCACCGCTGCCGATACCCGCGCCAAGGATTGGAAGCCTGGTGACGGCCTCGCGCTTGAGGTCAGTGGCATGGACTGGACCGCCGACGGTAAACTCGCCCTCTCGATTCGCAAGGGTGAGGTCTGGGTGCTCGATGGCGTCCTCGATCCCAAGCCGAATAAAGTCGGCTACAAACTCTTCGCCTCCGGTCTGCATGAGCCGCTCGGCCTGCTGCGCGACGGTAAGGACCTGCTCGTCACCCAGCGCACCGAGACCACCCGTCTGCGCGATACCAACGCCGACGGCGTCGCTGACGAGTACCTCACCGCCGGTGCGGGTTGGAATGTCTCTGGCGCCTATCACGGTTATGCTTACGGGCCCAAGCGCGACGGCTTGGGACAGCTCTGGGTCACGCTCAACGTCGACATGGGCGACCACGCCAACAACAAGGCCCCGTGGCGCGGCTGGGGTGGCGTCCTCGGTCAGGACGGAAAATTCATTCCCATGGCGGCCGGTATGCGTTCGCCTTGCGGCCTCGGCACCAATCTCGCCGGCGACATGTTCTGCGTCGACCAGCAGGGTACCTGGATTCCGACCACGCCGATCTACCACCTGCGTAAAGGCGCGTTCTTCCTGAACCCCGAAGGTATCGCCTCCGAGAACCTTCCCGAGTCGCCGCTCAAGCTATCCGCCAAGATTCCCGAGAAGCGTCCGTATCCCGAAGCGCTCAAGGCTTTGCCCGAGATGCGCCCGCCCGCAGTGTGGATGCCTTATAACAAAGTGGGCCGCAGCGGTACCGACCTCGCCTCGTGCGATGCCGGCGGTAAGTTCGGGCCGTTTGACGGGCAGATGTTCGTGGCCGAGTTCACCGACGCTAAGATCAGCCGCGTCTTCATGGAGAAGGTCGAAGGCGAGTACCAGGGTGCCTGCTTCCCGTTCGTCGGCGGCTTCGCCTCCGGCATTGTGCGTCTCAGTTTCGCCCCGGACGGCTCGCTCATGGTCGGCATGACCAGCCGAGGCTGGTCGTCGCTGGGCACCAAGGCCTACGGCCTGCAACGGTTACGTTACAACGGCACCTTGCCCTTCGCCATCAAGGAGATGAAGGCCAAGCCGGATGGCTTCGAGCTCACCTTCACTAAGCCGGTCGATGTCGCCCGCGCCAGGGACATCGCGTCCTACCGCATGAAAAACTATACGCTCTTCTATTCGAGCGCTTATGGCAGCGACGAGATCCAGGCCGCCCCGAACGGCATCATCTCCGCCAAGGTTGCCTCGGACGGGCTCAGCGTCCACCTCAAGGTCGACGGCCGCCGTGAACTTTACATCCATGAGCTGCAGGCCGACGGACTCCGTTCGGCTGGCGGCGAAGTGCTGGACCATGCGGATGCGTATTATACCTTGAACCGTATTCCCAAGAACTGACTCGCAACGGAGAGGTAATCCTTTCCTCTTGGGGGCTTGGATAATACGCCGACCATCCGCGCCGAAATCGGCCCCACGCTCAAGCTGGCGATTCCGATCATGCTGGGGATGCTTGGCTACGGACTCATGTTCGTCGTCGACGTCGCTATGGCTGGCCACCTCGGCGAGACCGCGCTGGCGGCGTCGGCCTTGGCTTCGAATCTCAATTATATCCCTTATGTCTTTGGCATCGGGGTCGTCGGGGCCATCGCTGTGTATCAGTCGCAGGATAACGGAGCCGGCGTCGAGGAATCGTCGCCGGCCATCTTGCGGCACGGCATGGTGCTGGCCGTCGCTATCAGCGTCGTCGCCGCAATCGTTTCGCATTGGGCCGCCCAGTTGATCCCGCTGCTTGGCTCGTCGCCCGCCGTGTCCGCCGAGGCCCAAGAGTTTTTCATCCTCATGTCGTGGGCCATGGTGCCCGGACTGGTCTTCCATGCCTTGCGCGGCCATCGCGATTCGCAGCACCAGCCATGGATCTCGCTCGCGTGGCTGAGCCTCGGCATCCTCGCCAACATCTTCTTCAACTGGTTGTGGATGTTCGGTAACTGGGGCTTCCCCGCGATGGGACTTGCTGGCGCCGGCTGGGCCACGCTCGTCGCCCGCCTCGTGATGCTCATCGGCCTATGGTATACGCCGGGTCGAGGTGAAGTGCGCTGGGCGGACGGCCTGCAGCTGGCCGTATTCCAGCGCCTCATGAAGACCGGCTGGCCGGCGGGGCTGCATAGTCTCAGTGAAGTCGGTATCTTCGCCGTCGTCCCCGTCATGGCGGGTTGGATCAACGCCACCGCGCAGGCGGCGCACCAAGTCGCCATCAGCACCGCTTCGGCCGCGTTCATGTTGCCGCTCGGCCTCGGCATCGCCGCGGGTATCCGCGTGGGCGAAGCTTATGGCGCCAAGGACCCGCGCAAGGTACAGGCCATTGGACTCGGTGCCTTGATCATGGGCGGCTTCATCATGGCAGTCTATGGCCTCGGCATGATTCTCCTGCGTCCGTTGCTCATGGCCACCTATGGCGTCGCCGGCACCGAGACCGCCGCCCTCGCTTCCACCTTACTCATCTTCGCCGCCGTGTGGGCGCCCTTCGACGGTGTACAGGTCGTGGCGGCCTACCTGCTCCGGTCGGTTAATCGGGCTGCGTGGGCCTCCTGGAGTGTCTTCATTGTCTACTGGTTGTTCTGCCTCCCGTTAGCTCTCGCCTTGGCTTTCCCCGCGGGCTTCCGGCTCTTCGGCATTCCGGTCGGTTATTGGGGCCTGGGCGCCTCGGGCATCTGGATTGCCTTAGCGACCGGACTTGTCCTCGTCTCGTTGGTGTTGGGCTGGAAGTTCTGGCGTTCCGCCCAGACCGCGGTGGATGCCTGAGGCCGTCACCTCGTTGGCACGGGCAGGGTGGCGAATCTTAACATCGCGGGGCTTTGCTTAGCTGGGCGGGGGCTTACCCTGAAGGAGCACCCCAATGCACCTCACCCCAATCATCACCCTTCGCCGGGAGATGGATGAAGATCCGGAATATGGTTTCCGCGAGGAAACTGAAGTCGACGTCACGCTCATGTCCCTCGAAAAACTTCAACTGCTCGTAGTCGAACTGCGCGCATGTGGAGCTTATCCTCAGGCCATGGAGCGCGTCTGCGATTACGTCGTCCACGACCGCGTGTACGCCGATTCCACCCGATCGCTTTTCCAGTCTACGCTGGAAATCATCCGTAACCGAGCCGGCTAGTCGCCGGTCCCAAGGCCGACGCGAGACCTGGGCCACTCCCGGGGGAGGGGAGCGTTGGCGGGTGGTCCGTAAAACAAAGAAGCCGACCAGTAGGTCGGCTTCTTGGGAGGCTGGCGAAGCAGCTTACTTAATCGAGCAAGCGGAGGAGGTCGTCGGAACGATCTCAACCTTACGGTGCTCGGCGTCCCACTTGACGAGGCCATCGGCCTTAGCGAAGAGAGTGTGGTCGCGGCCCATACCGACGTTGCGGCCGGCATTCATGCGGGTACCGCGCTGGCGGATGATGATCGAACCGGCGGTGGCGAATTCGCCGCTGTAAAGCTTCACGCCGAGGCGCTTGGAGGTGGAATCGCGGCCGTTGGAGGAAGTGCCGCCGCCTTTCTTGGTTGCCATGGTGGGAGGACGTTAAGGGTTAAGCAGAAATGGACTCGACCTTGATCACCGACAGCTCTTGGCGGTGGCCGCGACGGCGGTAGTAACCCTTACGACGGCGGTGCTTGAAGATGTCGATCTTGTCGCCGCGCTTGTTTTCAAGAATCTTGGCGGTGACCTTCGCGCCGGCGACGGTCGGGGTGCCGATTTTGGCGTCCGCGCCTTCGCCCACGAGGAGGACTTGGTCGAAGGTGAGGACATCGCCCTCGTTCTTACCAGGGTACTGGTTGACGATGAGGATGTCGCCCGGGGTGACGGTGAATTGGCGACCGGAGGTGATAAATGTGGCCTTCATGGCTGTCGGAAGGTCGGAGCAAACGGAGTGGGGGGGCGTTGGCAAGGGCAATTATGGGGGAAGACGGGCTGAGCGCGGGGGCGGGGGCAGGAGGGGGATAGAAGAAGGATTTTGGGTCAGAAAGCTGTTCAATATCGGCACTCTGGCTGATTCGGCCTTCCCTGCCGGGGGCGAGTGCTTATTTCTCCCCCTATGAATCCTTTCTACCAAAGCGGCCAGGCCGAGGATCCGCTGGATGCCGACGAGCTGCTGTCCAAGGAACTAACGCGGAACCTTTCTAAAGGACCGAGCATCCACGCCACGGCCTTTGTGCACTCCAAAGCCGTCGTCGTGGGCAATGTGACCATCGGGCCCAAGGCCAGTGTCTGGCCGTGCGCTGTGCTGCGGGGCGACATCGCCATCATCGAGGTCGGCG
>Ga0209617_10001551_pt1 | contig 10761 bp, 13 predicted proteins | sample LakEriepJuly2011_2_FD_187459 | JGI IMG/M metagenome (GOLD analysis project Ga0209617, IMG submission 187459) | Freshwater microbial communities from dead zone in Lake Erie, Canada - CCB epilimnion July 2011 (SPAdes) (version 2) | ecosystem: Environmental > Aquatic > Freshwater > Lentic >... | reverse complement strand
TTAATGTGTATTTGATTCCGTCAATGTCGGTGGAAATAGTGCTGGAAAATGAGAAATACTCTGCTGGAGCCATACAGCTCTCCATTGCATTTTCCCAAATCATCTTATATAACTTTTTTTCTCTTGTGCTCATTTCATCTGGAACATTTTTAACTGCCAACTTGGTGGGTCTAATGGCTTCATGAGCTTCTTGTGGAGGTGGAACGTTGGACGTCTTTTTAGTAGTTGTCTTCTTTGGTTTGGGTGGTTCCGTTGCATTTGTATTTGTATTTGTATTTGACAAAGAATCTATTTTTGGATTGATAAACTTTTCAAGACTGTATTCGCTTGTAATAAATTTTTTTACGTCTTCCAAAAAGTCCGAGCTATACTTTTTACTATCTGTTCGCATATAAGTGATGTATCCTCCTTCATATAACGTTTGACAGCATCGCATAGTTTCCTTGGGAGAAATATGAAGTTCATTGCTTGCGAGCTGTTGTATTCTAGAGGTTGTCAAAGGCTCCGGAGGCTGTTTAAAAACCCTTTCTACATTTGTTCTGGAGTATGCATGAGAGAAATTTGCAGACTCTTCCAAGAATTCTGATATTGCTGTTTCATTATCAAACTGCTTGTTCAAGTCAAACGTAATGCATTTGTTAGTAAAAGAACCAGTAGTATTATACACTTTCTGCGCAGGATATTTGTCAATCTCTTGCTGATTTTCGTATACCAATTTTAGAGCAGGGGTTTGGCATCTACCGGCGCTCAAACTGTTCTCAGAGGTTTTTGAAATGAACTTCCACAACATGGGAGACACATTGTAACCCACAAGAAGGTCTAGGACTTGCCGAGCTATTTGAGAATTTACCTTTTTCATATCAATGGTCTTGGGATGCGCAATGGCCGACTGAATGGCGTTTTCAGTAATCTCATGAAATACAATGCGCTTTGTAGTTTCAATTGGTAGGTCAAAGAGGTCACAAATGTGCCACGCAATAGCTTCTCCTTCGCGATCATCGTCTGACGCTAAAATGACTTCATCGGCCTTTGCAATCTCTTTCCGAAGAAAATCAACATGTTTTTGCTTCTTTGCATCATCAACAACTTCAAACGTGGGTTTAAAATTGTTATCAATGTCAAGATGTTTGAGAGACTTTAATTGGCGCAGATGTCCAAAACTAGCTAAGCATTTGTATCCAGGGCCTAAATATTCTTCTATCTTTTTACACTTTGCCGGGGATTCCACTATCACAAGACTAGTAGTGGTGGCAAATTTTGACATAATTCAATATATATAATAGCGAATTATGTTTAAGTGGGTTTCTTATCCATTGTGGTCTTGTAGAAAAAAGTTTTCAAATTAACTATTTTTATCCTTGTCAATGACTACTTCTTTTGCAATGTTGCGGATTATTTTCTCTCTCTTTTTATCGTCGTTTTCCAGGGTGGAACCGCCCATGGCTTCTAATAAAATATTCTGGTATTCCATATGTTTCTTGGTTTCCGTGTCATCTGCCGTTGGGTTTTCTTCTCTCCATTGAGGGAGTTGTTTAATGTTTTTATGTTCAACCTCTTTTATGGCGCGCGTTATTTTTACATTTTCACCATTTTCCTTTTCCCATGCATCTTTATCTTTTACATACAAAGTTTCTCTCTTTAAGTCACTGCAATGAATTGGTCTTTTGCATACGTCAAGCTCCTTCAAGTTCCTCAAGAATATCTTGCTCATTCCCTCAACGTATCCAACTCTACCAATCATATCCAAATCCGACAATTGCAGTTTAATTTGGTCAACAAAGTCCTTTAGATTGAGCGCATCCTTACACTGCTCATTCAAGAAGAATTGTAAATTGAAGTTGTTTGTGTTATTATTGGTTGTGTTGTTGGAATTATTTGTTATGATGCTTTTATCCTTGCAAAGTTCAATGATCTGTTTTTGTAGTTCATTATTGCTTTTAAGTAATTCCATGATAAGTTTTTTATCGGACGAGAAATCGTCATTTTCAGAAGGTTCGGTGGTTAATGTAGGGCACATTTTTTTGTGTCTCCACAGCGTAGTTCTACTATTGAAAATTATTCCGCAGCACAAGCACGTTTTGGAGATTTTTGGCGATAAATTTGTTTCATTTGTTCCATTTTGTTTCATTTTATGTTTTGCAGTTAATATATGTTTATTCCATTCGCTATCTTTGCTGCATTTATAATCACATAATTCACAATGAAATGATTTGGAGATTTTTGGAGATTTTTTTGTTTCAAAATGTTTCATATATATGAAACAGAGAAATTTCCTAAATTCTTTTCTCCAAAAATATTAAAATTTAGCATAACAATTTTTTTTTGTTTTTTTAAACTTTTCAGACCTTTATGCTAATAATGGCGGAATTTTGACCCTTTTTTCATAAAGTATTTCCGTTTCTGAAAATTGGACATTTTTTTTGTCCATTTTTGATTTTTGGAAATACTTTTGCCCTTCGATTTTCCACCATTTTCTTTAAGTTCACTTTTGGGAATATTAATATTTTATATTTTACGCGTTTAAAAAACTTGATAGGAACTTTTTTACTAGTAAAAACATAGCATTTACTAGCATTTTGGTCTTTTGGTCTTAAATATTCATCGCTCACATTGGCTTAATTACACGTATTATAGTGACAATTTTTACTATAAAAATTTACGGAACTTTTTGGAACTTCGGAACTAGCTAAACATAGGCTAGTAAAAAAGTTCCGCTGTTTCTTTAACTTTTGGTAAATATATTATTTCTCGGAGTTTTTTCGTTAGGATTTGTTAGGAATTTATGTTTACGTGTCAATAAATGGTGAGTGAACTCGCTTTCTTTGCAGCATTTAAAATCACAAATATTGCAAATAAATTTTGCGGCGTTTTTTGGCATTTTTTCATTAGGCATTTTCGGCTAAATATACTAATAGAAAAAATGCCAAAAATACATTACAAAAAGGTAATAAACACGTCAACACATTAGCATTATATGACCAGCGAAGTGGTAAAAAAACTATTTACTCATGAAGACCCATATTTTATTCACAAAGGTCTTGGATTTCTTTGTTTGGCAAATTATGTGGCACAGTTTTACATTTATTTTGCTCACGGCACTTATTATTTGAATGTTTATACGGTTGCGCCGCACATACTACTTCACGCATCTTCGTTCATTTTTAAGGTATTGGCAAAACGTCCAACAGAATCGTTGTTGAATATGTTTATTTGGGAAGAGCTAAGAATCCATTCATTGTTGTTCGCCTGGAGGGCTTGTCTAGCAATTTTGTTACCAACTTGGGCTCCTGTTATCTGCTTTTTGACAATGATTACTGCCGATGTTGCGACAAAGTATCACGGCAATTCGGAAGTTTCAACTGTGCGTGGTCAGCATAGCAAGGTGGGCAAGCGCAGTGTAGTAAAAGAAATTACAGGGGCATTTTTCAGCATCAGTCAAATGGGGGCAACGTATATATGCTTGCTGAGCGAATCACCAATTCTAATTTTTTCAACGCTTCCACCAATTCAGACATCCGCGTTTGGCATGACATTAATAAGAAAAAATTTAATAAACAAAACTATTTGGAGCGTTGTTTATAGCGTGGAACTATTAATGACATACTATATATGGTATAGGGAGTATAAAGATTTTAGAATTTTTTATATTTCATCTCTGTTATATCTTTTTAGACGGTGTGGATTTTCAAAGTATTTTATTTGGCCTTCTATGTATTTAGTAGTTTATATTATTTTTTTACTTGAATCTGAATAAATAAAAATTTTTCCAATATAAACATTAACAATTTTCTCTTTCCATTCTTCGTCTGGACTTGGGATATATGTGTGCATAATAAATTCAAGTTTTTTCCAATTATAAGGCAAGCCTAGAGCGAGTGTGTCTTTATAGAAAAAATCAGTTTTAATCAAATGGTCAAGTGCATTGTAAAAATCTTTTTTATCTTCAGGAATCATTTGTAAAATATGAAGCGCAATTAACAATGCATTTCTCGGTTGTGTTTCAATTTCAGTGTCTTCTATCATGATATATATTAAATATATATGTCACGATACGTTTAAACCATTTTTATTTTTTGTAATTTTTATTAAATATTTTGAAACTTCTTAAAGTCCTTCCAAGATACGTTCATTCCATCATTTTTTTGAGGAGCCTCTTCAGTCTTATGTTGCTCTTCTAATTTTCCGGCCTTCTTTAGCGCGCTATCAACGTAAAGCTCCTTTAGAAACTGACCAACAAAATAAGAGCCTTCGTGTTGGTCAATATCACCATTCTCTATTCGCTGCAATACATTCAAAAACTTATTCAAAATCTTCAAGTCAATCTCGTCTTTTCTTATTTTATTGTAAATGTCAGTATAATAAGTAAACAAGAAAGAACACTCTTCCATGCCAAGTTGATGAACCTTTTCCTCATCATTCCTATTTTTAGCCTTTATCATAATAAGATTGTTAATGTCTTCTTGCAATAAATGACTGTGTTTTAGCTCGCGTATTAATTCCGTTTGGTCTTCCACATTATTGGCTTTCACCATTTCTTGTAAATGAAGTCTAGCGTTGGCGTCCATATATACAAAATATGATAAAATTTTAAACCTAAATTTACGCAATAATTATTATATTAGCATAATTTATATGTCAGAACCTAAAATTTTAGAACCACCAACAAAACTTCAACAAACAGGATTAAACGGAACAAGTGTTAGAGATTCTGCATTTCAAACGCAACAACAGCGCAGCGCTTTGCTTGCCTCATTGGGAAGTACTAAGGGAGGAAATAGAAGACGTATGAAACGCGGAGGACAAAATTTGATCGCAGTTCCTCAACCACCAAAACTGATGAATGATCCAGCACAAGGAACATCTGGTGGCGTTAGCGAACAAATTAAAGGTTCAGTTCAAACAAGTGCTCTACAAAAATCACAAGCATCTCTAGACAACAAAGTTGCACTAGTTGCTGCTCCAAAAGGTTCCACTGGTGGTGCTAAGAGAACCAAAAGAAGAGGAGGGTTTGTTTGGCCTTGTCTAAGCGGCGGAAAGACAAGAAAATCCAAAAAATCCAAGAAATCCAAGAAATCTAGAAAATCCAAGAAATCAAAAAAGTCAAAGAAAGCTAAAAAAGCATAAGAAAGTAATTTTAGGGTAATAATTATATCTGAATAATATAAGTTATGCCAAAAGGAGTAGACTGGATAAATTTTATATATGTCAATTTAGGTTTTGTCGCACAAATATTCGTCATGTATTATTTCAGCGCAGTTGCCGAAATAAAGAATAATTGGCCAAAATACAGATGTAATCCAATATTTATGCCATTATCCAACAATATAGAAAAAGATTTTACTTATTGCGTGCAGAGCATGCAAACCAATTTTATGGGCTATTTGTTGCAACCAATCAATTATATTATTAGTTCATTATCTTCCATGGGAGGCGAATTTACTGGTTCTATAAATTATATTAGAACAATGATAAGCAGCATGAGATCTATGATCACTTCTATTATTCAAAATGTTTTTGGAGTATTTTTGAATTTAATTATTGAATTCCAAAAGATAACTATTGGCATTAAGGATTTAGTGGGAAAAATTATAGGTATAATGGTTACAATAATGTATTTGATAGACGGAAGCATTAAAACAATGCAAAGCACATGGAACGGTCCACCAGGCCAAATGGTGAGAGCATTGGGTGGAAATTGCTTTCATCCAGAAACAAAGATTAAATTAAAGAACGGAGCAATTGTTGCTATGAAAAATTTGAATTTAGGAGATATTTTAGAAAATGGCAGCCGAGTGGATGCTTTAATGAAAATAGATAACAAATATAATGAGAAATATTACACCATTCCTAATAAGGGTATAGATGAATCAGATATTTATGTTACAGGAACCCATATGATTTTTAGTGAAGCCGAAAATAGATATATTGAAGTTAAGGATCATCCTGAAGCAATTCAAACCGAAGTGACAGATAATTGGTTTAGTTCAATAATCACGGATGACCATAAGATAAAGATAGGCAAAAAAAAATTCTGGGATTGGGATGATGATGTTTTAAAGATGAAGAAATAATTGTAAAGCAATAACGCGAAATACGAAATACAAAATTGAATATTATCCGCTTACTATATATGGATAATATTCAACAAAGCGCAAAAACAATAAAAAAAATGTATGACAAACTATCGTATTTTGACCAGTATGGTGGGTCAGTATTTCTTTTCATTATATTATTGGTCATTCTATTTGTAGCAGTTTCATATGTAACCATTATGAGAAATATTCAACCTATTAAGGCAGATTGGGTGAATCAAAGATGTAAACCACAAGTCATGCCTTTTGCTGGTTTAATAAACAAGCCTGCCAATATGTCTGTCATTGATTTTACTGGACAAAACTTTACAAATTGCATGCAAAATATATTAATTGGAATTACTGGCGATGCGGTTCAACCAATTACATATATGACTCTTGCAATTAGAGAAGTTTTTTCGGCAATTGCAGAAGTCATTCAATACATTCGCACTATGCTGTCGTCTATTAGGTCAAATATGACAAGTATTGCTCAAGACATTTTAGGAAGAGTTGCAAATATTATGGTGCCAATTCAGCAGATATTGATTGCATTTAAAGATGCAATGAACAAGGTAAAAGGTGTTCTTACAGCTGGTTTGTACACTGCGCTAGGATCATACTATGCGTTAAAGGCGATGTTGGGTGCAATTGTGCAAATGATTATTGTCATTTTAATTATTCTTGTGGCATTAATTATTGCAATGTGGATTATACCATTCACATGGCCTGTGGCGGCAACAATGACGGCCGTTTTTATTTCTGTTTCAATTCCATTGGCTATTATAGTTGGTTTTATGGTAGATGTGTTGCACGTTCAAACCGATTTTTCAATTCCAAGCGTTCCCTCTAGACCAAATGTGTGTTTTGATAAAGATACTATTTTTAAAATGGCTGATGGAACTTTAAAAAAGATATCTGACGTTGAAGTTGGTAACATTTTAAAAAATAACGTAAGAGTGAATGCAAAAATGAAGTTGGATGCAAAAGGGCAAACAATGTACAATCTTAACGGAACAATTGTTTCTTCTCAACATCAAGTAAAATATAACGACAAATGGATTCCAGTGTGCGAACATCCGGAGAGAAAAGAGCTTGCTTGGTATTCGGAACCCTTTTTGTATTGCTTGAATACAAGCTCAAAAGAAATAGAAATTAATGGAAACGTCTACTTGGATTGGGACGAACTAGACGAAACAACCGCAAATGAATTAATTAATTATCTTCCAAATATGCAAAATTTAGAAGAAATTCACAAACATTTTGACGGCGGATTTTTATCTTTCACAAAAATCCAAAAAATGGATGGATCCGTTGTAAATATAACGGATATTGAACCAGGAAACATTTTAGATAAAAATATAAAAGTTATTGGAGTAGTAGAGATAGATAATAGTGACTTCAAACATTCATATGTATATAATTTAGGAAATGGGTGCGTTTTTGAAGGAGGATACAATTTACACATATGCGACAAAATTTTAGACGAAAAGTTTTATAAAAACAGGGCAACAACTGAAAAAACAGAAAATAAATTATATCATTTAATAACTGAACAAAATATATTTTATATAAATGACGTTAAGTTTTATCATTATGATTCAAACGTGGAGTTACTTTTAGACAAGCATCGTGGAAAATTATTATCTATGAAATATGTATAATATGGAAATTGTATGTTTAAAAAACATGGAAGTTACATTATTTGGTTACAAATTTAGACTTGAAATTATCATTTTAATTGTCTTGGCATATTGGATTTTATGGGGACACGTTCTTTGCTCTTGCTCCAAATTTAATTTGATGGAGGGTCTCGCCATGATGAACTCTCAAATCAACAAGAAAAGTTTGGATTATGAGGTTCTTAAAAACCCTATTCCTACAATTGGCAAGGAAGGCTTCGTTGGCGCCAACACAAATTATGGAGAGTCATCTAAGTTTAGTCTTTCAAACGATAAACCAGTAAACACATCTTCCTGGTTTACTCCCAATCTTTCTTACACCAAAGGTTCTGCAGGTGGCCCAGGCGTGCAAAATATCTTGAACCGACCCGAGCAGCCCATTCCTTTGCCTGAGGGCGAGATGTTAATGTTTGCCAACACAGCATTCAAACCCGAATGCTGCCCCAACGCTTACAGCAATTCTACTGGCTGCGCTTGTATGACAACTGGGCAATATAACTATTTAATTTCGAGGGGTTCTAATAATGTTCCTTATTCTGAATATTAGGTCATACATTAAATTTTTGTTATACATAATATAATATAAATATTATGTGTAAAAAGTTAAAGTCTCTATAGTATATAGAGATATAATCATGCAGAGATACGACTATGCACGATTGGCAAAATTATGTAAAACAAACAATATTAATTTGACAAAAGATTATTCATCTATAACAATTAATATATTTACTTTAATTGAAGGAAATTGTTTAAATGAAACTTGTTCAAATGTCTTCAGCAAAAGTTTTAGGTCTTTTGTAAAGACAAATGGTTATTGTTTAAATTGTAGCACAAAAATAGGATTAAAAAAAGTAGTAAAAACTTGCCTAGAAAAATATGGCGTTGAAAACCCACTGAAAAGCACTGAGATAAAGAATAAAATGAAAAAAACTTGTCTAGAAAAATATGGGAGTGAATACGCTATACAATCTCAAGAAATTAAAGATAAGATAAAAAAAAACAATATTGAAAAATATGGAGTACCGTGCACTCTAAGTTTATCAGAAACTAAAGAGAAAATAAAGAAAACTTTAATGGAAAAATTTGGTGTAGACCACGCATCAAAATCTGATATTGTTAAAGAGAAAAAAAAACAATCCGCGTTGGCTGTTTATGGCGTGGAGCATATTTCGCAAGCACCAGAAGTTAGAGAAAAATGCAAACAGACGTGTTTAAAAAATTTTGGAGTAGAATTTCCAATGCAAAGTAAAGAAGTTATAGAAAAAAGAAACAAAACTTGTCTAGAATTGTATGGAAATGAATGCTCATTAAAAAATGAAGCAGTAAAGAATAAAAGTAAAGAGTCTATGATAGAAAAGTATGGATTTGAACACCCTTTGCAAAATGAAGAAATAAAAGCAAAAACAAAAAATACTTGTTTAGAAAAGTATGGTGTTGAACATGCATCTCAGTCAGACGCAATAAAAAATAAGGTAAAAGAAACTTGTTTTGAAAAATATGGGGTAAAATGTTCATTTCAATCGGAAGAGGTAAAAAATAAAATTGCGGATAGTTGTTTGGAAAAGTATGGAGAAAAAAATGTTATGCACGTTCCAGAAATATCGGAAAAATGTTCACATAATTGTTATCTATCAAAGGAATATAAATTTCCATCTGGAAAAATAATAAAAATCCAAGGATATGAAAATTATGCTTTAGATGAATTAATAAACGTTCATAAAATAGACGAAAACGACATAATAAATGAAAGAAATTTAGTTCCAGTCATTTGGTATTTAGATGAAAATGGGAAAAAACATAGACATTATGTTGATTTTTATATTCCATCAAAAAATTTATGCATAGAAGTTAAATCAACGTGGACACTTAAAAAGAAACAAGATAGTGTATATTTAAAGCAAGAAGCTGCAAAAAATCTTGGTTATTCTTATGAAATATGTGTGTATGATGAAAAAGGAAATAAACTACAATAAATAATATTTTAAACTCCGCAAGAATAATAAGCCAACCGCTTTTGTCTCAACAATTCCTTATCATCATTTTCCTTTGCACTTGATTCAATTACAATATTTTCTTGTTTAAAATCTATAAATTTTAACCACGAAAAATGATCTATTTTACGAAATGTCCCCAAACAAATGGACCAATCTTTTTCCGTTTTCTTCCCAATGTGTCTGCAACCATTAGTGTTTGTCATGGTAATATGCTTTAACCATGGACCAGTTTTAACAACAATTGCATAAAAAGTGGACAAGGACTTCCATGGAATTGTTTGAATCTTTTCTTGCGGCTTCCTATATTTGCATTGTATTGCATAATAATCTTCTCCTTTTTTTGAAAGCAAATCAATTCCATAATCATTTTTAGTTAAATCAAACTTATTTTTTAATTCCATAGGGAAATCCTTGTAAAACCATGCTTGGTCATGCTTTAAAACGTTCTCAATATATAACAAACAAAAAGCTTCAAACAAATCTCCCTTTTTCTTTTTATTGTTTGCTTTTTCTTTTAGTTCAATCATATTGTGCGCGACACCGCCCTCTATATAGTTTTCAAATTCTTGCATTAAACAATCAAACTTATTCTTGTCCTTGTCCTGAATATTTATAATTTTAGATACTAATTCTTTTGTAGTTTGCAGCGCCTTCTCACTCATTGTATAGTATAATATGGCAATTGTTGTTTAAACCTAATTGCTAGGAAATGTAGACCAACACTTGCTGCAATAACAAACGCGTTGAGAGCGTTCAACGTCAACATCAATATAATCTTCAACATATTCATGTCTGCACTCACCTTTAACCTTGACATCAATATTTTTGATCAAGTCCTCAATTTGTCCGAGTATTTCTTTGTAATTTGAATCCAATAAAAAATTTTTAGAACTAATTAATGTATGACGTAATAAAACAAGAGAATCAATTGAATTGTCATTATTCATTGTGATTAGTATAATTGTAATGAACTGTTTATATGGGTTGCATTAAATACATATTTTGTTAAAC
>Ga0209617_10001550_pt1 | contig 10761 bp, 9 predicted proteins | sample LakEriepJuly2011_2_FD_187459 | JGI IMG/M metagenome (GOLD analysis project Ga0209617, IMG submission 187459) | Freshwater microbial communities from dead zone in Lake Erie, Canada - CCB epilimnion July 2011 (SPAdes) (version 2) | ecosystem: Environmental > Aquatic > Freshwater > Lentic >... | reverse complement strand
GTAGGGAGCGATGTACTGCATCGGGGCGCTGGTGCCCGCGCCTGCGGCCACCACGATCGTGTACTCCATGGCGCCGTTCTTCTTCAGCGTGTCCACCACGCCGGCGATGGTCGATTCCTTCTGACCCACGGCCACGTACACGCACACCACCGCGTCGGGGGTGCCCCAGTACTTCTTCTGGTTGATGATGGCGTCCAGGCACACGGCGGTCTTGCCGGTCTTGCGGTCGCCGATCACCAGCTCGCGCTGGCCACGGCCCACGGGAATCATGCTGTCGACGGCCTTGATGCCGAACTGCAGCGGCTCCTTCACCGGCTGACGCTCCTTGATGCCGGGCGCCACGATGTCCACCTTCATGGTGGTGGTGGCCTTGATGGCCGGGCCGCCGTCGATGGCGTTGCCCAGCGGATCCACCACGCGGCCGAGCAGTTCGGGGCCGGCGGGCACTTCGAGCAGACGGCCGGTGCTGCGCACGGTGTCGCCTTCGCGCACGCGGTTGGCCTCGCCGAACAGCACGGCGCCGACCATGTCGGTTTCCAGGTTCATCACCTGGCCGGTGATCACGCCACCTTCGGCGTCGAACTCGACCAGCTCGCCGCTCATGACCTTGCTCAGGCCGTACACGCGTGCGATGCCGTCACCGACCTCGACCACCTGGCCGACTTCGGAGACTTCCAGCTTCTGGCTGAACTGCTCGATTTCCTTCTTGATGACGGACGTGATCTCGTCGGTCTTGATCTTCATGGTTGCACCTCTGTGGGGGTTCGTGTGAGTCGGGGTTCAGCGGCCGGAGCCGCCATCGATGAATCGTTCGGGCTTGGCAGCCAGGTCGGTGCGCGCGGCATCGAGCATGGCGGCCTGCATGCGGCGCAGGCGGGTGGCGACGCTGCCGTCGATCAGCTGGTCGCCGATGCGCAGCTTGATGCCACCGATCATGGCGGCGTCGGCGTAGCTGTGCAGCACGGCTTCCTTGCCGAAGGCGCTCTTCACGCGCGCCTTCACGGCGGTGGCCACCTCGTCGGGCAGCGCACCACCATTGACGGTGTACACGTCGACCTCGACCTTGCCGAAGCGCTCCTGCAGCAGCTGATCGAAGGCGTCGCCGATCTCGAGCAGATGGCCAAGACGGCCCTTGCGGCTGAGAACCATGACGAAGTTCAGCAGCAGGTCACTGACGTTGCCCTTGAGGATGCGCTGCAGGCTGGCCTCGCGCTCCACGCGGTCAAGCATGGGGCTTGCCAGGAACTCGCGGAACTTGGCGTCGGCGCGAGCGGCTTCGCACAGCGCATCGAGCTCGCCGCCCATCTGGGCCGGCGCGTCGGCGCCCTGCTTGAGCGACAACTCGAGCAGGCTGGTTGCGTAGACCTTGGCGACGGCGTCGACGTGGGTGGACATGGTCGTCTCGTGTGCTGGCTCAGCGGCTGCTGAGCTCGCTCAGGCTTTCCTCGACCAGACGCTTCTGGTCGCCGGGCTGGATCTCGCGCTTCAGGATCTTGCCCGCCACGGTGGTGGCCAGGCCAGCGGCCATCGCATGGATCTCGCTGATGGCGGCGCGCTTGGCGCCCTCGAGTTCCTGCGTGGCGCGGTTCTTCATGTCCTCGAGTTCCTTCGCCGCGATGGCGCGAAGCTCCTCGGCCTGCCGCTCGGCTTCGGCGCGCGCCGCACGCACGGTGCGGTCGGCCTCGGCGCGGGCTTCCTCCAGGCGCTTCTCGAATTCCGCCTGCGCGGCCTTGGCCTTGGCCTGCGCGGCCTCGGCTGCACGGATCTCGCCCAGGATCTTGTTGTTGCGGTCATCAAGACCCTTCACGATCTTGGGCCACACGAAGATGGCGAGGAACGCGAAGGCGAGCAGGAACACCACGATCGCGGTGGCTGCCGGAAGGGCGTCCAGCTTGATCAGCTCAGGCGAGGCGCCTTCGGATGCCAGCATCACGATCGGTGCGAGATTCGCAGTCATGGACAACTCCGCGAAGGAGAGAGGGGAAAGCCTCCCCGGCGCGAGGCCGGGGAGGCCGTTTCAGACAGAAAGGCTCAGGCCTTGTTGAAGCCGAGCAGACCAACGACCACCGCGAAGAGGGCAACGCCTTCCACGAGGGCCGCGGTGAGAATCATGTTCACGAAGATGCGGCCAGCCATCTCGGGCTGACGAGCGATGCTCTCGACAGCGGCGCTGCCGATGCGGCCGATGCCCCAGCCTGCGCCCAGCACGGCCATGCCGGTGGCGAGACCAGCGCCGAGGCCGGCGAGGCTGCTGCCGGTGGCGGCGCCATCCGCGGCGAGGGCGGGGTTCGAGGCGAACAGGAAGGCGCCGATGGCGGCAACGAGAGCGAGCTTCATGGTCTTCATGGGTCTGGTCTCCGTAGGTAAGAGTCGGTCAGTGCGGCTCCGTGCCGCAAGGTTCGGTCCGCCGCGGACGCCCGCGGACGGTTTCGTTCAGTGGTGGGCCTCCGCCGCGGCGTGCCCGTGTTCCTCGTGATGCTCTTCGCCGTGTTCCTCGTCGTGATGGCTCATCGTGCTGATGAACACCGCGGTGAGGAACATGAAGATGAACGCCTGCAGGAAGGCGACGAACACCTCGAGGAAGAAGATGATGAGCGCGAAGCTTCCGCTGGCCGCCGTGATGGCGCCCACCGAGAAGGTGCCCAGGCCGCCCTTGGCAGCCATCAGGCCGAACATGAGCAGCGTGGCCATCAGCGTGTGGCCACCCACCATGTTGGCGAAGAGTCGGATGGCGAGCGCGATCGGCTTGATGAACATGCCGAGGAACTCCACCACGAAGATCACTGGAATGACCAGGTACAGGCCCTTGGGGCCACGCACCAGATCGCTGCCACCGCACAGATGCTCCAGCCAGCCGCCGAAGCCCAGCTCTCGGAAGGAGTGGATCTGGATCACGGCGAAGCAGATCGCGGCAAGACCACCGGTGACCATCAGGTTCGCCGTGGCAGTGCCACCGAACAGGATGAACTCGTCACCATCCGGCACGCCGAAGCTGTGCTTCAGCATGTGCTGGATGTCGGCGAAAGGCAGCAGGCCGAACAGGTTCACCACCAGCAGGAAGAAGAACAGGCTGAGCAGGAAGGGCAGGTAGCGGCGCGTCTGCGCCTCGCCCATCACCGGCACCAGCATCTGGTCACGCAGGCCAACCACGATCGCCTCGACGAACTGACCCAGACGGCTCTTCGCGATGTAACGCTCGGTGCCCTGGCCTTCCGATCCGGTCTGGATGCTCTTGGCGGCGCGCCACAGCAGGAAGCACACCAGCAGGCCCGAGAAGATGATCACGACGCAGCTCACGGGCACGCCCGCGTCCTGCGTGAAGCGCCATCCGCTCCAGGCGGCTGGAGCCTTCACGCCGTACATCGGCTTGTCAACGACGTGGCCGAGTGGGTTGTCGCCGCTGGCGAGGAGGAAGTTCATGAGTGGTCTGATGGCGAGTTCGAGGTGCTGATCCGTCGCGCGGAAGTCGCCGCCGAGGCAAGAACCGCTTTCGCAATCACCGCGGTTTCAACCGCAAGCGACACGAGGTAGGTACCGGCCAGGGCGAGGAGGAATCCCTCCGCCGAAGGGGGGCGGGAGTATAGCAATAGGGCCAGAAACGGCGTTCCTATGAAGCGAATCACGGTTGCGGCGAGCCAACGCGTGCTCCACTCGGAGGGGGTTCGGGCAGCCCACGGACCAAGGATGAGCACGCCGACCAGCATGACGCAGGACGCCAGAATCGCTCCAAGTGCTGCAGAGGAAGACACTTCTGTGTTCCACAGGCCCAGTGGAGCACCCAGCAGCGCCCCACCAACGCACCCGACCGACGCCACGAGCCAACTGCCTGCGACCGCCAGAAAGTTCAGGCGGACAGGCGTTTCAGCGGCTGGCGGGGTCATGGGGTTCCTTGTTTCGGCGCTCCGGCGGGCGGCGATCCAATTCGGCGTTCATTTTCCAGGCGCTCCGGACAAGCGTGTACACGCCCACCAGCACGCCAGCGGCGCTGCCGATGGTGACGCCCCAGTCACCCTGACCGCGCCAACGGTCGATCAGCCAGCCGATCAGCAGACCGGCGCCCACCTGCGAGACGGATTCGAAGCCGATGCCCATCATGCGATAGCCCATGCGCACTTCCTCGCGCTCGCGCTTGGAGGGCCTTGGGGTCTGATGGCCGTCTGGCATGGGCCGAAACCTACCCGAGGCGGCTAGGATGGGGGCCTGCCATGGCCATCCGTGATGACGAAATCGTGAATGTCTCGATCAAGCCCCTCTCGCGCTCCGAGAGCCTGTTCGTGCCCGAGGTGTTCAAGGGCTTGGGCACCACGCTGCGCCATGCCTTCGAGAACTTCGGCCGCAACGGCTCGAACAAGAAGAACATCTGGGTGCTGCAGTACCCCGAGCAGAAGCGCGACGATCGGCCCGTGGAAGAGGGTGGCCAGTACAAGCCGTATTTCCGCGGCGTGCACCGCCTGAACAAGGACGAGGATGGCCGCGTGCGCTGCGTGGCGTGCTTCATGTGCGCCACCGCGTGCCCCGCCAACTGCATCCACATCGTGGCCGATGCCAGCCCGTGGGAGGATCGCGAGAAGTATCCGAAGCAGTTCGACATCGACGAGCTGCGCTGCATCTACTGCGGCATGTGCGAAGAGGCGTGCCCCTGCGACGCGATCGAACTCACGCCGCACTACGAGGTGACGGGCCTGTCGCGCAACGAGCTGATCTTCGACAAGTCGAAGCTGCTGCAGGTGTACGACGAGACGGTCGGCGAAAAGCCGATGTGAGTGTGTTCGTCAGGACCGATCACAGTTCCTGATCGCCTTCACTTCTTCTTGCCGAACAGGTCGCCCAGCGCGCCGCCGATGCCCTTCTCGACGCCGTCGAGGATGTTGCCGCCTGCACCCTTGGGCAAGTCGATCTCGGGACTCACGTCCATCTTCAGGTTGTTGGAACCGTCGAGGGGCCCGGTGAAGCTCACCTTCACCTGCAATGCCTGCTGGATCGCGTCATTGGACTTGCCCAGCGCGTTGTTGATGCTGCCAAGCACCTTGGCCATGCCGGGAATGCTCGCCATGACGTTGGTCACGCTGCTGGCCGGGTAGCGGATCGTGATGGGTTCGGCGACGGCAGGCGAACGCCGCAGATCGATGCGCGCGTCGCTCAACAGCGTCTGCTGCCAGCCGCTGTTGCCCAGACGACCCACCTGCACCTTGAAGTTGCTGTAGGTCAGCACGCCCTGCGCGATCACGCCGTTCAGCGGCGAGATCAGGCCGGGAACGGTCTTGCCCTGCGTGCTCTTGATCATGTCCATCAAGCCCAGGAACTGCGCGCTCTTCTCCAACTCCACCTCGCCGATGTCCACCGTGAAGTTGGCGTCGAGTTGCGCCATGTCCACGGGAATGCCCACGCGCGCGGCCGACACGGTGGCCTGAATCGGCCGACCGTTGGTTGTGCGCATGTCCGCCATCAACGGGTTGATGGGTCGAAGAATGCGCGCGCGGAAGTTCTCGTCAGGTCGCAGCGTCGCGGTGATCGGCGCATCGGGCGCCACGCTGAACACGCCGCCCGACAGCCGCCCCACCGGCATCTGCACGTTGACCAGCGGGCTGGTGAAGGTGCCCTTGAAGAAGTCCTCCTTCGCTTTGCCGGACTTGCCGGTGAGGTCCACCGTGAACACGGGGCCCAGCATGTCGATGAGGTAGCCGTCCATGCCGGCGAGCTGATCCGCCACCGCGGTCGGGAAGTCCTTCACGTTCACCGCGGCGGCCACGCTGCCCTCACCGATGGCAAGCTGCTTCTGCGCGTTCAGCACATGCTTGGTCTCCAACGACACGCGCATGGGCGCAGGCGCACTGCCCTGCGCCGACAGCGAACCCGTGAGCAGCACGCTGGTGGCCACGCCCCCCTGCGAGAGCAGCTTGAGTTCGTTGGCGCCGAAATCGAGCGCAGGCCCATTCTCGGGCTGCACCTTCCATGGTTCAAGCCGCACGAACACATCCAGGTTGGCGCCCTGCGCGAGCACCTGCGGCGTGCCTTGCGCGTTGGCAGGAAGCGTGCATGCGTTCACGGTGGCCGCAAGGGCCATCGCATCGCAACCCTTCACGGGAAGATCGAACTGCTTGAGCAGCGACTGCACCACCGCCGGCGGCAACGTGGCCTGCAGCGTGCCCTTGGAGATGGTGAGTGTGCCGTCATTGCCGCGCGCGCCCTGCACCTGCACGCCGATCGGATCAAGCGCGGCGTTCATGGCGAACGCCAGACCGCCCGTTCCACCGGCCACGTTCGCGGCGAAGGTGCGCTTGCCTTCCTTGCCCACCCACTCCGGCAAAGCCTGCGACTGTCCCGCAAGCGACAGCACGCGGCGCATGTCCACGTCATCCGACTGCACGCTGGCCTTCCACCCATTCGCGACCGGCGCGTAGCTGCCGGTGATGGTTGCCAGTTTCGCGGTGGCGTCATGCGCCTCGGCACTGAACCCGGCCGTTGCGCCCGGCCCGAAGTCGAGCGGCCCCTTCAGCGAAGCCTTCACCGTTCGCAGACCCACGGGGGCCGACAGCCCCGGCACCGAGGCACACGCGACATCGTTCACCGCGACCTGCACCTCGGCGGGTGCCGCGCGATCCACCGGCACCTTCGCCTGCAACGCCACCGACTGCACATTGAGCGGGCCCACGCTGGGCACGGCCGGTGCATCAACGCTGGCAACCGCCACGGTGCCATCGAACAGCTGCGGGCCGTTCATGCCCGCAACGCCCTTGATCGAGATGCCCTGCACGCGAACCAGGCCGGCGCTCGGCACGGCGCTTGCGCCGGCGGAAGCGAGCGTGATGGTGCCGTTGAACATGTTGGCACCCGTGAGGGACACCGCGCCCTTCACGTCGAGCGACCTCGCCTGCACCGTGCCTGCACTGACCACGCCCGCCGCGTCGACGGCGGCGACAGTGAGCGCACCATCGAACAGGGTGGCTCCAACCGGATCGGCGACACCCTGCACCTGCACCTCGCGAACCTGTGCCACGCCGCACACGCCCTGCACCGATGCCACGGCGAGCGCGGGCACCTTCAACGACACCTGCACGGGCTTCAATTCCGGCGCACCTGCGATGATGGACTTGCGCGAAACCTGCACCGGCCCCGCCGTGAGCTGCACCGACGCGGGCGCGGACAACTGCAACGCGTTCTGCGAAAGCGATGCCACCAGCGCGGGCTGCAACGCCAGCGTGCTCTGCACCTGCTGCAGGCTGATGGTGTCCGCATCCCACGAGCCCTGGAGTGGAATCGAACCGAGCGCCATGTCGAGCTGCGCCTGCGCACTGCCCTTCTGCACGCCACCCGCCATGCTGGCACGGATCGTGGTGGCACCCGGCTGCACGCGCGCGATCCATTCACGCGCCGAGGCGGGCAGACCGGGCACGGTGCCCACATCCAGTGGACCGGCCGCGAAGGTTGCCTGCACCTGTGCCGTCTCGATGGCCAGCTTCGGACCCAGGCCCGTCACGCGCACCATGGACTCGATCGGTGCCTGCTGCAGCGAGGTCTTCAGCGAGATGTCCGTCTGCGTGCCAACCGGCGCGGCGCTGAACGAGAGCGTGGTCATTCCGACCGCCACCATCTGCGGCCCAAGACCCAGCACATTCATCGGCTGCAGGGTGGCGTTGCCATCCAGTCGAATGGCCGACACATCGAACGCGCCACCCGCCGCGATGCCGGGCGTGCGCAGCGTGTTCACCGTGGCCGACAGCAGCACCGGACCATCCACCGAAGTGTTGAATGACGCCATCAATCCGGGATCAAGCGTGGCCTGCAGCGTGATGCCCTTGCCCTCCATCGCGCCCGAAGCGAGATCGATCACCGCATCGGCGGCCACCTTCACCTGCTGCGTGTCGATCGACAGGTGCATGCTGGCATCGGTGCCCGTCTGCAACGCGAGCGACACGGTGGGCCCGAGGTCGCGCGTGAGCACCAGCGGCGTGCTCGCCACGAAGCGCTGCAGCGGCGCCGTGGGCAAGCCCTGCGCGTTCACCGAACCGTTCCATGTGCGCGGATCCGCCGCCCACATCGCCGGCTTCACGCCCGCGGCGGGTCGCTTCGCCTGCGCCTGCACCTGCAGCTGCGAGGGACTGCCCTCGACCGTCATGGCGGCGTTCACCGCAATGCCGATCGGCTGACCTGCAGGCGCCTGCACGCGCAGCGAGGCGGACTGCATCTCGGCGCTGAAGCCCATCACGCCGATCAACGCGCCCGACACGTTCGCATCCATCTCGCCGGTGAGCGCGGCAAGATCCAATCCGCCATCCTTGCCGATGAACCGATCGAGCGAACCCTTGATCGCCAGCTTGCCTTCGCGATCACGCACCTGCGTGCTGGCCGCCAGATCGATCGCCAGCGGCTTGCCGCGACCGATGCTTGCGGAACCCTTCAGCCCACGCAGCGCGAACGCCGTGCCCTGCGCGTCGGTGAGCGTGAAGTCGAAGCCGCCGATGTTGAGCGCGATGCCGAAGGGAAGATCAAGGCCACCGCTCGACTTCGCTGGCGCGGCCGGCTTCGACGCCGCGGACTTCGGCGGCATCAGGTTTTCCAGGCTGGTGCGCCCATCGGGCAGCATCTGCGCCTTCACCGAACCGGCCACCTGCACGCGCAGTTCGCCGATGCTGCCGGTGGCAAGATCGAACAGTCCGTTGCCGCAACCCGCGTCCAGACGCACATCGGCGGTCTTCTGCGCGTCCTGAATCGCCAGGCCGGTGATGCGCTGCTCGCCGAACCAGCTCAGCGACAGCGACTGGATGGTCGCGGTGCCGTTCACCGCGCTGCCGATCTGGCCTTCCACGAAGCCCTTGCCCAGGCTGGACACCAGCATGGGCGCGAGCGCCACCAGCGAGGCGAGCACCAGCACCAATGCGCCGGCGCCAATCAACAGCCACTTCCACTTGCTTGCAGGCTTCATGTTGTTCGTTTCCATTTCAGTCCACCACTGCCGCCGCGGGGGCGGGCGGGCGCAGCGCGAGCATGCGATCAAGGCTGCGCCGCGCCAGTCGCGCCGCCTCGGGATGCACCTGGATGCGGTTCACCACGCGTCCTTCGGCAAGGTTGTCCAGCACCCACAGCAGGTGCGGCTGCCCGATGCGCACCATGGTGGTGCACAGGCACTGACAGTCGCTGAGAATGCGCGCACGCACGCCGCGTGCCTCGGCCTCGCGGCACACGCGTTCCACCAGATGCACCTCGGTGCCGATGGTCCAGCTGCTGCCGGGCTTGGCCTGCTGCAGCCGCTCGATGATGAACTCGGTGCTGCCCACCTCGTCGGCCAGTTCCACCACTTCCTGGCAGCACTCGGGATGCACGATCACCGTGGTGCCGGGGTCCTGATGCCGCGCCTGCGCCACATGTTCGGGGCGGAACAGCTTGTGCACGCTGCAGTGACCCGCCCACAGCAGCACGGTGGCATCGCGGATCACCTGTTCGCTCAGGCCGCCACGCGGCTTCTTCGGGTTCCACACCGCCATGTCGGCGGTTCCCTGGCCGCGCTCGGCATCCAGTTCGCTCTTCAGGCCGCGCAGGCGCGCTGTGTTGCGACCAAGATGCTGATCAGGCATGAACAGCATCTGCACGCGCTCACCCTTGGCCAGCGGCGTGTCGCCACCCTGCATGGCCCACTCGAACACCTCGCGCGCGTTGCCGCTGGTGCAGCAGGCGCCGCCGCGCTCACCCACGAATGCCTTCACCGCCGCGGTGCTGTTGACATAGGTGATGGGAATCACGCGCACGCGACTGCCTGCGTGCACGGCCTGGATGGTTTCCCACGCCGTGATCGCATCCTCGTAGTCGGCCATGTCGGCCATGCTGCAGCCGGCGGACAGATCGGGCAGGATCACCTGCACGTCGTCGCTGGTCAGCGTGTCGGCCGTCTCCGCCATGAAGTGCACGCCGCAGAACACGATCCACTTCGCGCCCCGCTTGGGTGCCTCGGCGGCGGCCATGCGACTCAACTTCAGCGAGTCGCCGATCAGGTCGGCGTGCCGGATCACCTCGTCGCGCTGATAGTGATGGCCCAGGATGAGCAGCTTCGAACCAAGCTCGCGGCGACGCGCGGTGATGGCATCCGCCAGCTCCGCGTCGGAGAGGTTTCGATAGCGCTCGGGAAGTTCGGGTTGCCACAGCACGGGATGGCGATTCTAGGAGGGCTGTCGCCGCACCCATGTGGGGGCCGGCGTGGGCACCACCCGCACCGGAATGCAGGGCAAACCCATGCGTTCGGCCACGGCGCCCGCCAGCAGTTCGCTTTCCACCGCCCCGTTGCACAGGAAGAACAGCGTGCTGCCCGAACCCGACACGTGCACGGGTCGATCGATCAGCTCGCTGATCTCTTCCCGCTCGCCGCGAAGGCGCGGAGCCACCTCGAGCGCGGCGTCGGCCAGATCGTTGAATGGTTCGTGATGCTCGGGTGCCGACGCGCGCTTCGCCATGGCCTGCACGCGTGCGCCCTGCAGCGCCGCATCGGGTCGAAGCGCGTCGAAGGCGCGGTACACGGGGCCAGTCGGGCACGCCGCCTCCGGCAACACCAGCACCGCGTGCGTGTCGGCGGGCATGGGCATGTCGTGCAGCGTCTCGCCCAGGCCCTCCACCACCGCGCTGCCGCCACGCACCAGGAAGGGCACATCGCTGCCGAGCGACTTAGCGAGATCCGCCAGCGTGTCCACGCTCAGGCCGAGATCGTGCAACTGGTTCACCGCGCGCAGCATCGCCGCGGCGTTGCTGCTGCCGCCACCGAGACCGCCGCCCACG
>Ga0209617_10001549_pt1 | contig 10763 bp, 6 predicted proteins | sample LakEriepJuly2011_2_FD_187459 | JGI IMG/M metagenome (GOLD analysis project Ga0209617, IMG submission 187459) | Freshwater microbial communities from dead zone in Lake Erie, Canada - CCB epilimnion July 2011 (SPAdes) (version 2) | ecosystem: Environmental > Aquatic > Freshwater > Lentic >... | reverse complement strand
GGGGGGGGGGGGGGGGCATCGGCTCCTGTGAAGTACCTATAACTGTGAATCAACTGGCCATAGGGGTGAGGGAGGGGGAGGGGGGGGCTCTAAATTTTTATGTCACTGTGGTGTACGCTACAAAACACACAATCGGTTGGTTTATAAAAGTAGCTCTTTAAAGGGAATGTATCACTGAAAACTGAAAAGTAAAACTAACCCCAACCGGTACCGTACCTACATATGTTGCTATACATTTGGTAGGGAGCGGGGTAGTACTGAAATGGATTAAATTGGGCCCAAATTTGACAAAAAAAAATCCCTTTTGTTCTTTCAAAAAGTTATTGAGCAGGCACTACGGTACCTAGGAAGGGTATAAACCGGTTCAGTACCATAAAACTTTTTGGTCGATGTAAAAGATGGGGAAAAATCGGGCCAACATGTTGCTGCAATCAAAGTTGGATTTAACCAACAGATAGAAATGATTTTTTTTGGCGTTTCAACGCACGAAATAACCTTTAAAAAGGGGAATTTCAGCATTCTGTGCACCTTACCTACCTGTACCCATATTATCTTATTTAAAGGGACTGTAGGTTAAGATTTTTTGAGTACTTTTTCATTAGACTAAAGCCACTGCCCTTCCTACTAAGCCTTTATAGCAACAATCTTTTAGGTATTTTCTATACAGCTACCTACCTACATTTGATCACGTTTTGTAAATTTCCGAACTATGTTATTTCTGTTGCAACTCCTGGTGCCCCGGACGCTGGGAAGTCGTTTTAAAATTTGAAAATATAGGTAACTGTGTGATAAATAGCTAAATGTTCCAGGGAACCTCTTTTGGGACATTGATGAAATAACTTAACTAAAAATATCTCATGCTTCAGTCTCTCCTTTAAGGAACGTTATCAAAACTCCGCCTACCCATGATTGTATTTTCTTACCGAAGGTTCAAAAAAAGACGCACTTGACCTCCTTGATAAACTGGAGGAGAAAACTCGTAAAAAGCGCCCCTGCAACACGCTGTGCAAACTCTCATTATCTCCCACCGTGAAGAAGGTATGTACCGGTATGGTAGGTACCGCAACGGTACTGTAGTCAAAATGCTCAGCATCGTAGCGGTGAAAATTTCTAAGATAAGTTTGTATTTCAAATCTACCCTTTAGCCAACCTACCTATTGGTTTATTTATAATTATAATTACAGCAGGTACCGTACCGGTACCCCGGTACCTATTTCTTAAATGATACCGGTATCAGATGTACCTATCTAAGAAGTTACGTACGTACGTTGCGGTGTTGTGGATATTATTAATTTCGATCCGGATCCGACAAAATCCAATTTTCAGTGGCTAAAATAGCATGAATTCTGCTGATTAGGTACCCAGTGGTTAGTGTCAATTTTACTGTACATACATACAGTAAGGACAACAAAAATCTACAGGTAGGCTTAACATTTATCTTCTTTAGCATTCAAACTTGTGCTTCAGTTTTGTTAAAAAAATTTGCTTTTACCTCCTTGCTGAGAAGTTGGGTAGGATCCGGATCCAAAGTCTCCTTAAAAGTAGGATCCAGATACGGATCCGAAAAAAATAATTTCGGATCCACAACACTGGTACCGTACCTAGTTACGTTGTCAACAATTCTAACCCAACCATTGTTTTAGGGACGAGAAAAGAAAGTCAAGGCGTGCTCTTCATCCAAAAAAAAAGGTACCTACCTACCTACAGAACGGTGCATATGTACCGGTATCTACTGGAAGTATGGTAAGGTTTAACCAAAACGAGTTACCTATTTTCACAATTGAACAGACTTGTTCGGTACGGTACAGAAAGTAGGTAGTGTAATCTTGCTTGCTGTTTCTCATTCTTTCAACAAAATTCGTAAATAATTATCTGGAACATTGTTAAGATACTAGAGATAGGTACGGTACCCTACATATTAAGGTACCGTAGGTGCCAAAATGGGAAAGGAACCGGTACCGTACCGTACCTACCCGGTATCTCGCATCTAAGGACCGTACCAGTACATAGCAGGGTTGCGGATCCGGTCAATTTTTGGCCAGATATGGAAGAAGAAAAAAATCAGAATAAAAAAATATCCAGAGAACATTAAGAATAATTGACAATAGTGCAAACTAGGTACCGGCACCACATGTATACAGTAGAAATTCGGTAAATAAAATAAGGTTAGGTAGGTACCTACGGTACTGTACTAGTTACCGTATCAGTACCGGTAGGTACCTACGTAGCAGGGTTGCAGATTCGGTCAATTTTTGGCCGGATACGGATCATAAAAATAAGAATAAAAATGAAACCGGATCCTACAAGCGTGTTATTAATTTTGCTAACAAGTACGGTAACTACTACCTAGGTATGTAGGTACCTATAAAATATGTTTTTTTTTAATTTGCATAACCATGAAAGGATCCGGATCCAGCTATAAAGTTTCGGACCCGTCCGCGACCCTCCTACGAAGGAAGGTACCGATACGGTACTTCAATACCCTACCTTGTTTGCCTGGTCAACCCCAGTACGGTAGGTACCGTACCTACATACCTGCAGTGCCATAATGCTTTGGGTAAATTACAGTACCGTACCTATAGGTGTAGAATCAGCAGTTTATTAATAGTTATTACGTCCCGCGGATTATGTAAAGGCGAAAGTATATTTTTTTCATGCGGGAAAAACACTTTTTGGGGCCTTACACTTGGGACAATTTAGAGATCAGAAAATTCTCGATCTCCATGAAAAATAAAGGCCCCAATATGTGTTTTTCCCAAGAAAAAAAAATATCCTCCAAGCTCTACAGAATTCTAGGGACGAAGGTAGTTTTATGTCCCATGTTTAAAACCCATCGTATTTTGTTTTAAAAATTAAATTAATTAAATTTAAGTGCAAGGACAAAAATTCACAGTTGGGTCTTAACACTTCAAGGTTTCTCATTCTTTCAAAAACTTGGTAAAAAGTTATCTGAAACATTGCTGAGATAGGCAGGGTACGACAGATATTTAGGTTCGGTACCGTAAGTATGTACGATACTCGTACATTTGTAGGTACGATGCCGAATACGATTTTCCTGCGCAGGTATGGAGCCGACTGCGAGTGCAGGGTTCCGGATCCGGTTAATTTTTGGCCGGATACGGATTAAAAAAAATCAGCCTTAAAAAGATATCCAGAGAACATTAAGAATACCTATTTGGCAGTTGTGGAAACTAGGTACCGGTATCTACCAACTTTATAGGAATTCGGTGAATAAAATAAGATCATTTCCGAAGCCAGGTACGGTACCTGCGGAACGGTACCTACTGTACCTTGGCAAGAACGGCTATTTCAACCAATGCATGAGATGTTCGGATACGGTGTACCGTGTTAGTATAAAATTGTTAATTGTCACTTTAATGCCTGTCAGATAAGCATCTACCGTAGGTACCGTTGGGGGAATATTTGTAGGTAGTATGCCAAATTTGCGCTGCCAAATACGATTTTCCTGCGCAGATATGGAGCTGTCTGCGAGTGTGAGCTCGGACCTAGATGCACCCCGAGACAGAGTGAGTGAAATTTTGTATGTGTCGGAAGGTACCGTACGGTACCGGGGTACCGGTATCCCACATTGCCTTAACATTCGAAACTTATGAAATGTAGGTACCTACCGTAATCGGCATACTTTATATACCATACTGCAATTAGGAGGCTGAGACACCCCTTGCTGAGAACCCAGCGGCTCCTACCACCAGCCTTTTCGGTAAGTATAATATCTGCGTTTTAACTTTTTTCCGGATCCGGCGGAAAAGGTCCGATTCCAACAAGATCCGGATCCGCAACCTTGTTAATTTTACCTTTTATTTACAGAAAAGAAAAAACTCAAGAAGAAACACCAGGAGAGTGAAGACGATGAAGATGCACCAGCTAAGTTCTCCGTTAACATAACAGGTAGGTTAGATCTGATGATTTGAGTAGGTAAATTGCAGTAAATGTAAGTAACAGTAAATGCTAAAACGGGAAAAGTACGGTACCGATACCGTACTCGGCGAGTACCACCGTACCTACTCGGTCCAAAAAATTGTTAAGACTTTTTATGAGGGGGAAATTTTATATGTCCCGGTACGAAGTAAACTTGAGACGGATGTATCCATAATATGGGCGAGTTGAAGGGGGCTCTAAACAGGGGAGGTTATTGAGCTTTGTGTTATGTTTTGGATGATCATGATCCGTTCGGATCCTACGAGCTCTAATTCTTAGTGACAAAAATAGCATAAAATCTGCTGAGACCCCACTGATTACTTAAAATTTTAATGTAAGTAAAATAAAATTCACAGTTTGACTTTAAAAGACTTTTCTTCAAAATTAAAATTAATGTTGTAGTTTAGTTTAAAATTTTGGGTTTGCCAGTTTGCTGATAAATCCGAAATTTCCTGAAAAGTCGGATCCGAAAAAAATTATTTCGGATCCACAACACCCTTTCAATGGACAGTCATTTTCCACAAAATTTCTCGTTTTAGATGCTTATTTCCAAATTTGAATATTATAAAAATAGGTAGAAGGTAGTGTTCCCTTATATGGTACTGGTACCAAACCTTACTGGTCAGTAATGTAAACCATTTGATCCTATTGCAGGGACCGTGCCAAGTGATTTGACTGTCTATTCTAAGAAAATGTTCCAAACTTATCTTGATGGCTTGAAGGAGGATAATGAAATGTCAGTCGATTTCGTTATTTTTTCAAATAAAAAACGGGAAGCCCAAGTAAAAGTGAGCGTTATTGGAGTCAGGAAAATAGTGATTCCAATTAAACAAATCATGGATCCCCTCCCGGAGAGTTTAAAAACAATGAATCTGGAATTTCAGTTCCCTGAAGAATACGCAAACCCAGCGGATAACTCTACCATGACCAAATGGTACAAGCTTCAAGATCTTCTTGAAAAGAAAGTGGCCAAACTCCTCAACAATGATGAAGATGTTGGGTCAAGTAGCTTATTGGACTTCATGGGAAAGCAAAAGTTTCCCTTCGGAGCAAGTTTCCGATGGGAAACCGGCCGGTCTAATGACATATGTGCGCTTTGTCTAAATTACATACCGATTGACACCGAGTGGTTAAATAACAGCAAGCTAGAATTCGACGCGCACGTCAACCTTGCCACCATTCCACCCAGCCCACCTGTTGAACTTTATAAGAGCAAATTTTCCGATGCTCTAGTGCCCTTACCGATAGTTGTCACACTGGAGGAGGGCACAAAACAATTCGCGCAATTCCTCTCCGAGAATCCAGAATTCGTTAAAGATGCCATCTTTGAAGCTGGTGCTAACCTACGAGATATGGAAAAACTCAAACGTCCCCTTGCGGATGTGAAACTCATCTACAACGTCTTGGCGACGGCGAAGCCCACTAAGCAATCGAAGAAGATGTTACGTCTGGATCCCCTCCTGCAGCCCGAGTCAGGTATAGGTATACATTGTAAATTTTAGGTACGGTACCCAGGAATGCTGATCCGAAACCGATCCTTTCTGTCGCCGATTATAGAAATTTTTTAAGAACCGCCAGCAGCACAAGTTAGATAGGTACCGTAGTTTCCCTTCCAGGGTTGTGGATCCGGACCTTTTTTGCTGTATCCGAATATTGTTCAAAAATATTGGCTTCAGCCTCAAGAAACTGCGCCAAAACCCCGGAAGATGAGTAGGTACCTAATGAAACCCTAAGTACCTTATTTACATTTATGTTGGTTAAATAAAAAAAGGTACCTAGGTTTTCAACATGCATGGTAAACCTACCTGTTCATAAGGGATACTGTAGGTACCCGGGTATTTTCCTTATGAAGTTATTCTTCTTATTCAGGCAATAGTACCGGTTCCAGAGGTGCCAGGAAAAATTGCCCAACATTCGAGGGAAACATTCAAGCCCCTGTGGATCCGTCGGAAGAACTGGCGATTACTAGAGGTCACATTGTAAACGCCCTAGCTTCAGATTCACAGGTTAGAAATGGTACCTACCAGTATGGTAGCGGTACCTATATGTTACTTCATTACTATACTGTGATGTGCTCCTATGTACCGGTATGTGCCTAGTCATGATACTGGTACCTAGGTACCTAATAGGCTAATGATATTGTACCAGTACTGTAATTACTTTATGTACCTGCGGGGGACATAACACTTATCAAGGCCAAAAAATGCCAAGAATATTTTCTTCAATTTATTAACGGGACACTTAGCAATTTACAACAACAGTTCAGTGTAAGAAAAGCATGGTAATGTAACTTTTGCTGGATCATGTTATTGGCAGGTTCATAAGGAATCTCAGACACCAATCATATTTCAGACACTCCTACTAACTTTTTTCAACTCGAGAACACAGGATATACAATTTTGCTGATGTTTAAACATCTAAAAATTGTAAAGATCATGCTGATTATGACCATTTAGGTTTTTTTTAATCAAAATTATATTTCTATTCATTATTTTCATTATTTATTTATTTTTGTTAATTCACAAAAACAATCCTATTCACATTTGCAATAGGCATGATTTTTGCTAGTTGTACCACTAAACTTTTAAAAAAATAATTAAAAATATAAAGCAACACTTAAAAATTTTTTAAAGGTCATCCAATGATACCAATTAAAGCCAAATCCAATCTCGTGTCCCGTCCCTTTAAGTTTGTGAACGAAATTTGAAAGTTAAAAAGGATTAAAATTTTGGTTTGAGATGACTGTTCTTATTTACTTTGTAGGTATAATTCAACAATATTTGGAGATGTGCGTCTAAGTGAGTACCTACCTACTGATGTGCGTTCAAAAATTGTTAAAGAAAATTACCACTAAATTCAGCCTATGTTGCTACCAATAAACAGTTTCATTTCCAATGCAACAATGTGAAGATGTTGAAAACCTTAAGTGTCTGAAATACGGTAGTAGTATGTAACTGTTTTTTGTTTTTATATATAAAAACAATGCAGGTGTCCTAAGTTCGGTTAACAGGACTGAACTTTGGACAGTGAACTTTTTTTTAAAAAAAGGGACTAGAGCCCCAAAACCATATATTTTTATTGTTTAGGTCCCTAGTCCTAACCTAACCCTCTTCTGTTTTTTTGCTTAAAAGGACAGAAGTTGTTTTATTCCCCAAACAGCTCCTCCTGGTCCCATCAGAGATGTCATAGGGCCGTTTTGATCTTTTTGCTTCTTGGCTGAGTTTTAAGGATTTTAAAGGACTCGTATAGTAAATGCTAATATTAAACAGTTTTTTGAATGAGTGTTGCTTTATAGCAGGGTTGTGGATCCGGTCCATTTTCGGCCAGATCCGGATCCTGCAAATCAGATTTTTATAACCAAATCCCAGATCTGGATCATGCTTTAAAAAAAGCACATTTTTCCTGTCCCGCACATGTTTTGCATGGTTTATGACAAAAAAAAATTAAAAAATGTCACCTGGGGTGTTCACATTTGGAAACTTTTGTAGTTTTGAAGTGTTCTCCAGTCATGAAATTAAAATTTTTGAAAAAGCTCAGTTTACAAATAATTGTGTTATACAACTTTATATAGCTAGGGAAGGATCCGGATCCGGGATCCAGATCCTGATCTGGCGGAAAACTTCCGGATCCAGATCCTACCAAAAGGTTAGGATCTGACCGGATCCGGATCCGCAACCCTGCTTTATAGGCAGTAGCATGGACTTGAAGGTTCAAAGAAACAAAAAATGACTCCCCAGTAGGTACATAGGACAGTGGGGAGTCTCGACTCCCTGGTACTTGGAACACTGGGGAGTCATGACTCTTCAGTACTTTTTTGGATTTTCAGTGGGTCAAGTATTGCCTCTTCCCGGTACTTAGGACACTGGGGAGCCTCGACTCCCAGGTACCTTGACTCCCTGGCACTTAGGACTCTTTTCGATTTTCAGCATATCAACTTTTGCGACTCCTAGGTACTTAGGACACCGAGGAATCTCAACTCTCCGGTACTTAGGACACCATAGGGTGAATAGGTCACCAGGGAGTGATTTATAAATGCTTATAGCTCAGCCAAGAAGCAAAAAAATGGCCCTAAGACATCTCTAATTGGTCCAGGAGGAACTGTTTTGGGAGAAAAAAAACCGACTACAGAAAAATCTCATGAGACTGTCCCTTTAAGGTAACATGGTTGGCACAAATTTTATTTTTTTAAACTGATATGGTATACAGTTATATAAGTAGGATCCGGAGCCATGGCAAAATGGCACGGCTCCGTAGTCCTGCCCACAGTTTAGGTACCTACGTACTGGGTACCATCTCAGCATATTTGGACTGTTCCATATTTTAAATTGCTACTAGATTTCGTACCCTCTTTTTCCATCTTATAAACAGACTTCCCTTTACATTTTGGGTTGGTATTATTTAACAATTGACAAATTCTGCTAAATCAACTGGACTGGATCTTGATTTCTAAAAATGCCGACTCGCAGTATAATTGCGCTTGAGTGAACCTTTGTTTCTGGAGGGAAGGAGGTATTTTATCAAAAGAGCGAAGAGTGGCGAGGGAACTGAAAAAATCTTATTTTAAGCGGTCTGCTCTTAAGCGATATTAGACAAAATGAGCAGAATAAATAAATGTGTCTTTTATAAAATTGAATCGTCAAAACCTGCCATGATGGTAGGTACCGAGTACGGTAGGTACTGTGTGCCTGTATTTTTAGAAATCTAGGCCCAGTTTATTTAACAGAATTGGTGCAATTGTTAAAGAATAGGTACCAACCCAAACTGCAAAAAGACGTCTGTCCTAATATGATGGTATGTTAATCAGGTAAATCCTTTTGTGGAGGGTTGGGCTGATGAACAGCACAACATGTCTGGTCCCGGTACCAGTAGTACTCACTTGGGTAAGTATATAGAAATGAACATGCTTTTTATTGATATTTTTTTTATGAAAGAGAGCCAGTTGGTTTGTTTGGAAACACCCACTGTTATGTTTTTTATGCCACTGAACCCTATATAAGACACTTTATGAAAACGGCTTGATTTCAATAGAACCCTATACATTTAACAAATATGGAGGGGGGTGGAAATCAAATGCCCCGGCGTGGCATTTGATTTTCACCCCCCCCCCCCCCCCCCCCCCCCCCCAACCCTATCCATTCAAACTGCCCAGCAACATAAACAGTTCTCGGCAAAATGGAAATATGGGGCAGGGGGCGGTCTCTGAAACACCAAAAACCAAAAAAGGGCCAAAAAAGTGTCACGCGTGGCATAAAAATACCAATGACACTGTGCTGAAAATGTGGCTGGCCATTGTAAAATCAACCCTGCAAAATCACTTAATGGGGCTGGTTTATGGATTCAAAATGGTCCCTTGCACAAAATCGAGATTTTGTGCTGGGACCATTTAGAATCCATAAACCGGCCCCATAAAGTGATTTGGCAGGGTTGATTTTACAATGCCCCGCCACATTTACAGCACAGTGTCATTAATAGTTAAAAGAGTCCGTAGCATGCTATTTTTGAAGTTATTCATCTTCATCAAATAACCCCTACTGGTCCTATTTGAGGTTTCCAAGATCCTTTTTTATTATTAGCAATTTTTATGGAGATATTTTAATTTGAAAATGACAGCCTATGTCCAGACACCGGGGAGTTTATAAAAATAATGAATATTTTTTTTATATTGGTTTCGGCTTTAAATTGAGTTGAAATTTTATCCATCCACTCCCCCGGTATCCTGGACACTGGGAAATCGTTCTTCTGTTTTCATTTGAGTTAGAATTTTTTTTTTATCTTTAGGCTCCACGTCCGAGAACAACGACACATATTATACCGAAACTAGTCACTCCTGGTATGCGGGTGGAAATTACCAACATGGGCCTGGGTTTTTCCCACCCTACACAAGTCACCAGAATTACAACTACCCATATGCAGATGGCTATACCTTTCCAAATAATGATGCACAAGAATCGTATCAGCCGCAGCATAGAACCCCCTCAGTATTGAACCGGTATCAGCCGCAGACAGCCACATCACAAGGATTGGATCAGCCGCCGCCGACAGCCCCCTCAAAAGGTAGATTTTCACATAACTTCTTTACCGTAAAAGAGGATTTTGAGGGAAAGACCAAACGAAATTTTGTTTTCGTAAATTTTGCATAGCAGATGGGTCACTCTTTCCGTTGATACCAATTTTAGGGCCAATTTAATCACGTGGGACTACCTACATAGGTACCTACCTAATAGTATTTACTTTATGTACACATTTTTGCAATCTTTTAAATTAAAAGAGTCATTATATATTCAAAAGCGATGGCATCTTATAGTTAACGATTTTTTCTAATTTTAGACATGCCATTTTTAAGTAGGGTTAGCTTCACAAAATTTGGAGAAAAATTATTTTCGGCAAAAACTAGGTACCGTTTGTATGTCGATCTTTGGGCATTTGACGGTAACTACATACAGTACGGTACCTACTTCTCATAACAAAATCATTCTTAATCAAGAACAATTCTCCAATATTGTGGATCCGGATCTGGTCGGATCCGAAATAATTTGCAGGATCCGGATCCGACGAGCTCGTCCTGACCTCAATTTGTACGCTATCAATCTGAAATTTTCAGATTATAGACAACTATTAGGCCTATCAACTGTGAAATTTTCAGATTGATAGCATAAAAAATAAAATGTGGAAGCAAAAAAAAATTGCCTCCTTACTGCTAAATTAGGTCGGATCCCATATCGGATACCTACTATGGCAAATACGTGACACTTATGTGGAGATCCAGATCCACAACACTGTTTTTTAAAGTTGGTAGGTACCCCCCCCCCCCCCCCCCCCCCCCC
>Ga0209617_10001547_pt1 | contig 10765 bp, 8 predicted proteins | sample LakEriepJuly2011_2_FD_187459 | JGI IMG/M metagenome (GOLD analysis project Ga0209617, IMG submission 187459) | Freshwater microbial communities from dead zone in Lake Erie, Canada - CCB epilimnion July 2011 (SPAdes) (version 2) | ecosystem: Environmental > Aquatic > Freshwater > Lentic >... | reverse complement strand
TATCCGCCAAATCTTCACCAATACCAATTGACGCATCAAATTTTATGCCATCTCTAGCAGCAAACACCTCGTATTGTTTAATAATATCGTTCTGTATTTGACTATACTTTTTCTTGTCCGCATCGGTCCACCAATCATTTAAATTTCCATCCCACCCATAATTACTGCCCCAATCATCAAAGGCGTGCGAAAATTCGTGACCAATCGTATAACCAATATGTGCCAAGTTATACTCAATACCTCTCTCATCCAAATCAACAAAGGGCTTTTGGATAAAACCCAAGTTTATATACACAGAGTTATTGGTTGCCGAATAAGAAGCATTTACAATATACGCTTGTGTTCCGACCATTTTAACCGGGTATAGGTTCCAATCCATCATAGGTATATCAATAATACCTTTGCCCTCCAAATCCACAAACTTGCGGTGTCTCCAGTCATTAATTTTTTTCATATTATCGTATAAAAGAGTACCGTAATTTAAATCCGGGTCTTCTCTCAGATTATTTGGTTTGCCATATATAAAATTAAAATGTTTCAACTTCTCTAGTGCGTATTTTTTAGTTGACGGTTGTAACCAAGTATTTCGCTGCAATATCCTTTTGTATACTAATTTAAGGTCTTCGCACAAATTTTTCACATATTCCATTTCCTGCGGATTTTCATATTTTTTAACATATTCGTTGGTCAAAAAAGTATTAAATGGAATAGACATATACAAAGAAGCACTTACCGCATCATTTTTGTTTATTTTTTCTTGTCCCCTCTCAAATTTACCCGAAAATTCGTAATTTAATTTTTCGTAATCAGGTGTAATGCGGGCCAGCCTAGCCAACAATACCCATATCCAATAAGTTCGCCACTTTGGCGTATTCCAGTTCCGTAAAAATAAATCAGTGCCGCATTTTAAATAATTTAAACTCGAAGTAATAAAAAAACGCGGCGTATCCTTAAACCCTAGATGGTGTGCAAATTCCTTCCAGTCAAACCCGTATTTAGCGAGCGCTTCGTGGTCGTGGACTTTGTTATAAATAGGTTCGGCTTTATTCGTAATCGCCAAACAATCCAGTGCCTGAACAATATCTTCTTCAACGTCGTACACGCAGTGACCTTTAAAGTCATTGGGGCCTAAAAGCGTATCAAATATTTTTTGACAAGATTTTTTAAATTCCTTTCTATATTTTCTTTTATATGCAACGTCCTTTCCATCATTGTAATATACATTTATATCTAGAATAGTGAATGTATGAGGGTCTATATAACACCGATAAACCTTCGAATTTTTTTCATCGGGATTTAAAGACCATACAAAAGGGGCTCTAATGGAAATCATTTCGTCTTTATTGAAAAACGCCAATAATTTCCAAGGATTATTTTCGGCAATTAAATCATCAATTTTTTGCACAGCTTCTTTGGCCAATTGTTTGGTGTAGGATTTTGGGTTCATATGAATGACAGATGTGTAAAAATGATGCAGGTTTTTTGAAAGCTTGTTATTGTGTGTTTTAATGTAGTCTAAAATAATATCATTCAATTGTTCATATACTTTATGTTGTATTAATCTAAAATCGTCGATTTGAGTAATATATTTTTGTTGGTTTTCTAAAGTCGCGTTTTGTATCCATTGGTAATTAATATAATCATAAAAATCGTTTTCCGGTTTGATGCTATTTGGAGAAAATTTACTTAGCAATTCTTTGACCAATTCGTTTTTTCGTTGTGTACTCGTCTTTTTCAGTTGTCTTGGAGACAATGATGCAGTAAAATTTGCCTCAAATGGTTTTAATCCTATGGGACATAGCGATACTTTATTTTTACGAGTTTTATTCGTATTATTCGTATTATTTGTATTATTCGTATTTGTATTTTTAATTTTATACTTTAAGGTTTTTGTCATATAATATTCAAAGAATAAAAATAATATGAATATTATACATATGAGTAAAATTAAGAAACAAAAAACAAAAAAACAAAAATCAAGAAACAAAAAACAAATGAGAAAATTTAGCGGAGGTGTAAGGCAAATAGACTTGAGCGTATCTAGTTTTTTTGCGGTGCTTTTAATGATATGTGCACGAGGGGCAACATTAACGCTTATTTCATATTCATCATTAAAAGGGTTTGTATTTAGATTGGTTATTCCTACTCATTTATACAGTCAATTTTTTACTTTAAACCCTCAGAAAACGGCGTTCAATAAACCGGTGGTTACTTTAATTTTAAAATTTGAAATATTATCACGAGATGAAGAAGGATTATCGCCATTAATTGTAAACGGTAAATCATATACAAAAGTAACTGATCGTATAATAGACTTTCATAATGAGGCAAAAACTCAACAAAATATATATAAAGATACTCTTTGGCCTAATGGACATCCAACTACTCTTTCTGTGGCAGATTTTTCATATTTTGACATTGCCGACGCTAATATACTATTAGAAAAACTCCACGGAATTGCAGACCCATCAAGTAAAGTTATATTAGAATATTTACATGTAGAACTTGTTTCAAATGTTTCAATGGCACACTATGGGTATAATGTATATCCAAGACAACTAGGAATGATTGCTATGGAAGAGGCGAGTGAAGGATTTATGACAATTGCTCAAATTGTACAGTCAAATGGAAATAGGGAGGCATTAAAATTCGATTGTCTTTATGCATTCGCAGAAAACATCATTTTATTTGTTAAATTAAAATTATTGAATTATGATTGTAACCGAAGCAACGTGATGGGAAATCCAACAGATATTGATGTTAATACATTAGATAGAGCAGAATTAATAGATTTTGGTAGAATATTAAATATACGTCAAGATTTTGTTACAGCATTAGAAAGAGAACGTGTTACAATAACAAACGGCACGTATAGTGTCGTGTGGAATATTCTTCTTGCTAATTCCGGGTTGTTACAAAACCCCAATATAGATCCTTCAACATATACTGAACTTGATACTAAGATTAAAGAACTTGGTATATCAGAGGTAGAAGACCTTACAGTCTTGACTGTTTTAGAGATTGATGCGTTGAGAAGATTGATGCGCCAAGAGGTAGCCCAACAATTTTTGCAAGCTTTGTACGAAGCTAGAAATGATAGAATTTTAAAGTCTGACCTTTTTAAGTTAATTTACGCTAGAGCTTCGAATAATACAAATGACTTGACACAATTTGATACAGACCGTAGTAGAGTAATTGCTTATCGTATTACTGATTTATATAATACGGACCGTCTCGAAACTAATACCACTATCCCTACAAATATAGTGTATTTAGCTGATATAGTAAGGTTTATATCGTGCGTGGATTTTGCATACAATTCTGTACAATTTGTCTTTCAAGGCATCGATCAACCTCAAATAACTATACCTTTATACTCTATATATCAAACCCCTAAGTTTTTTCAAAAATGGACAGACCCGACACAAGGTTATTATACCACGACAGTTGGAAATGCTGCACCAACACCAAGCGATTGGTTCCCAACCCCTGATACAAATAGTGTTGCAGTTGACAATTATAAAAACATTGCAGACTATATTGAGAAAATGACAAAGACACCGCAAGTCGCTAGAAATAATTTGAGTAGGGTCGCAATAGATACTATGATAGGCGACGGTAGGATGGTTAATTTGGATAAAAATATTGACGAATATAGACGAGAAATTAGTCGCGAATTATTGACTGAGGCGACTTCTAATGCGGAGGTTCAGGCGGCTGCTAAAGCGGCTTCCAATACGGCTCCACCGGCGGTTGCCACTTCATCTATGACTAATGCCGAGGATAGAATGGATGAAGGAGGACGCAAAAGAAAATCTAGAAAAAGACCCAAGCCAAAAAAATACGGCGCATCTAGAAAACACTACTAAATTGATGCCTCTTCACTCGATGTTGATATTTTTTCATAATTGAATAATGTAAAATCATAATCATAAAAATCATTTATCAATTGTATTGCATCATTATTTAGATAATCATAATAATTTACATTATGCTTATTGGAATTTGCTTTCATATAAAAATCCTTATAACCTAGTTTCACCATATCACTTTGCAACGTTTCGGTATGTAATATTTTTATATTAGGTATGATTTCTTTATCATCATTAGTGATGTATAAATATTGCGGTATATTATGATTGTCTAATTTATCCGATACCACATACATTTTAATTTGTTCAAATACCTTATCTTTTGATGTTTCAACCCTAATTTTTTCTGACCAAAATAAATCACTAATAATGCGCTCATATGGATTTCTAACGATTGTAATAATATTGATGTTATCAAAATTTATACCAAAGAAATCTTTATACTCAACAATTGTTTTATACGTCATATGTTGTAATGATGTATTAATCTTATTTTGCAATTTGTGCTTTTCAATAAAATCACACAATAATTTATTATTAAATGGAATGATAAAATCGTTAAACAACGATTCATTATTTAATGGAATATTGAATTTTGTTCTAAAATATAGTTCGAGTGAAGTACCGCCTGTTTTTGGTATATGTATAAATAATAGGTTTTTGTCTTTTTTCTTGAAATAAGGCATATCAAATATATAATTATAATTATGTAGACATATATATTACATATAACGAACGCATAATAGTGTTTCCACCAACCATTAGAAATTTAATAAAAAATTGAATCCACTTGTTTTATAGAAGAATACAATATAGAAATATAATATACATCCCTATGATTACCGCTATTTTTAAAAATGTATATGAAAAATTTAGCAATACAAAGAAAGAAAAAATTATACCAAAAAATGTAGACACTATAAAAAACATAGAAAATGACACATTTTCCAGTAAAGGAATATTTACAAGCCGTTTTGCGTTAATCACCGGTCTTCCTCAAATAGGTAACTTAATTGTTTACAAAAAGGTTTACAGAAACAGAATGCAATCGACTATTATATATCCTGAACAAGAAGAAGTCAAAGAAGAACCTATTGAACTAAATAATACAAAAATAAAAGAGTATAAGATAAAAGTGAAAATAGATGTAATAAAACAACATGAGAACCAAGAAATAGTCAAAAAATATAACGAAATAAAGCCACCTAATTGGCTAGCCTTAGAAATTTTACAACGAGCAGAAAGCGGGTTCCAAATAGAAATTCCTGCCAATAAAAATGTGAAATGTACAAACCAAAATGAAAAAATAAAACAATTACGGTGGATGAATAAGACACTCGTTTGCCATAGAAATTATCCTACGTTTAATGAAGCAGAGTTACAATTATTGTTTAGGGCAATGCATAGTGTGCTAGGAGATAATGTCTATCTAGAATGAATTGGATGTGAAGAAATCTTTTTTTATATAATGGAAAATTATATAAAAATATTTTATTATGGTTATTATATTAGATTACGTATGGAAGAACTCTTGCAAGAAATTGCAATGTTAAAAGAAGAGAACGCCAAATTAAAATCGCAATTAGAAAACTACAATAATTCACGCAAAGCTTATTATGAGAAAAACAAAGAGTATGTTAAGGCTCAAGCGAAGGAAGGACTTAAAAAAATAGCACAAGAAAACCCTGATAAAATTAAAGAATACGCAAGAAGGGCCTATTTGAAGCGAAAAGAAAAGTTGAAACAAAAAGAAACCGAAAATATTTATGTGGTTATATAATTAGAAATAACTATATAAATATATTTTCTTTACTATATGTATAATGAAATACGACTACGAAAGATTATTTGACTTTTGTGAGGAGCAAGGTATAGTGTTGTGTGAGGATTACACGAATGTAGCTTTGACTAGAGAAACTATGATAAAGGGTCAGTGTAAAACTGAAAATTGTGGTAATTTATTTACTAAGGGATTTCGGGCATTACTTAAACCAAATGGTTATTGTTCAGATTGTGCAAAAATTTTTGGCAAAGAAAAATATAAACAGACTTGTTTGGCAAAATATGGTGTCGAAAATAGTACACAATCTAAGGAAGTTCAGGACAAGATGAAGAAAACGCTATTTAAAAATTATGGTGTTGAACATATAAGTTATTCTAAAGAAATAAAGGAAAAAACTAAGAAAACGTGTTTAGAAAAATATGGTGTAGAAGTGCCGAGTAAATGTAAAGAAATTAAAGACAAAATAAAACAAACCAATTTAGCAAAATATGGAGCCGAAAATTATTTACAAACAGAAGAATGTAAAGAAAAAACGAAGAAAACTTGTTTGGAAAAATATGGAGTGGAATATATTAGTCAATCAAAAGAATTTCAAGATAAAATGAAACTAACCTGTTTAGCAAAATATGGTGTTGAAAATTATAGCCAAACCGACGAATATAAGGAAAGAGTGAAACAATCTTGTTTAAATAAATATGGTGTAGAAAGTTCAAATCAAAGTGATCTAATTAAACAAAAAAAGAAAGAAACTTGTTTAGAGAAATATGGTGTTGATCATCCATCAAAGATTGAAGAAATTAAAGAGAAAAAGAAAGAAACTTGTAAAGCAAATTTTGGTGTGGAATTTCCAAAACAAAGTAAGACTGTTCAAGATACGGTGAAAAAGAATAATTTAGAAAAATATGGTGTTGAGCACACACTTCAAGTGAAAGAATTTAGAGATAAGGGTAAAGAAACGTGCTTAGAAAGGTATGGTGTTGAAATTCCATTACAGAGCGAAGAAATAAAAGACAAAGTAAAAAACAGTTGTCTAGAAAAGTATGGAGTAGAAAGTTATACACAGACTCAGGAGTTTAAAGATAGATATAAGGAGACGTGTCTAGAAAAATACGGGGTAGAACATCCAAGTCAATGCAAAGAAGTTATGGAAAAGGTATCAAAAAATGCATATAAAGTAAAGGATTATGTGTTTCCTTCGGGTAGAATTGACAAGGTTCAAGGATATGAACCATTTGCTTTGCAATATTTAATTGAAGATAATATTGAAGAATCTGATATTATTACTGGTTGTAAAAATGTTCCAACTATTTGGTACAATGATAAGAATGAAAAGAAACATAGACATTATGTAGATATTTTTATTCCTTCGCAAAATAAATGTGTTGAAGTAAAATCTACATGGACTGCTGAAAAGAAAAAGGATAATATATTTTTAAAACAAGAGGCTGGTAAAAATTTAGGTCATAAATATGAAATTTGGGTCTATGATTCAAATGGTAATCGGATTGTAAAACACGAATAAAATATTATTTAGTTGTTAATATTTTATTTTAATATTCTGAGTATGGAACATTATTTCCAAACCTTGAAATTAATCCATTATATTGTTCACCTGTCATACAGGCACAGCCACTCGAATTACTATAAGTATTTGGACAGCATTCAGGTTTGAAAGGTGTATTCGCAAACATCAACATTTCGCCTTCAGGTAGAGGAACTGGTTGAGGCTCACGTGCCAAGAATTTCTTCACACCTTCACTCAATGGCTGCCCTGGTACAACAGTCATATTTTGCGCACTCCAAGCCGAAGTATCGATAGGTGTATCATTTTTTAAATCAAAAACAGAAGACTCGCCGTAGTTAATGTTGGCACCGGTAAAGCCTTCTTTTGATTGGGTAGATACAGAAGGTGTGACTTGTACACTTCCTGCCATCCCCACTGCATTTTGTGGAGGCAAATTGTGGTTAGCCTTGGCCTTTTTATCAGCGTCCTTGTTAACAAAACTCTCCATAATTCTATTCATATTGCAACATCCGCAAAACAAATGTCCAACTAAAATTAAATAAACGACGCCAATTAAAATTAAAACTTCAAGATTTAACTTATATCCGAAAATAGTGATATCCATATTATACATATTTCATAGATAATAATTTTCCTTTATTTTTGTCTAAAAATAAGTCAACCGCAGCGTTATAATCGTAAAATTTGATATGCCCAATATTAAAAGTTTTTTTATTTGTCAATAAATGATATAAGACACTGTGTTTTTCGAGTATCTTTGATTTATGCATAAAGTCTAAAGTTAACGTTGTCCTACCAACGCCCCGATTTTTTGGGTCGCAAAATATTAAATTGGGTCCCCCTTCCACAACTAAATTTTTACCTAAATCATATTCAAATTGTTCATTAACACTAGCCCCATTTATTTTAACAACGCCGTAAACCCGCGTTCCATTTTCTAGTATATCACCAACGTTAACATCTTTTATTTCTTTGTAATCTCCATTATCCATTTTAATTTTGGTATTTCCTCCAAACCCGCCATCGATAAACTCGTGAATATCTGGTAGATTATTCATCTGAACAATGCGGTTATTTTTAATAGTATTAAAATCGTCATCATAAATTTCATCCCAATCAGAGAAAACCGTTCCGTTTATCGTTATAATTTTTTGGCAAGTATTCAAACAATATAAATAATCCTTTTCATACATTTCTATAGCAACCGCTTCAGGATGCTGAGAAACACGCAACCATTGGTCTTTATATTGTACAATATGTGTATCAGACACAACAACACCATTCAATCGGTACATAAGAGACCCTTTAGTTGCTACTTTAATACACGCGGTAACCTCGTTATTATTCAGTAAAGTATCACCAACTGTTATATCAGCCATCTTCTTTTTATAGCCATTATTCATAGTAAGTACCGTTTCTTCATCAAAACATTTTAATTTTGGCATTGATAAATTAGTTTTTACGTGTAAAACGTCAACCATAAATGCTAGTATCAAGGCCATAGGTATTGAAATAGCAACAAAAATTGCCGTATTTGCAATAGCCGCACCCCACGTAAAAGGAACCAGCCAAAAAACAGCAATCATTATAGCAAGACCTATTAAAATAGATATAATGAACTGCGCTATGGCACCCATCAAGGATTGTAAACTATAATACGACCCTAATAGAAAATATAGCCCGGAAGTCATAGTACCTTCTATTTTACTCAGTGTATCTCTAAAACTAATAATCATTTGTTGTAACGGAATGGTAAAATTCATTATTCGACCCATTATTTCTTGAGTAACATCTTGCGCCATTGTTCTTACTTTATCAAACATACCCCTAGCCGCTTGTATGTCGTCGCCAATTTGTTGCGTCATATTACCTAACAAACTTGTAACAAAGGTTAAGGGCTCTAGCGCCATCCCGCTAATACTAGACAATATATTTTGGGTACAATACGTGAAGTTCTCATATGTATAATCAGCTGCGGAAACACCTTCCGGATGGTAAATAAATCCTGCCACTGGTATTATATTTGGTTTACAGCGTTGGTTCGGCCAATCATCAATAACAGGTTGTGCATTTATCATAATAAAACAGTATGAAACGATTATAATTAAGACAATTGTTTGAATAATATATAATATTACGGAACCGCTGTATTGGTCTAGATAAGTTATTTTTCCATACATTTTTTTTATTTTTTCAAAATCATTATTATTTGTGTTTGTTTTTTGTTGAGTAGTAGTATTAGTATCCATATAATATACCTGTAAAAAAATCTTTATAGAGCAACATTATTTGTTGTCTTAACAAAATGGTCCTCCCAATCCCAAAACACTTCAGTGCCAATAGGTATTTTGTGGGTATTGGTAATTAAACAACTAAACCATTCGGATTTAAAAGTAGACAATTCAGATTTAGCATAATATTCAACGTTTATAAACTTGTTGGATGTCTTATCGAACACAAGATGTGAACCAGTAACAAAAATATCTTCACCATTTACGCCACCCCCGTGAATTACATATAATGGCGACTTTTCTCTCTTATTGTCTATTTTCATAACTGTTTCAACTATTGACCCGTCCTCTAAAACATCCCCTAAATGAATATCTTTCATACACTTTATAGTACCGTCTTGTAATTTAATGTCCGTATGCGGATAAAAGCATTTCCCGAGAGCTCGAACTGTTTGTCCAGGCGGTCCATTCCAAGTACTGTTCATTGTTTTAATACTACCGTCCAAAACATACATCATTGTTGCAACAGTGCCAATTTGTTTCATAAATAAATCTTTTATTCCTATAATTATCTTTTGAAATTCAATCACTAAATTTAAAAATACACCAAAAATAGACTGAGTTATATTAGAAAAAAACGTCCTGACCTTATCAAACATTCCTCTAATACTATTAATATCGTCCATATATCCATTTAATGTGCTTCCAAGTAAATCAGTAGTATATGTTATAGGCTCTAATAAATAACCCATATAATTTGTTTGCATAGATTGAATACAGTAAGTAAAATTTTCTTCCACATTATCTGCTAAAAACATATACATCGGGTTACATCTGTATAAAGGCCAATTCGCTTTAATTTCGGCAACTTGATTATAATAAAACACCCCTGCAATGTATATTATAAATGCTATATTTACATACATAAAAAGACCCCAGCTTTTACTAGAAGGCATTGCTTATATTATAAATATAAAATTATTAGTAAAAATAAAGTTTATATTTAGGTTTTTATTTTTATTTTATTTTTATTTTATTTTTATTTTTGGTTTATATTTGGTAAAAAAAATATATGCAAATCTAAATGAATAGGTTTTCAATGCAATTTGTGAATAAAGATAAATACAATAGAATTTTAACCACGCCCGATTATCTTGGTATAACAAGTAAGATAGAAAAAGAAGTTGAACAAGCTAAAACCAACTTAGATAAAACAGTTAGAAGTGTTAAAAGTAATTTAGAAAAATATAAAACGTCTGACAAGACGCCTTATTTCAATAAAGATATGACCTATTATATTTGCAGCAGTGGTGGAGCCGGTTCAACCATCATATTTAACTATCTCTCTATGTTT
>Ga0209617_10001546_pt1 | contig 10765 bp, 8 predicted proteins | sample LakEriepJuly2011_2_FD_187459 | JGI IMG/M metagenome (GOLD analysis project Ga0209617, IMG submission 187459) | Freshwater microbial communities from dead zone in Lake Erie, Canada - CCB epilimnion July 2011 (SPAdes) (version 2) | ecosystem: Environmental > Aquatic > Freshwater > Lentic >... | reverse complement strand
ATGAAGGAGCGGACTGCCAGAAAGATGTAAAGGATGGAAAGCCCGGCATTGAGCGACTGAGTGATGACGGCGGCTGGCTTTTCAGAGGTGCCCCGAAAAAGGTCGGGCAGGTAGGCGAGTGATTTTGCGGTTCCTAAAAGAGCCAAGAGGGCGACAAGCACAGCGGCGTGCATGGCGTGTTTTCGCAAATTTTCTTTGAAGGCCAGAAGCCCAAAGAGAACAAAGAGAACCCCAAAAGCACACGGAATGAGGGCAGTTTTATGAACTGACCCAGTCATAACAAAGCCGCCTACGCCTAGGAGAATGTAAGTGACAGCGAAGAGAAAAGTGATGGGCGCCATAAGACCTTTCTACCTAAGAATGAGGATGAGCAAAGTGAAATTCAGGGATTTCTTTTAAGGGGTAAAACGATAAGGTGAACGCAAGTGTGTATCAATTAGGCCAAGAAGTTCTCGTATCAGGTTTTTCGCCAATCTTGAGTGATAGGTTCATGAGTTTTTTCAGCCGATTGTTTCGTACGATACTGATTCTCACCTTGATCTGGGGTTTTGACCGATCCTCCTTTGGAGCGGACCTGAATCAAAATGGAAAAGTAGATATTTATGAAGATTCAACCCGACCTGTGGAGGAGAGAGTTGAAGATTTGCTCGGGCACATGAATGTGGAGGAGAAGACGTGTCAATTAGCGACACTTTACGGAACGGGTCGAGTGCTGAAGGACCAGCTCCCCACGGCAGGCTGGAAGCAGGAGATCTGGAAGGACGGAATCGCGAATATTGATGAACAGTTAAACGGGGTGCCCGAGCTTGGGCCCGTCTCAAAAAGGAATTACCGAACCCAAGTGGAAAAAATCAACCCGCTGGTCTGGCCGCCTTCGAGCCATGCGAAAGCGTTGAACGAAATTCAAGAATGGTTCAAAACGCAAACTCGATTAGGCATCCCTGCCGATTTCACCAACGAGGGGATTCGTGGTTGTGCGCACTACCGTTGTACCGCATTTCCAAGCCAGCAGGGGGTGGGAGCGAGTTGGAATCGGGAGCTGGTAAGAAAAATCGGCGAGGTGACCGGAAAAGAGGCCAAAGCGCTGGGATACACTCACATTTACTCCCCGGTGCTTGATCTGGCGAGAGATCCGCGATGGGGGCGAGTGGCGGAGTGTTATAGCGAGGACCCTTACTTGGTTTGGGAGCTCGGGCTGGTCCAAGCCAAAGCTTTGCGGGCAGCGGGGGTGGCATCCACAGGGAAACATTTCGCGGTGTACTCAATCCCCAAGGGTGGGCGAGATGGGGAGGCTCGAACTGATCCCCACGTCGCCCCGCGGGAGATGGAAACCCTTTTTCTTTGGCCATGGGAGCGAGTGATTCGTGCCTCCGGAATGCAGGGAGTGATGAGCTCGTATAACGATTACGACGGAGTGCCGATTTCAGGCAGCAAAGAGTTTCTCACGACAATCCTTCGTCAACGGTTCGGTTTTCGTGGCTACGTCGTTTCCGATAGCGATGCGGTGGAGTATCTCACGAGCAAGCATCATGTCGCGGCCGACTACAAGGAGGCTTGTCGACAATATCTTGAGGTGGGTGGAAACGTCAGGACAGAGTTTAACTCACCCAGTAAGTTTATCTTGCCGGTACGTGAGCTGGTGAAAGAGGGAAAGTTATCTCAAGCGGTGCTGAATGATCGGGTAAGGGATGTGCTGCGGGTTAAGTTTGAGTTGGGCCTCTTCGATGGGCCTCTGGTCGCCGATCCAGCCGCATCGGACGCTGTGGTGCACTGTGCGGCTCATGCGGAGGTAGCAAAGCAGGCCGCCCGAGAGTCGCTGGTTCTTCTGAAAAACAGCAACGGGAGTTTGCCATTGGCGAAAAGTACCAAGAAGATTTTGGTCTGTGGACCTGCAGCGGACGAGTATGACACCTCAGTGGGTCGGTACGGATCTTTTGGGGGAGAGGTCATCTCTGTTTTGGCAGGGGTCAAAGCGCTCCTTCCACAAGCTGAAGTCTCCTATCAGTTAGGTTGTCACTACCAAGATGAAAGGTGGCCGCTTTCTGAAATACTACCTGAGCCGCCAACCGAATCGGCGCAAGCACTGCTCGATGAAGCAGTCAAAGCGGCTCAAAGTGCTGAGGTAGTGATCGTGGTGCTGGGTGAATCGCGCGCGATGGCGGGAGAGAGTAAATCTCGAACGTCTCTGGATCTGCCCGGTCATCAGAACGAGCTGGTGCGCGTTTTAGTGAAAACAGGCAAGCCGGTGGTGGCAGTACTTTTAAACGGGCGTTCTCTTTCAGTGAATCTTCTGGAGGAGAAAGCTTCGGCCATTCTGGAGGCTTGGTACCCAGGAGAGTATGGTGGAATGGCGGTAGCCGAGGCTCTTTTTGGGGATGTAAATCCTGGGGGAAAGTTGCCCGTTACCTTTCCTCGCTCGGTTGGGCAGATTGAGTACAACTTTCCCGCCAAGCCGAAAAGTCAAGCAGGCATGGGAAAAGAGGATGACCCCAATGGAGCGGGGGACTGTCTAATTGAGGGGGCTCTTTATCCTTTTGGTTTTGGGCTGAGCTATACCCAGTTCGCATATAGTGGGATGAAGGTGGAGCCCCAGAAAGCTCAAGCAGGACAGGAGGTGGCGGTTTCGGTGGAGATCAAAAACAGTGGCCAGCGGGAGGGGGACGAGGTGGTTCAGCTGTACCTGAGAGATCTAATTTCCTCGGTTACGACGTATGAAAAAGTTCTTCGGGGTTTCGAGCGGGTACGACTGAAAGCGGGGGAGAAAAGGACGCTAACCTTTTCCCTGGCTCAGCAGGACATGGAGTTGATCGACCGACAAAACGAGCGAACAGTTGAGCCTGGGGAGTTTGTGGTGGAGCTTGGATCTTCTTCAACCGATATTCGTCAAACGGCGAAGTTTCAAATCGCCCCATAATGAAAAAAACATTTTCATCCATTTTCTTATGCTTTTCTTTTTCCCTGTCGCTACTTTCGGTCCCCGTTGAGGATTCAGAAGAGGAGATGGGGGAGGAGTTGTCCGCATCCCCAGAGAAAAAGGATAAGAAAGTAAAGCCACCACTGGAAATCCCTAAGGATATTCCTCATGAGCTGGATGTGAGCTTTTTGGAGGGGGATCGGAAAGAGAAGGCCGATCTTTACCTTCCCATGAACGTTCCGGCCGGGCAGAAAGCACCCGCACTCATCCTGATTCACGGCGGCGGTTTCAACGACGGGGACAAGCGTCGCTACCGCGAAATCAATTTCGGCACGAACGCAGCTAAGCGTGGTTATTTAGCAATGAGTATTAACTATAAGCTCCGCAAGTCAAAAGGGCAGGTCACCTGGCCCCAGTGCATCTACGATGTGAAAGAGGCGGTCCGTTGGCTTAAGTTGAACGCGGATAAGTACCAGATCGATCCGGAGAGAATTGGTGCGCTGGGCGGGTCGGCTGGGGGAAACCTTGCCTTTATGCTCGCCACAACCTGCCCAGAAGATGGATTTGAAGGGGAGGGTACCCGAACAAACATTTCCACAAAAATAGCCTGTGGGGTCGACTTTTATGGGGCGGTTGATCTGATGACTTACAAAAGCGACCGTGCGCGTCCTGATACGAACAAACCAGAGATGGCGATGTTCAACAAGACCAAGGCCGAAGCTCCAGATCTTTACCGTCGCGGCTCCCCTACCAGTTACATTCGCACGAACGTTGCCCCTCTGCTCATGGTTCACGGTACGGGAGACAGCACGGTGCTACCGAATCAAAGCCAGTTCTTGCGATCAAAGTTAATTGAAGCGGGTCTGCCTTGTCCTGAGTACACGATCATGAATCAGGCGGAGACGGATGCTTTGGTCGCGAAACTATCGCAAGACCGGAATGCCTTGATTCTGATCCCGAACGCACCCCACACTTTCGACTTTTTTGTGCGCATGAGCCCTGACAAGCCGGTCATTATGGATATTTCCGATTTAATCTTTAGCTGGCTGAGTCAAAGTCTAAAGCCAAATCAAAAGTAAACCCGAGTGAACCTTCCTTACCTTCTTTTCGGTCTTCTTTTGCTCTCTTGGCAAAGTTGGGGTGCGGATGGGGCTGTTCCGACCACGGCCCCGAGTAAATTTGCTGGGGAGGTAGGCCGCTTTGCTGCTTTACCCCCACCGGTGCCGGGCGGGGTTTTACTGGTAGGCAGCAGTACCTTCAAAAGATGGACGAACGCAGTTCAAGATCTTTCCCCTTTGCCGATCACCAATCGTGCTTTCGGCGGATCGCAAACCTCCCATCAGCTGATGTTCTTTGATCAGGTGGTGACGCCCTGCCACCCGCAACTGATCGTTTGGTACTGCGGAAGTAATGATATTAAAGGAAAAAAGGATCCTGCGTCGGTGCTCAAAAGAACGGAAAAGTGGCTGGAAAAGGTAAAGCAGCTAGATCCATCGACTCAGGTGTTGCTGGTTTCAATACATCGGTGCCCGCAAAAGCGAAAGGATGGGCAGCTGGAGGGGGTGAATGCGGTGAATCGAGGCTATGAAGAGCTGAGCCAAAGAAGGGAAGGGGTTTTTTATGTGGATGTGAATCCCGCGCTGGAGAGCGTAACCGGAGAGTCGAAGGCTGAACTCTATGTTGAGGATGGTTTACATTTAAACCCGAGCGGATATGAAAAAATGGCAACCTTGGTCAAGCCTGCAATCCAGTCGCATTGGAAGCCTAAGGAGTAAAGGACTTATGAACCAAATTGCGAAGCTGATTGGGCATCGTTGGGCGGTATGTGCGCTCCTTTTCTTTGCCACGACGATTAACTATATCGATCGGCAGATTCTCTCTCTTCTGAAGCCGATCTTGGATGATCAGCTGCACTGGACGAATGCGGAGTTTGGCATGGTGAACTCCGCATTTCAGGGGGCTTATGGAATCAGTCTTCTGGTCTTTGGATGGTTGATCGACAAGTACGGAACCAAAATCGGATATACAATCTCGATCGGAGCTTGGAGCGTGGCCGCGATGGCCCACGCATTGGTAGGAAGTGTCACCGGCTTTCTATGGGCTCGAGTTGCCTTGGGCCTGGGCGAAGGCGGAAACTTTCCTGCGGCGATCAAAGCGGTAGCCATCTGGTTTCCGAAAAGAGAGCGCGCCTTAGCGACCAGCATCTTTAATTCAGGTGCCAATGTGGGGGCGATTCTTGCCCCGGCGATTGTGCCTTGGCTCGCCCTTAATTACGGATGGCAGTCCGCATTTCTAGCGGCGGGTGCGGCAGGATTTCTTTGGATGCTTTTCTGGATTCCATGGTTTCAGCTCCCCGAGGTGATGGCGGGGGTGACGAGTCAGGAGCTCTCTTTGATTCGAAGTGATGCCGACTCTGCTGCAGGGGAGAGCGGAGCGAAAATTCCCTGGGGAACTTTGCTGGGATATCGGCAGACGTGGGCTTTCATTATTCCTAAACTAATTACTGATCCTGTTTGGTGGTTTTTCCTTATCTGGTTGCCTGATTTCTTCAAGCAAACCCGCGGGCTCGATATTAAAAAGAGTTGGGTTCTGCTGGTGACGATTTACTCAATTGTCACGGTGCTGAGTATTGCAGGGGGCTGGGTCACAGGGCATTTGACGAAAATGGGTTGGTCGATGAACCGTGCCAGAAAGGGGGGAATGCTCCTTTTCGCTCTTTGTGTTGTTCCCATTCTAGCGGTCACAGGGGCTTCGGATTGGGGAGCTGTTCTTTTGATCGGGCTCGCAGGAGCGGCGCACCAGGCCTTTTCAGCGAACTTGTTTACGACCGTTTCCGACTCTTTCCCGAAACAGGCGGTGGCTTCGGTGATCGGGATTGGGGGAATGGCGGGAGCCATTGGAGGAATGCTTTTCCCGATCGTCACCGGAGTTCTTCTCGACTCCTATAAAGCCTCAGGAAATGTGGCGGCAGGGTATGGGATTCTTTTTGCCTTTTGTGCGGGAGCCTACCTCTTTTCCCTTCTCATTCTCCAGATTCTGAATCCGAGGTTGGAACCTGTGCGCATGAGAAACGCATAAAATAGAATTGTCTCTTTAAGTAAATCTGGAATGATTACGGAAATTAACCAGAAAGTCATCAATCTATGAAAAAAATAACCTCACTCCTCATTCTGACCCTTCTCGGAACGTTCTTAGGCCTCGCCCAAGAGACTCCCTCACCTGTGAAGACCAAAAAGCCGGCTGTGACAAACTCCACTTCGGAAACGGTTACAGGAAAAATCGGTTATATTTCTGACAAAAAGATTACGGTGAAAGCCAAAGGGGCGGCGGCCTCTACTGCTTTCCTTATCGATGCCGAGACTAAAATCACGGTGAACGGTGAGGCTAAAACAGCAACCGATCTAAAAACGAAGTGGAACGCTTCCGTCACCCCTAAAGCCAGCGATTTCGCAACTGCGGCCACAATTGATGTGACCAAAGCTGCAGGGACTGCGGAAGCTCCAGCTAAAACAGAAGAATAAGGCAAGTCATAGCGCTCTAGAGGTTCCATTGTTCACGTATGCACAGCCTTGCATTTATGCTGGGGACCTTCGTTCTTTGGTGCACAAGTGTGCATCATGATTCCCTTCTATTTTGTAGGAACATCCTCTAAAATTGCTATTAATTGAAATTGAAGCGTGATTGGGGTTTTACCCTGGTAGAGTTGCTGGTGGTCATCAGCATTATTGGTCTTCTTAGTGGGTTGGCTCTTCCTGCTATTTCCTCGGCTCGGAAGTCCGGAAGTAAGGCGGTTTCGGCTGGGAATTTGAGAAATCTTGGTCTGGCGATTTCTTCTTATGTTGCAGATAACGATGGATACCTCCCCGGAGCAACTAGTTGCCTTACTGGGGTTTCGCCTTTTGCGAAGGGAAGTTCCCAGAACAGTCTTCAGGTAAAATTGATTACCTATTTAGAAAAAGAGTTTAAGCCTTCAGGGGCAAATTGGACTTTTTACACCAAGTGCCTGGCTTATCCTGCATGGGTTACGTTCAACAAAGGCACGAATGACAACAGTAGTCCGCCTTATATTCTTTGTCAGGATTATCCCGCCACTGCAGGGGCGGTTTTTTCCCCTTTTGGAGGTGGAACGGGCGGGGGCAATGAGCTGAAAATGATCCAAGCACAGGAGGTGATAAGAAGCTTGACGAACAAGCCTTATGCCGTCATGGAAGCCGATCAACAGCTTTACCAGAAACTCACATGGAACAATCCGAGTTGGAAAAGAAATCTTTCACAAAATCCCGAGCATGGAAAAGTGCGGAATGTTCTGTATTTCGACGGGCATGTCGAGGCGGTCGCTACAAACAAGCCTCTTCCCTGGTAAAAGAAGATTCCGGCCTAATTCCTGTAAGTCACGATTTCCGCCGAGTTCCATTCGGCCGCTTCAGGATGGATCTGATCTCCTTTGTTACGGATATCTCTGGCAATCACGATTTGCATCGTAACCTCTCCACGGCGTTTAAAGGCAGAGGTGATGTCGATCCAGGCTTCCACTTGATTTGGCGAATAGGTAAATCCGCCTACCCAATCTAGATCGGTGCCCAAACCGGATACGGTCAGGCCAGGGTTCGCTGCTTTAGGCATCTCTTTCAAGCGAAATGGGAAACTTTCTCCAGCGCCCATTTCTTTCCGAAGGGCATAAAGATGAAGCGGAATCGGTTGGCCACCTGAGTATTTGCCCTTCAGATGGAGAAAGCGGGTGGCAGGTTTTTTGGACTGAGAGATTCCAAAGGTGAAGAGGGTCTGAGCAAGATCGGTCCCACCTGATTGAAGAACCGAGCCCGAGGTAGAAATAGCGGACGCTGAGGGGAGCGTCTCTGGTTTGACCCCAGAAAAGGATCGCAAGGTGAGAAGACCAACCGAGAGCGAAGGGAGATCTACCTGCCATCTTTTGCCAGAGGAGTTGGGACTTAGAATCTGACTATTTCCAAAAGTATCTTTGGTGATTGTCTCCCATGTGACCAGAGAGCCTGAAGCGTCTGTGGGAAGCGAAATCTGAACTTGGGGTTGTGAGGTTTGATTCGTACGGGCGAGCAGCACCCGTACCTCATCTTTTTGACGAGTGGCGGTGACACGGAGCTGGTCGCCGGATTGAGTCGCCAGTCTTTCTCGGCCTCCAATGATAGCGGAACAGGCTAGTCGTATCACTTCGGCCGCTCGAGTGGTGCCGGTGATTTCTGGCACTAAGCAAGCCTCGTTAACATGGTGGACTCCATTTTTCTTTACTTGGCCATCATCAAGATTCTGGCTGAGAGTGAGTCGAAAAAAGTAGAGTTCTTCAAGAGCGGACTCGGCAATACTTACTGCCATCGAGCCTAAATCCGAAAACTCCTCGGGCGAATCCATCGTCGTCTCCCTTTTGGCGAAGTCCCGTGCGGTATGGATGTTGTACTCCGACATGATCAAAGGAAGATCCTTGCTACGATTCGCTGTGCGGACTTCAGTCTGAAGATCGCGTAGCTTCTCGAGCGTAGAGTCTGGGTTCGTGCTGTAGTGCTGGACGGCGTACTGTTGAAACTGGTCGTAGTTGGGGTCTTCTTTTCCGTCGATGCGGCGATGTCGATCTCGCATCGAGAGCTCACCCCATCCGATGGTGGAATCTCGCTCCTCAGGCTTTCCACTTTTCTTGAAGTTACTAATGCCCGCAGTGCAAGGGGCAGAGATCAGTGTGGGGAGAGCTGTTTTTGTCGATTGGGAGGCGTCAGAGAGGGCGGCCTGAATGGCATCGGTGCCCATGGCCATTCGTGCGGAGTACTCTTCTTGGGTAAGTTTGGCGCTCTCCTTGTGATTGGGCTCATTAAAAAGCTGATAGCGTCGAACCTGATGTTGGGTGGCCAATTGGTACGCTTGGGCGTAGTAGGCCTCCCAAAAACTCCACGCATTGGACCAGTTGGTTTTTCCGTCCGATTGCAAAAGCTTAAATGCGTATGGGCAGGTGATGGTGGCTAGTATTTCGATCTTGGCCTCTCGTAGTGCGTGCAGGGATTCGGTCGATATCTTGGATGGGTATTGCCAAAGAAGGGGGGTTTTCTTTTCCGCTTGGGCTCGGAGTTCTTTGGCTTTGCGAGTGAGATCTGCCACAGAGGCTATCTTGGAATTTTCCGCTGACTGAGGGGCAATATTGAGTCGGAGTCGGGCCCCATTGACCCCAAGGGCACAGATCCATTCAGGAAAAGCGGAGCCTTGAGGCATATCCCCGGTGTTGATTCCTATGATGAGGGGGGTTTTGCCCACAACCTGATCGGTGACACGAACTTCTGCTGCGTATCCTAGGCAGATGAGAAGATGGAGAAAGAGGAGGGATCGAGGGATCATTTGTTTTGATATTTTTTAAGGAAAGAGAGGACGGCAGGGCCGACATCTTTCTCTAGCGGTTTTTTTGACTTGGGAACAGCGTGCTGAAGGGAGAAGGAGTGGGGTGCGTTCGGCAACCAGATGATTTCATAGGTGGCACCAGTTTTTTTGAGGGCATCGGCCAGCTCTTGAGACTGGTCAGAATCTACCGTGGTATCCTTTTTGCCATGGAGAATGAGGGTGGGTGGAACATCCCGTTTGACGTAGGTGATGGGGGAAGCTTTTTTCCAATCCTGTGGGGTGGAGCCAAAGATCGACTGGGTGGCAGAGTCAAGGGGATCGATCTTCAGTGGCTTACCGTTTGGGTCGGTTTCTTTTCGGGTAGCGAGATTACTGATCCCGTAGAAATCGACTACGCAAGAGACTTTGTCGGAAACTCCGGGGTAGGGTTGGGAGGGTGCGAGGTTGGGTTGATCTGCGGTATAGGCGGCGAGGAGGGCTAGGTGGCCTCCAGCTGATCCGCCCATGACGGAGATATGGTTAGGATCAATACCGAGTTCATCTGCGTGGGCGCGAAGGTAGCGGATGCCGTTTTTGCAGTCCTGTAGATTCTGAGGAAACTTTCCCGCAGAGCGGAGAGCGTAGTTGATGCTGGCGGCGACAAAACCATTTTGGGCTAAGGTCATACCGAATTCGATTTCCCGGGCCTGGCGTTTGTCTCCCTCTTTCCATCCCCCGCCGTGAATAAGAAGAACTGCGGGGGACTTTTCCCCAGCGTTGCGGTTTTTGGGGAGGTAGAGGTCGAGCTTTTCCAAACGATCGGGTGTAAGATAAGAGATGTCACCCCGAACTTCCACTTGGGGGTTGGAGGAAAACTCTGATGAACCAGCTCGGGTCCATGTTCCAACCAAAACAGACAGGAAAGTAAGTAGCCTCAGTGAATTTAAGTAGTACATGGCCAACAAGAGGTTTGCTTAACGGTTTGGCTCAGACAACGCAGAAAAGCATGTAAAACTGAGCTTCGATAATGGCTGTTATAGATCGGGAAATAGGATTAAGATGTTTTTTATGAAAAGCTCGCGCGCATCGAAGAGCACGGTCAAGAATCCCGTCGCCGATCCGCGTTTTCTCCTTACGGCTAAAACGGGGCAGAAGCTGTATGCTGCCGCCGCTCAGGAGCCGATTTACGATTATCACTGTCACCTTTCTCCCAAGGAGATTGCCGAGGATAAGAAATGGGCCGATTTGTCGGAGATTTGGCTAGGCGGAGATCACTATAAGTGGAGGGCGATGCGGGCCAATGGCATCCCGGAGAGCCACATCACCGGCAGTGCTAAGCCTTACGAGAAGTTTCTCGCTTATGCACAGACCATGCCACGACTCATCCGTAATCCGCTCTGGCATTGGACCCATCTGGAGCTCGATCGCGTTTTCGGCATCAAGGAGATCTTGAACACCGTTACTGCACCGAAAATCTGGGCCAAAGCGAATGACAAGTTGAAGAGCCTTTCAGCTCAA
>Ga0209617_10001545_pt1 | contig 10766 bp, 8 predicted proteins | sample LakEriepJuly2011_2_FD_187459 | JGI IMG/M metagenome (GOLD analysis project Ga0209617, IMG submission 187459) | Freshwater microbial communities from dead zone in Lake Erie, Canada - CCB epilimnion July 2011 (SPAdes) (version 2) | ecosystem: Environmental > Aquatic > Freshwater > Lentic >... | reverse complement strand
ATCAGGCCAAGTTAGACTTCCTTGACCATTTTTTTTATCATCTTTCCAATCACCAACGTATTCTTCTTTATTTGCAAATGTATATTTGCCAAGTCCATTTCTTTTATTATCTTTAAAAAAACCTACGTATTTTTCACCCTCGGCCCAAATAAAATTCCCATGTCCGTTTTGTTTATTTTCTTTATATTCGCCAATATATTTATCTCCATTTGGCCAAGTAAATGTTCCATTCCCATGAAAATTTTGATCTTTAAATTCACCAACATAAGTTCCACCCGTAGTAAGAAATAAAGTTCCTTTTCCATTGGGAGCTCCTTTTTTAAATTCACCTACATATCGATGTCCACTTTTTAATGTAATCTCTGCCGTACAATCGTTAAATTTTGTCGGACTTGTGTCTGAACATTTTGGTAAAGCTGAACTCTGAGCAAATCCGTTTAAAGTAGAGAGAAAAAAAAATACTAAAATAAACTTATATATTTTATTTTTTTTATTTATATTTTGGAGTAAGTGACGTTTTACTTCCATGACTTTTATTTTTTATAAGGAACTTCAAAGTCGCCGAAAGAGGATTGAATAATAAGCATATCGGATTTATTTGTAGGCGTATTAAATTTAAACTCTTTCCAACTGTTAGATAGTATTGTTCCATTCACGTTTGCGTCCACACTGTTTAGTGGCTTGCCGTCTGGAGACTTAAAAGAAATATTATTTAGCACCGCTCTAACTTTTTCAGAATTATCAACTCTAACGCATGTTTGTTTAGAGTCGGCTGAACAAAAACTAACCTTTAATGAATTTTTTGAATTAGCTTTTCCTGTATAGTAATACACTGGTAAATTTTGATTAAATTTAAAAAAAATTCCAGGATCTGTCTTTTTAGGATCTACAAAAGCTGGAGTAATATCTTCTAAGTACAATCTATAAGACTGTTCAACGTCAGCACCATCCAAAACTCTCTTGGTTACTCTAAAATTTTGAGATTTACCTCCAGGGATAGTCACGATTGCAGGAACGACTATTAAATCATTTGTAGGAGAGTAAGTGTCTTTTCCATTCACTTGTTTCCATATAAGCGCTGAAGACTGAATATTAATTTCTCTACCTGTATCATTTACAAAAGTAATCGTTACAATCTTTTGAGTGGAATTTAGGTCAACAACAGTTGGTGATATTGTTACTGCAAATAAGGGTGATGAAAAAAATATGAATACTAAGAAAGCTATGATTTTTGATGTGAACGTTTTCATATATTAGAATGTGGCTTAGTTATTACGATTCAATAATAAAAGAAAGTGGTTGTTTATAAGCGCTTTATTAATAAACTACGTTTAATGTCATTACTTTAACGTAAGTTCCCGCCACTTTTCCAGTTTGAAGACCCGCTATCGTTCCTGTAATTGTTCCAGCTACTGCACGCGAACCTATTCCTGTACCTCTAAACGCGGCGTTACCTTGTGTTAAAATTGAAGAACCGTTAGTGAAAGTCATCTCTAATCGATTTGATTCGCTTGATGCGTTTCCACCTGTCTTAACTAAATAATATACTGAACCAGAATTTGGTGCATCATTTAAAGAAATTGTATAATCAGTTCCACTTGTGCAATCGACGCTTACGGCTGAGGTTGCTGTAATTTGTGATCCACTGTAAGGGGCAAAAGCCATTGAATCTGCTGAAATAGAACAAGAGGCTGAAACACCAAAACTTACAAGAAAAGTTCCTGAAGTAGTTGTTTGCGCCTCAACAAAATCACTTTTACAAAAAATTAATAAACCCACTAAACAGGTAAGTTTAGTCGTTGATTTCATTGATAAAATTTTTGATTTTTTTTTACTACAAATCATAAAAGTAGCTTTAATTGATTATTATGATTCGTAAAAAATAGGCTTAAAAATTAAGGCTACAATTAGTAAAGATTTTATTGAAAGATTTAGAGTTTGAAACTATTTGTGAAGAAAATAAACTTATAAGTGAGTTAAATTTTAGTAACTAGTATACTAAATTTAATGTCATTGTCTTACTGTAAGTACCGGCTGATTTTCCGGTTTGACCAGATGCAATTGATCCTGTGATAGTGCCAGCTGCTGAACTTGCGCCAGTTCCTGTTCCTGTAATAGTAGCAGCCCCAGAGGTCATAGCTGCACCTCCGTTCGAAAAACTTGCCAATAATTGGTGACCTGTTGAATTAATATTAGTAGTGGTGTTCTGTAAAATATATTTTCCGTTACCGTCTGCGGTATCGGCAAAAGAAATTGTGTAGTTTGCTCCAGTTGAACAGTCTACGGTTACAACTGTTGTTTGTGTAATTGTGTCTGATGAAGTGTAAGCCGCAAAAGCCATTGAAGGTGCAGATATGGTACAAACACTTGCAACACTTGTGCTTGCTGAAAATTGTCCAGAAGTTGATGCTGCCGCTGCAGGATCTGATGCAACTATAAGCAAGCCAACTAAGCACGTAAGTGCAGTCGTTGATTTAGCTAACGACATTTTTGATTTTTTTACAAAAACACTTTTAGTTTTATTTAATTCTTTTTTCATTAATGATCCCTTAAATTTATTCTAACTTATAATCTCTTTTTATATTGTTGTTTCTTACATTACTTCCCAAAATATATACCTAAAAGTTGGGTGTATATTTCTTATAGGTTGTAAAACCTAAAGTTGTTTTACAGGTCTAAATCATTAAAGTCAAAGCCAGACTACAATTATTAAAAATTATAATTAGCTAATATCCAATATCTAGTATCGTCACTTCTTCCATCAGAGTCATTACCTTGTGTTGAGGCTCCTGGGTTACCACCATTAGTATGGGCAGCTATAAATTTTAAAGAAAAATTATTTGAGTTTACAGCCTCAACTCCTAAACCGTAGCCTGAAAGTGAATATTCATTATTAGTAACGGCTGTAGTGCTTGCACCCTTGTTTTTAAATTGTTTAATTCTTCCATAATCATAAAAAATTAAAGGAGTTATATCTCCAAAAAAAGGCATATTTCCTAAATTATATCTCAGGTCTAAACTATATCTGAAACCCTCATCACCAGAGGCTTCACCTGTTGGATAGGCTCTAACTCCCGTGGGTCCACCTAAGGACATCTTCTCAGATGTGTCTAAATTTTTAGATGAAAATTGTGCATCCGCTACAAAATTTAAAGTAAATTTTTCAGGCAATTGTTGAATTCTACTTAATTGAATATTTTGTTTGTTAAAAGTTCCATTCGTTTTGTAACCAGTAGTAGTTTGATCACCACTTAAACTGCTTGCAACTTTTGAAAGGTCTAAATCACCACGAGTATAATTAATGTTTGTTTGAGTATAACCGCCGCCGAAAAGTTGATCTATTTTTTGATAAGTAAATCCTAAAGTATAATTATCAAGTTCTTTATCTGAAGTTACCGATCCTGTGCTAGTATTATATAAATATTTTTTATCGTAATTGAAATTGGTTAATAAAGATTCTGCTGATGAACGATATATCGGATACTTTAAATTTAAATTTGCGTTTTCAGCTTTCCCTGTGCTAATCGGATTAGTTTTTAATTCTTTCCCTATTTTAAAATCAACAACACTATAAAAAGCTCCACCTCTTAAACCATCAGATCCAATTGGAAAATTATAAGATATTTTTTTTAACTCTAGATCACCTTCAATAGCTTTCGTTCCTAAAATTCCAATCTGATCGCCAATGCCTGATGGATTATTAAAATCAACCGAAGCGGTTGCGCGAAGATCTCCAGTATAACGGTTACCATAATTATCAATTGAACCATAACCCTGCACTAAAGGTCCTTCATTAATATCTAAAATCATTTTAGTGCTGCCAAGATCTATTCCAGGTTCTAACGTTAAACTAGTTCTTACTCCTGGATTATCGTTAATATTTAATAATCCTCTTTCTACAGACTCTTTTAAAAAATTATTTTTTAACGCATCATCCATATATGCTTTTACGCGCTGCTCAGATATTCTTAGATCTTTCTTATTTATTTTATAAGGTTCTTTTGAATCTAATTTTCCTTCATTAATTAAAATAATTAAAACTCCGTCTTTAATTTCTTGTTTTGGAATTATTGCTTGAGCTAAGAAAAAGCCTTTTACATTATAAAAATCCTTAATTCGATCTGCTGCTAATTGCATCTGATCAAAAGTAAGTGATTTACCGTTAAGATCTAACAATAAATTCTGTAAATCAGAAGCTGAGAACGCTTTTATATCTCCTTCAAATTTAAAAGACTTAATAAGTGTTTTTTCTTCAGATGACTTGATATCTTTTTTTTTACTTTTCTCTAATAAACTTTTAGGTATTTGCTTAGGTATTTCCTTGCTTTTTTGACGATCGTTTTCTTGATTTAAAATTCGACCAGCATCTGGTGTAACTTGTGCATATCCAGCTGTTGAAGCTAAAAATATGAAAAATATTAAAATGATTTTTTTCATAAAATGTCGGCTATATATGCATTGCTTTGAACTATTTATCAAATATTTAAAATTAACTGACATAATTATATATGAATATTATGATCGAATTAGCAATTTTAGACGAATAATTTTAATAAATAGCGATGACCGATATTGAAATTGCAAAACAACTATTTAGTGATGGTTTAAATTTAATTCAAAATAAAGAATTCGAACAAGCAGAAAAGAAATTTTTAAAATCACTAGAGTTAATACCTGATAGAGAATCTGTTCTAAATAATTTATCCTCAGCGCAGATAAAATTAGGCAAATATCAAAACGCAAAAAAATCAGCTACAAGAGTTGTTGAGTTAAATAAAAATAACGCTGTAGCCTGGATGAATCTTGGCGTTATTGAACAAGAATTAAATAATTTTGAAACATCAATAAATTGTTTTAACAAAGCAACAGAAATAGATCCTCTATATTTTCATGCTTATAACAACAAAGGAATTCTTTTATGTGAGTTTGGGAAATATCAAGAAGCAATTATAAATTTTGACAAATCACTAGAACTTCAGCCAGATTTATTGGAGGCTACTCTTAATAAGGCTGGTGCTTTTAAAGAATTAAAAAGTTTTGATGAAGCGCTTAAATGCATCGACGCTGCTCTTAAAATTAAAAATCTTGCTCCAGAAACGTGGGCCAAAAAAGGAGATATTTTGCATAATATGAAGCACTACGATGAAGCAATACAAGCATATGACCAAGCAATAAAATTAAATAAAAATTACGCTGAAGCGTTATGCAATAAAGGCTTTACTCTTTTTACTATTGAGCGGTATGAGGAATCTATTGCTGTGTGCAATAAAGCTCTTAAAGTTAAGAAAATATTTCCTGAGGCATGGGTTAATATTGCCGTATCTTATATTGGTCTAAAAAAATATGAGTCAGCACTAGAATACTGCGAAAAAGCATTAGCAGTTTCAGAAAATTTTATAGAGGCATTAAATAGCAAAGGACTTTGTCTTTTTAATCTAAAACAATATGAAGAGGCGAATAAAATTTTTGATAGAATTTTAAAAATTAAAAAAGATTTTCCGGAGGCAATAGAAAATAAAGCTAATACCCTTCATGCACTAAAAGAATATGATGAAGCCTTAACATTGTATGAAGCAGTAGGGATTAAAAAGGACTACCATAAAGTTTTAAACAATAAAGGTTTGTTGTTACATACTCTAGGTCATATCAAGGATAAAAAATATTTTGAGTTAGCAAAAGATTGTTATGACCAAGCAATAAAAATAAAGTCCGACTTTGCTGATGCCTACTGGAATAAATCTTTAAGCCAATTAACTCTTGGAGAATTTGCTGAAGGTTGGAAAAATTATGAATATCGTTTTAAATTAGAAAGCGCAAAGTCACAATTTGTAGATGTTCCAAGGTTAGAAAGTTTAAAAAATGTAATGAACAAAAGAATATTAATTTGGTCTGAGCAAGGCTTAGGCGATAGCATCCAATTTAGTAGATATATTTATAAAATTTTAGATCTTGGAGCAAAAGTAACCTTTGATATATCGAAGCTACTAACCTCTCTTATGTCTAGACAATTTAATTGTACTGTTAATGAAACAGGACAAGGTCTGGTTAAAAATAATTTCGATTTTCAAATACCTTTATTGAGTCTGCCAATGTTATTTAATACGGAATTAAATAGCATCCCTTTTAATGGTGCTTATTTAAAAACTTCAAAAGATAAAGACGACGAATGGCTTAATAAATTAAAATTAACAAAACAGAAATTAAATATTGCAATCACATTTGCTGGTAATCCAAACTATATTATGGACAGTGAACGATCGACTAATCTTGAAATTTTCCATCCTTTAGTAGATAAGGCAAATTTATTTATAATTCAAAAAGAAATAAAGAAAGAAGATGAAATATTTTTAAAACAATACCCACAAATAAAGTTTATAGGAAAAGATATTGATAATTTTGACGATCTTGCTTCAGTAATTCAAAATATGGATTTAGTTATTAGTACTGACACGTCAATTCCACATTTGGCTGCAGCAATCGGAAAAAAAGTTTTCATATTACTTGGTAGAATAACCGACTGGAGGTGGATGTTAAATTCTGGAACGAGTCCTTGGTATAGTTCTGCAACTTTATTAAGAAAAAAATTCAATCCCAAAAGCCAAACAGAGGATTGGTCCGACGCTTTTGAAGCGATTATGAAAGAATTTAAAATTTAATTAACTTAAATTCGCCTAATAATTGAAAAGCATTGAAAATGTTATCAACATATAATTTGGCTTATTATCTATAATTACTTTCATAGTTAATACGAATCTAACTATCGCTACGTTGATGGTCAGTCAAACTATCAGGAAAGTAAAAAAGTATTCATTATTCCTTATATTGTCATTATTTTTTTCTTCTTTTTTTATTAAAAATAGTTTTGCTCAAACAAATGTAGCTTTTGGTACTTTTCTAGTCACAGCAACGATTACGAGCAAATGCGAGACTACTGCAAGCGAACCTGAATTTGTAGATGATAGTTTTCAGTCAATTAAAATAGTATCTGATGTAACGGTGGTTTGTAATAACGATAGTAAACCTGTCATAAAAATTATTAGCAGAAATATAAAGGAACTCTTTGATAATAATTATGCATTATTATTTAAAAAAAATAATGGAGAAATGATTGGATTTATTCCTGATACCTTACTGGCAAGGCTTAAGACCAATTCATCTTCTATGTTAGACTTTGAAGAAGAAAGCTTTACCTTGAAAAATACTTTTTCTGGAAAAATCAAAAAAGCAAATTTTGATGCGTCTAAATTTCCAAATGGCAAAATTGATAATGCGAAATATCCAAATCTTCAAAACAATCCCATTATCTTTGAAATAAGCTATTAAAAGAGTCTGATTTAATAAATAGCTCACCATTTAACGTCAAAATATCCTCATATTTAAGTTCCCTTTTTACGCGAAGTAAAATAATTAGCCCTCAAAATGCTAGATTTTATAAACGTACTTCTTCTGATGTCATCGCCTTTGGCTGCGGCAGAACCTGTGGACGCTAAGAAAGTACTCTTAAAAGAAGAAAGGTATGAAATTAATAGAAATGTTAATGAATTAAAGAATAATTTAGCAGGGGATGAAAAGAAAACTATTAAGGAAAATGAAAAAATCAAAATTGCACAAAAAAATCCTGAAACAGAAACTCCTAAAGCAACAGAACCGCCTAAAGTAAGATCAACAGCAGCAGGCTGTGTATCCGATGCTGAGATATTGCTGGTAGATGTTTCTATTAATCTTTTACAAGTAACAGAACCAATCCGTGTAGAAAAATTATCTAGCGGTATGCTTGTGTTACCAGAATCAGTTTTTAAGGAACTAAAACTTATACCCAAAGATGGAAAAATTAAAATGTCCGACTGTTCGTATGGATATCAACTCGATACAAAATCAGGCATTACATACGATTTTAATTCTGAAAATTTTACTTTAGATATCAGAGTCCCAATTGATGCATTTGAATTAAGTGTATTTGCAAAAAGAGAATCTTATAAACTTAAACCTGAAGTAAGTAGCAAGGGAGCTTTTACCAATTATCAATTATACGCAACACAAACTAAAACTGCTGATAATTTTTCTGGTGTATTAGATGTTACAGGATTTAATAAATTAGGCTCATTAACAACTGGTGCAACGGTTAATAAGGACTCCCGAGAAGTTAATATAATAAGAACCACAACTTATTATCAAAAAGATCTTCCTGATAAGATGCAGTCGTTTGTTGTAGGTGATACTGTAAATAGCGATGGAAACTGGAGTCGATCGGCAAATTACTTTGGCGTTAGATGGTCTAGAAATTTTACAACCCAGCCAGGCTATATTTATACGCCAAATCCAATTATTTCTGGTTCAGCAGCGCTGCCGTCAGTTGTAGATGTGTATGTTAATAATCAAAAAACATTTTCGCAAAAAATAAATCCTGGACCTTTTGACATAACTCACCTTCCGGTACCAGGGAATGGAGTGGGTCAAGTTAATCTAGTCGTTAAAGATATTTTAGGAAATGAACAAATTATAACTAAAAATTTTTATCAATCCCCAATATTACTAGCTAAAGGTGAAAATGATTTTTCACTTGAGTCTGGTTTTTTAAGAAAAAATTATGGAACAAAGAGCAATGACTACCAAGATGGATTTGCTGCCGGAACATATGTTCATGGTATCACAAACTCTATTACAACTCGCGGCCGTTTTGAATTACAGGCAGACAGGCAAGCAGCGGGTGGAGATATTACTTTAACATTAGGTAATTTTGCTCTTATTCAAACATCAGTGGCTTCAGCGAATGACAGCATAAGAGGAACTGGTAATCAATATGGAGCAAATATCGAGAATATCGGCCAATTTTTGAAAACCAGCATAGGTATTAAAAAATTTGATAAAGAATTTTCTCAATTTGCCTCAAGCTCAGATGAAACAAAACCAAAAACTAGAACTAACGCATTTGTATCATTTCCAATTCCAATTATTAATAACAACATTTCTTTAGGTTATGTAAGTCAAACCAATTGGGACTCTGATCCGTTTAAGAATGCCTACATAAGTTCAGGTTTTGCATTACCTTATGGAGCTAACCTTTCGCTTTCTTACAATAAAAGATTGGACGCAGTGAATAACTGGGGAGCTTCTGTAGTTTTAACTTTTCCGCTTGGAGACTACAATACAAGATTTGATCACACGATCGATCCTAGTGGAAAAATAACCGATAGCTACTCTTTATCAACAAATCTTCCTGCAGGACCAGGAATTGGTTGGAGCCTAGTTAATGAAGATCTTAAAAAGAATGTAAAAACTAATGTGACTTTAAATTCAAATACAGCTCAATACACCGGTCAAATAAATGTCCAAGATGGGATAACAACAGGAAAACGTTTAGGAGTTAACGGTACAGTTGGATTATTAGATAGTGAAATTTTTGCATCAAGACAAGTTAATAATTCAAGTTTTGCTGTTGTTAAAACTGAAGGATTAAAAGATATAAAAATTTATAACCAAAATAATATGGTTGCAATTACAAACAAAAAAGGAGTAGCAGCTTTTCCTATAAGACCTTATGAAAAAACAAAAATTGAAATAAAAGATAACGAAATACCTCTTGAGGCTACTGCAGAAGTTCTTGAAATGAATCCAGTAGCTTATGCAAGAAGCGGTATATTAGTAAAATTCCCAATTCAAATGTCAAAAAATGCTCTTGTCAAAATTCACTTACCTAATGATAATCCTGTACCAGCAGGCGCAAATGTCAGAATAGCTTCTAGTAAAGAAAATTATATAGTTGGACGAAATGGCGAAGTTTATCTTACTAATTTAAGTCAAAAAAATCAGTTAACGGTAAGTTGGTTAGAAAATAAATGTGAACTAAATCTTGAAATTGATATGACACAACAACAAGAACAAATGATTGGTCCTATTAAGTGTGTGCTAACAAATTAAATTTAGTAAATTAGTTTTACCATCGGCGGGTTTGAGTTGCTTGTGTATTCTCCCGCTGTCATATTATTTTTGTTTCTTAAGATCACCTCGCCGTACATAGGTTTAACATCTGTTCCATTACCGTTTACATTTTTCACCGTTCCAGTGATTAAATTATTTTCATTCCACAAAGCTGTGTAGTTGGGTGAGGTATATAAGTTGTAATAAAGCAATCCTCCCTTGCCATTGGCTATACTTAGTTTGTTATTGGTTAAAGCTAAACTGTATTTAACATCACCCGTCATATTAGAACAAATAACTGTTATTTCTCCAACCGTTTTTGCAGAAGCATCTGCTCCTAGATTGTCATATTTACCAAAATTTAATCTTCCATCTGCTACACGACAGGAAGAGGCTATTGCATTAGATGCTGAAATTAACCCTAACATAAACGTGAATATAAATAGTTTTTTAAAGTGATTTAATTTCATAAAGCTTAATTTATTCCTCCTGCATTTGTTGTTTCTAAAGCACCTCGTGCACCAGATAAAGTTATTGTACCAGATCCACTTTTTACAAAGCTAAACGCTCCCACTAGATCACCGTAAAAAGTAGTGCTGCCAGATTGATTTAAATTGAAAATATTAGTTTTGTAACCAAATATACTTATTCCGCTCTGTCCTGATGTAGATGTTAAAGAGCTAAATTGTTGACTAATATTTTGCTCAAGCATTAATAATCTTGAAGCACCTGAAAAAGAAAGTGCTGAAGTTGTAGGAAGAGCGTTTGACACTCCAATAATTATTTCGCCCCCAGCTAAAACTGTTTGTTGGGTATAAGTGCTTACATTATTTAATTTTAAGACGCCA
>Ga0209617_10001543_pt1 | contig 10774 bp, 8 predicted proteins | sample LakEriepJuly2011_2_FD_187459 | JGI IMG/M metagenome (GOLD analysis project Ga0209617, IMG submission 187459) | Freshwater microbial communities from dead zone in Lake Erie, Canada - CCB epilimnion July 2011 (SPAdes) (version 2) | ecosystem: Environmental > Aquatic > Freshwater > Lentic >... | reverse complement strand
ATTGGGGAGGGTTCGCATGAGCATTCTTCTTGTTGCCATGTCAGTATTCCTTCGGGCAATTTCAATGTTGTCGTCTGGCACGTCTGTACTCACAAAATCCCTTTCAAACTGCTCCCTTGATGGCCTCGGCTTGATGATGGCTGCAGGAAGGAAAGACGTATCATTGATCATCAATTGGATGATGCTGAATTGATTGCCTTCCAGTTCGGCGGGGATCTTCGTGATCTTATTTTTAAAACCAATGCAACTGAACTCTATTTCATCCCCCTTCAATACTACAATCGAGAAAACACCCTGACCATTGGTGAGGGTACCTCTGCCGGTACCTTTTACCAGTATACTTACGGCAGGAAGCCCCCGCAGGCTGTCCGCTGTCATCACCACCCCATAAAGCTGTACCACCGAATCCCTAAAAGTTTCAAACTGTGCCTTCGCCGCAAATGGCATAAAAGCCATGATCAAAAGGGATTGCCTGAGTAGTTTTTTCATCCAATTCATTCTTTCACAAATTAAGTGCATCTTTTCGACAAACAAAGTAGCATATGATTGGTTATTTTTGCAGTTCCACTTATTTTTTAACAATTTATATTTATGGGTACAGAAGAGGTATTGAAGGCTTTGGGCAATGTTCAGGAACCGGATCTGAAGAAAGACCTGGTTACATTGAACATGGTAAGAGACATTATTATCAGTGAAAATTCAGTTGAGTTTACCGTTGTGCTGACAACGCCAGCCTGTCCGATGAAAGAGTTGATCAGGCGGGATTGTGAAAAGGCCATCCATGACCATATGGATGAAGGCCTCGAGGTCATCGTTAATTTTACTGCCAATACAAGCTCCATCAGGGTTGACCTTACTTCCGTACTACCCGGAGTAAAGAATATCATTGCTGTGGTGAGCGGAAAGGGGGGAGTAGGAAAGTCTACTGTCGCCGCAAACCTTGCCATTGCTTTGTCGCAACAGGGAGCCAAGGTGGGCCTGATGGATGCGGATATTTATGGTCCAAGTGTTCCCATCATGTTTGGTGTGCGTGGGCAAAGGCCGTTGATGGAAAGTGTTGACGGCAAGGACAAGATCGTGCCGCTTGAGCAACATGGTATCAAACTCATCAGCATCGGACTCCTGGTGGATGAAAAAAGTGCAGTGGTCTGGAGAGGACCCATGGCCAGCAGTGCTATCAGGCAGTTTGTTACTGATGTGCATTGGGGAGAACTGGATTACCTCGTCATCGACATGCCTCCCGGCACAGGAGATATTCACCTGACACTGGTCCAGACCATTCCTGTCACCGGTGCTGTGGTGGTGACCACACCGCAGGAAGTTGCCCTTTCAGATGCCAAGAAGGCCATATCCATGTTCTCGCAGGCCCAAACAAAGGTTCCCATCATTGGACTGGTGGAAAACATGGCCTGGTTTACCCCCGCAGAACTGCCGGACAGCAAGTATTATATTTTTGGAAAGGATGGCGGCAAAAACCTGGCCGATCAATTGGACATGAACTTCCTTGGACAAATACCACTGGTTCAAAGCATCAGGGAAGGGGGCGATAAAGGCAGGCCAGCCATGCTGGGGGGTGATGCCCAAACCCAGGAGGCGTTTTCAGCATTTGCAGCGGAAACCATCAGGGCCATTGCCGTGGCCAATGCGAAATGATGATAAGAAGGTCAATGCGATGTTGTTGGCCTATCTTGACAGCTTTGCAGACTGATCAGGTGCATTGAGTTTAAAACTCTGTCTTTTTTCATCCATTTTGATATGGATGATATTGGTGTGTTCTGTTTTATAGTCGTACATCAGGGTAGATATTACTTCAATGGATTTGACTCCGGAGAGCTTTGTGGAATTATAATACACCCAAACAACTTCTTTTTCGATTTCGTATCCCAGGAAGTTGATTTGTTTTGGTTTTCCATTGATCAGCACCTGCACATGCTTGTTGAAATAAATGTTGATGGCATCTCCCGTAGTTTTTTTCTCTCCGGATACCACATCATATTTTTTTCCGGAAAATTTCCTCAATGCCTCTTCAAGGTCATCCGGGAAAAATTTGGTGGCAATGCCCAGTTCTTTTGTTTTGCTGCTGTATTCCAGCTCAGTAATGGCTACAAAAAAGGGATGGGTACTTCCCATCAACAATGGGATTGCCAGCAAAAATAAAAAATAGGCCAATCTTTTCATGGAATACAAAAGTCTGATTAATTTCAGTTCATACAACACATGAAGGATTTTATATTTTATTTCAAGATCGGCTGGTTCCACATCATGAGCACGGCCGCCACAGACCACCTTTTTTTTATAGCCGTTTTGGCCATCATCTACAGTTTTGCAGACTGGAGAAAGGTCCTGGTCCTGATCACAGCGTTTACCATCGGACATGCCATTACCTTGTTCTTGAGTGTTCTTGAACTCATCAATTTGAATATTGATTGGGTTGAATTTTTGATTCCCTGTACAATCTTGGTCACTGCAATGATGAATTTGCTCTTTCAAAAGCAACAGGTTGCCAGCCATGCCATCCAATATGGCATGGCCCTGGGATTTGGGCTGATCCATGGCCTTGGCTATGCCAATTATATCCGCATGATCTTGTCTGCCGATCAGCAATTGCTATGGGGCCTTTTCAGTTTTAATCTTGGGCTTGAGGCTGGCCAAATTGTGGTGGTCTGCCTTGTGCTATTGACTGTTTGGGTATCATCAAGGGTACATGCAAAAGCCCACATGCGTTGGGTACGTTTCGTATCAGCTTTTGTGTTGTTTTTTGCCCTGAAGCTGGCCTTAGAAAGGTTTCCTTTCTAAGGTGTACTTGGTGGAATCAACCTTTGTTTTTTTGCATCCCATCATCAAAAAAACAATGATTAATAGTATATATTGCAGAAATAAAAGATGAAAAGCTGCTCTTTTGGTTACAGAAGTCAATAATACAATGCCTGCAGTATGATTTCGGCACCAGCAAACCAAATGTGCAGTGTATTATATTAAAATGATGATAATTGGTAAAATGTAAATTGACAATCATGAATAAATCCATTTTTATTGCCTTGATGCTGAGTTTTTCAGCAATCGCAGTTTATGCTCAACCGCTTCGCAATGCAGGTTCAAACCATGGTAACAGGTTTGAACAACTTGATTACCTGTTGCAGGATCCTAATGAGTACAGAACTGCCAGCGGTGCTCCAGGACCAAAGTATTGGCAGCAGCGTGCCGACTATGATATCAATGTTGATATCAATGAGGAAGCCAATCTGTTGACCGGGTCTGAAACAGTCACGTATTTCAACAACTCTCCTGATATCCTGACCTATATTTGGTTGCAGGTAGATGAGAATTTTCATCACCCCAACAGTGAAAACAATTACGACAAGCCATCAAGCATGGGCTCAAGGCTTACCCACCAGCAGTTGCTGCAAATGAATCCCAAAGAATACCTGAATGGCTATGGGGTTAATATCACTGCATTGACAGATGCCACTGGCCGACCCCTGACCTATACGGTTAACCAAACCATGATGAGGGTTGAAATGCCCATTCCCCTGAAGCCCGGACAGAAATTTGTTTTCAAATGCAATTGGAATTATAAAATTCCTGATAAACTGACCCGTTATGGAAGGGGCGGTTATGAGTATTTCGCTGAAGATGACAACAATCTCTACTCCATTGCACAGTGGTTTCCCCGCCTGGCTGTTTACAGCGATTTTCAGGGCTGGCAGAACATGCAATTCAGTGGTGGTGCGGAGTTTGCCCTTACTTTTGGAAACTACAAGGTGAACATCACGGTACCTGAAGACCATATCGTTGCCGCTACTGGAGAGTGTAAAAACCTCGCCACTGTCTTGACGCCTGCACAGATGGCCCGTTGGCAGCAAGCCCAAACCGCCACTGAGCCCATTGAAGTAGTAACCCTGGCAGAAGCCATCGAAAATGCAAAGGATAAATCCAAGGGAAAGAAGACCTGGAGTTATGAAGCCATCAATGTTCGCGACTTTGCGTTCAACTCATCCCGCCGCCTGGTATGGGATGCCATGGCTGCCGATGTTGAAGGAAAGAAAGTGATGTGCATGAGCTATTATGGAAAGGAAGCCTATCCGATCTATAAAAAATATTCAACCAAAGCCGTATACCATACCATCAAAACCTATTCAAAATTCACCATTGCCTATCCTTATCCTGTGGCCATTTCAGTGGAGGCATCTATCGGCATGGAATACCCCATGATTGCCATGAATTATGGAAGGGCTGAAAAAGATGGTACCTACAGCGAGGCTACAAAATATGGTGCGATTGGTGTCATCATTCATGAGGTAGGGCATAATTTCTTCCCCATGATCATCAACTCAGATGAAAGACAATACTGGTGGATGGATGAGGGCTTGAACACCTTTGTACAGTTTTTGACGGAGCAGGAGTTTGACAACAATTATCCTTCTCGCCGTGGTCCTGCACACTTGATTGCAGACTACATGAAGCTTCCCAAAGACATGTTGGAACCCATCATGACCAAGGGCGATAATGTTGCCAGCGTTGGATCAAATGCCTATGCAAAAGCAGCAACTGGGTTGAACATTCTGCGTGAGACCATCATGGGAAGAGAGCTGTTTGATTATGCTTTCAAGGAATATGCAAGAAGATGGGCTTTCAAACACCCAACACCCAATGACCTGTTCAGGACACTGGAAGATGCAAGTGCTGTAGACCTTGATTGGTTTTGGAGGGGTTGGTATTTTGGTACCGAGCCTGTGGATATTGCCATTGATTCGGTGAAATGGTTCAGGCTGGATGCGAACAAAAACTTGGCTTCCATGAAGGCTCCCGAATTTGAAACCATCAGCAAGGTCAGGAACCGTGACGATAAAAATTTGATTTACTATACCAATACCGACACAACCCTGCGCGATTACTATTATTACAACAGGGCTGCTGATGCAAAAATGTTTCAAGACATGGCACAGCAACAGCTTGATGCACAAAAAGACAATGCCAACTATGCAGCCTGGGAAGACAAGCATTTCTATGAACTGCAATTCAGCAACAAAGGCGGAATGGTGATGCCCATTATTGTAGAATGGACGTTTACGGATGGCAGCAAGGAAGTAGACCGGATTCCTGTTGGCATCTGGAAATTGAATGAGCAAAAAGTGACCAAGTTGTTTGCCAAGAACAAGGAAGTTGTGGGCATCAAATTGGATCCCATGCGCGAAACGGCAGACATCAATGAATCCAATGGCATGTGGCCTGTAAGGGAGATGCCCAGCAGGTTCCAGTTGTTCAAGGGCGCTTCTACCATCAGCGGTTTGGGCGCACCCAGGGGTGGCGGTCCATCAATCAATGCCATGCAGAAAGCAAAAAAATAGCTTATTTCAGCCAGGAATTAAATTCTTCCTGCGTTACGAGGCCTTGTTTTCTTTTAACCTCTTTGCCATTTTTGTAGAGGATAAAAGTTGGCAAGGCCTCTACTTTTAGCGATTTCATGAGGACTGTTTCAATGCCGCCATCCATTTTTACCAGGGTGAGTTTTTTATTGTTCTGCTTCATGAAAGCATCTACAACAGGCTCCATTTTTTTACATGGAGGGCACCACTCTGCCCCAAAATCAACCAGCACGATATTCGTGCTCCTGACCTGTCCTTCGTAGGAGGCCATGCTGGTTTGCTTGGCATTGGGATCAACCCCTACCAAAGGTTTGCTTTCTCTTTTCCATGCATTGATGCCGCCTTCAAGATTGATCACATTGTAGCCTTTGGTGCGCAAGACCTCTGCTGCAGCTCCGCTTCTTCCACCACTCAGGCAATAGATGTAAACAGTTTTATTTTTGTCCAGGTGGGAGGTCCTGTCATTGAATTCATTTTTGTCCAGCCAGTTTGCTTGCAATGCATTGTTGATATGACCGCTCTTGTATTCATCTGCTGTTCTGACATCAAGCACCTGGATTTTCCCGGCACTCATTGCTTTTAAAAAAGCGTCAGGATTGATGGCATTTGCTTGTTGGCCATTGAGTGAACAAGCGGTGATCATGAACAGAAAAGCGGAGAGGAAGTATTTCATGGTAGTATTTTTACAAAAGTAGACTAGCTTACAATCTCTACAATCTCTACATCAAAGGTGAGGTCTTTTCCGGCCAGGAAATGGTTGGCATCCATGATGATCACCTCTTCTTTCACTTCCATCACTACAACCGGAACAGGCTGTCCATATTGGTTTTGAAGGTTCAGCTTCATGCCCACTTCAACTGCCATTCCTTCTGGAATATTGGATGATGGAAATTCAATGATCGCGGTCGGATCTTTTTGACCATAGCCATGATCTGGATCAATCAGGATGGTTTTCTTTTCGCCAACGGCCATGCCAACAACGCCGGCATCAAAGCCTGCAATCATTTGGCCTGCGCCAACGGTAAATTCCAATGGGGCACGTCCTACTGAACTGTCGAACTGTGATCCGTCTTCCAGTGTGCCAGTGTAATGAACCCTTACTACGTCTCCGCTTTTAACTTGCATAATTTGTTTTTTAAATGTTCCATTTCAACTGGGGAACCTGCCTGCAAATGACAAAAAACGTCATTGGGCGCTGGATGTTTCAGCAGAAATAATTCGGCAAAACTACCTTTATTCTTTTATTTTTATTGAAATAAAGCCCTAAAAGATGAGAAAGTTTATCGTTTTGGTGTTGCTGACTTTCACCATGCTTGTTTCTACAGCACAAACTGCTCCTGGTTTGGTTCAGCCCGGCGCAGCCAACCTGGATCAATACCTTCCCTTGTTGAAAGGAAAGCGGGTAGGGCTGTTTGCCAACCAAACATCCATGGTTGGGGATGAGCACCTGGTGGATCTTTTGATGGGAAAGGGGATTAAAGTGCAGCTCATCTTTGGACCTGAGCATGGATTTCGGGGCACGGCTGATGCAGGTGAAAAGGTTGGCAATTATGTGGATGAAAAAACTGGAATCCCCGTGGTCTCTCTTTATGGCCCCAAGCGCGGTCCTTCAAAAGAAGACCTTGAAAACATCGACCTGCTGCTGTTTGATATCCAGGATGTAGGTGTTCGTTTCTATACTTTTATCTCTTCCCTTGAGGCCTATATGGAAGCGGCATTTATCAACCAGAAACCCCTGATTGTGCTCGATCGTCCCAATCCCAATATCCATTATGTGGATGGGCCTGTGTTGGACACCGCTTTTCGTTCTTTTATTGGCATGCAGCAAGTGCCTGTAGTGTATGGCATGTCCATCGGTGAGTATGCAGAAATGCTTGTCGGTGAAAAATGGTTAAAACCCGCTGCCATCAAAGCGTATGGCCAAATGAAGGGGGAAGGCAAACAGCCCATGAAAATTGTACCCTGCAAGAACTATTCGAGAAAAAGTGTTTACGACCTTCCCATCAAGCCCTCTCCAAACCTCCCGAACCTTTCTTCCATTTACTGGTATCCGTCCACCTGTTTCTTTGAAGGTACTGTATTGAGCGAGGGCAGGGGAACAGCAGCACCCTTCCAAATCTTTGGTCATCCTTCATTGCCCTCAACGATGTATGCATTTACCCCCAAAGCCATGCCTGGAGCCAATTCCCCCAAATTAAAGGATCAGCTTTCTTATGGATGGAATGTTGCTGGTGAGCCTGCCTCCATCAGGTCAAGGCTCAACAACCAGTTGAATCTTTCTTACCTAATCGAGGCCTTCCGGTTGTTTCCAGAAAAAGAAAAATTCTTTATTCTTCCTAAGTCGGGTGATGCCCGGGCCTCTTTCTTCAACAAACTTGCAGGAAATGCAACATTGATGGAGCAGATCAAAACGGGAATTGCTGAGGATGAAATCAGGAAAAGTTGGGCCCCGGGTTTGAAGGCTTTCAAAAAAATCAGGGCAAAGTATTTGATCTACCGGTGAACAGCCAGGGACAAGGGATGAGGGATAAGGGAAAGCGCACTAGGGGGAATTGATTACATTTGTCGTATGAAAAAGCTGCAGGATTTCAAGATTGTTTTCCTGGGTACACCTGATTTTGCAGTTACCGTGCTGGAGAAACTGGTAACTGAGGGTTGTCAGGTTGTGGGTGTTGTCACCGCCCCAGACAAACCGGCAGGAAGGGGCATGCAGATGACCCAAAGTGCAGTCAAAAAATTTGCCATTGAAAAAGGGCTGAATGTCCTTCAACCCCTAAAGTTGAAAGACCCATCCTTCATTGATGAACTAAAGGAACTGAAAGCCGATGTTCAGGTTGTTGTGGCCTTCAGGATGCTTCCCGAAATCGTTTGGAACATGCCACCCATGGGCACCATCAACCTGCATGGCTCCTTGTTGCCCAAATACCGTGGTGCAGCACCGATCAACTGGGCCATCATCAATGGTGAAAAAGAAACCGGTGTTACCACCTTCAAATTGAAACATGAAATTGACACGGGAGATGTGTTGATGCAGGAAATAATCCCAATCTCCGAAACCATGACTGCCGGTGAGTTGCATGACACCATGAAAGAAATTGGTGCCAACCTGATCTATCAAACCCTTGATCACTATTGTTCAAATACTTTGATGCCCAAGCCACAGGAGCAATTCAATCAAATTAATTTGGATGAAATTCCCTCCGCACCCAAGTTGCATACAGATACATCGAGGATTGACTGGAATATGCCTGCTAAAAAAATGCATGATTTGATCAGGGGCTTATCGCCATCCCCCGCGGCATTTACACACATGGACGGCAAGCTGCTTAAAATTTACAGCGCAACTTATACAATCGCTGACACAGGCCTCACTGCAGGAGAATACAAGACAGATGGAAAATCATTTCTCCAATTTGCTGCTGCAGATGGATGGGTAAGCATTGTAGAACTTCAGCTTGAAGGAAAGAAAAAGATGGAGGTGGATGCATTTTTGAGGGGACACCGCATCCATCAATTGTAGTATTTCCCCAACAACTAAATAGAACTATGAAACAGCTCGTAGAAAGGTTCATGCATTACGTTACCATTGATACACAGAGTGACCCCGAGAGCCAATCCTTTCCTTCCACCGAAAAGCAGAAAGACTTTTCATCCTTGCTGGCAGCGGAGCTGGTTCAAATGGGTGTTGCAGATGCACACATGGATGAATGGGGATATGTGTACGCAACCATTCCTTCCAATATTGACAAAGACATTCCCGTGATTTGTTTCTGCTCACATGTGGATACAGCACCTGATTGCAGTGGTACCAATGTCAAACCCATTTTGCACCCGCATTATGCAGGGCAGGATATTGTTCTTCCCGATGATCCTGCCCAGGTCATCACCACCAATGAGCATCCTTACCTGCTGCAAAAGATAGGGGATGACATCATTACTGCCAGCGGCCTGACACTGCTTGGTGCCGATGACAAAGCAGGGGTTGCCATCATCATGGAATTTGTTCATCGGTTGGTCAATGATCCATCCATCCACCATGGCAAGATCAAAATATTGTTTACGCCAGACGAAGAAGTGGGCAGGGGGGTAGAACATCTAGACATGCAAAAGCTGGGGGCTGATTTCGGTTATACATTGGATGGCAGTGAATTGGGCTCATTGGAGTTTGAGACTTTTTCGGCCGATGGCGTTGAGATCATCATCAACGGCATCATTGCACATCCAGGCAGTGCTAAAGGGAAACTGGTAAACGCCATCAAGATTGCTGCAGATTTTGTTGCTGCATTGCCCAAGGATACAATGGCGCCGGAGGTTACGGAAGGAAGGCAGGGCTTTTTTCATCCAACCGATATCAAGGGAGGTGCAGAATCGGCTACCATAAAATTTATCATCCGGGATTTTGAAACGGCCAGGCTTGCCGAACATGAAACCTTGCTGGAAGAGATGCTCAAGCGCGTGATGGCCTTCTACCCTGGTGCCAGCTACCAGTTTAAAGTGAAAGAGCAGTACCGCAACATGCGGGAGATCCTTGATCTGCATCCTGCTGTTGTTCAACACGCAGCAGATGCCATCAGGGAATGTGGTTTAACCCCACTGTCTCATCCTGTGCGTGGGGGTACTGATGGATCAAGGCTTTCTTTCATGGGGCTTCCCTGCCCCAATATTTTTACCGGCGAAATGGCGCTTCATTCCAAACAGGAGTTTGTGAGTGTGCAAGACATGGAAAAAGCAGTTGATGTGTTGGTAAAGCTGGTGCAGCGCTGGGAACTTTCTGCAGGGGCATCAATTTTACCAACTTCTTAGTAAATAAAGTTGCATCTTCATCATGCCATCTGGCATTCTGATTTTCAATAATTTTGTTTAAACAGCATGTATGTCAATCAACTTTCTTCAGATCAATACAGGAACTCCGGTTGATCCTGCCGCCACGGCAAAAGCACCAAGCCCCATGCACCTTTGGGATATTTTGCAATCCGGCGGTGCCATCATGATTCCATTGGCATTGCTATTTGTTCTTGCTGTATTCTTTTTCTTCGAAAGGTATATAGCGATCCGGAAAGCGGGTAAGATTGATGAGAATTTCATGCGCATCATCCGTGATCATATTGTCAACGGGAATATTGTTGCTGCAAGGGCCATGACAAAAAATACCAACAATCCTGTTGCACGCATCATTGATAAAGGAATACAACGCATCGGAAAACCCATTGATGCGATTGAAAGAAGCATGGAGAGCATCGCAAGGCTTGAAATGTATAACTTGGAGCGAAACCTCAGTGTATTGGGTGTGATTTCAAGGACGGCTCCCATCTTTGGATTTGTGGGAACCTTGGCAGGTTTGATGCAATTGTTTTTTGACATCAACTCCACTGGAGAGTTTGTGTTGAATACGATCGCAGGCGGATTGT
>Ga0209617_10001542_pt1 | contig 10777 bp, 7 predicted proteins | sample LakEriepJuly2011_2_FD_187459 | JGI IMG/M metagenome (GOLD analysis project Ga0209617, IMG submission 187459) | Freshwater microbial communities from dead zone in Lake Erie, Canada - CCB epilimnion July 2011 (SPAdes) (version 2) | ecosystem: Environmental > Aquatic > Freshwater > Lentic >... | reverse complement strand
CGATTTTCTCTTACTCCGTCATGTTATAGATGTTTACGCGGTCCTGATTGCCGCCGCCCCAACCATTGTCGGAGTAAGAGAAAATCGGGCAAGGGGTGCCGGTTGGTGGTAATGTTCCATCGGATGCACAACCGGTCATCGGTAAAAAGAAACCACCCCCATCCGGTGGATTAAAGGAAGCGAATACACTGCGAGCACCGGGAGTTCCGGCAATCATGGCATCACGTTCAAAAGCAAATACACGTTGGGTATTCGTATTGGCGGTCATATAATAACCATCTTGCCATACACTGAATTTGAGGTAATCAGGGAATGACGGTGATTCGAATGTATAGGTGTAGTAAGAGCCTAACGGATCGCCGGTCGTGGAGATAGCGATGTAGATTTCATTATTGAAGAACGAGCCGAATTGGGCCAAAAACCAACGGTCGGCATCTTTATCATACATCACAATCGGATCGCCATTGTTCTGCGTATCGGGGTTCCAGATAGTGCCCAAGGATATTGCGCTGCCCATGGTTGATCCCGTTGTTTTATTGTACACGCGCATCGTGGTCGCATTGATCAATTGCACGTAGTGATTCGGGCCTGCTGCACCGGAGGGATCGAACGGACGAGAACCACCGCTGGACTGACCGGCGAAATTTGCCTTGAGTTGACCTGCAGGGATGCTACCCGGTTTGGTTTGCAACGAAGTCGGTTCGTTGCCGTAGGGCATGCCATCGGCGCCGGTGAATTCGAAGTATTGGGGTTGACGTCTTGAACGGTCCTTGGATTCTTTTTGCTCGGCCTTCTGCAATTTAGTTTCATTGACACCAGACATGTCGCGAAGGGGTTTCGTTACGCGGAAAGCTTTGGCGACTAAGAAGCCACTACCGGGCTGTTCGTTTTGCGCGTTTACTGCTGTTATTCCAAATGCTAAAAAAACAGCGAGCACAATCGTTCTCATCTTCATAAAGAAAAATCCTTGATTTGTTTAGGTCGTAGAAATGTTGCGCGCAAATTACCCGAATTCATCCTTCACATGTATTTTGCGCAAAACTTGTGATTTCATGAAACGCCGCGATTTCGTCAAAACATCCGCAACACTCGGTGCGGGCGGGCTTTTGTTGCCGCATGCTTTAGGAGGGGCTTTTGGTCCTGTTGATAAAAAGGTACGCCTAGGTTTAATTGCTGTAGGTTTTCGCGGTCAGGCTCACCTCGATGAGATGCTGAAGCGCAACGATGTTGAGATTGTCGCAATGGCCGATCCGGATGCCGACATGATGGCTACGGCGCAGCAGATGCTTCAGAAGGCAGGTCGCACTGCCGCAGCAGAATACACCAATGGTGATTATGGCTACCGTGAGTTGCTGCAACGTAAGGATGTGGACGCGGTGATTGTATCAAGTCCTTGGGAATGGCACTTGCGTCATGGCGTGGATGCCATGCGTGCCGGGAAAATTGTAGGGATGGAAGTGTGCGGAGCCATGTCGCTCGGTGAATGCTGGGAATATGTACGCACCTCGGAAGAAACCGGCGTACCTATCATGATGCTCGAAAACGTATGCTACCGCCGCGATGTGATGGCTGTGCTGCATATGGTTCGACAAGGTATGTTTGGCGAACTTATTCACGGACAGGGAGGCTATGAGCACGACCTGCGTGGTGTATTGTTTAACGATGGAGTATCGGCTTATAACTCGGGTGCTGAATTCGGAGAGAAAGGATACAGTGAGGCTAAGTGGCGCACCAATCACTATGTCAATCGAAACGGGGAACTTTATCCGACGCATGGCCTAGGTCCTGTTGCAACGATGTTCAACATCAATCGAGGCAATCGATTGGTGCGGTTGTCGTCGTTCGCTTCGAAGGCGCGTGGCTTGAATGAGTATGTCAGAAACCATGAGAAGGGTGGACCTAATCATCCTAACTCAAGTGTTGCGTTTAAGCAAGGTGATGTGGTGACCACCCAAATTCAATGTGCCAATGGAGAAACTATTCTGCTAACGCACGACACTTCGCTGCAACGTCCATACAATTTGGGTTTCCGCGTGCAAGGCACGCGTGGCTTGTGGCAAGACTTCGGTTGGGGCGACCCCGATCAGGGCTTCGTGTATTTCGAGAACGAAATGAAGCACAGCCATCGTTGGGATAATTCCAAGGAATGGCTCGATCGCTTTGATCATCCCCTTTGGAAGCGCTATGCGAAAGAGGCCGAAACATCAGGCCACGGAGGAATGGACTTCTTTGTTGATAATGCCTTTATCGAGTGCATTAAAAATAATCAGCCTTTCCCGCTGGATGTGTATGATCTGGCCACCTGGTATGCCATTACTCCGCTGTCTGAGTTGTCGATAGCGCGTGATGGCGCAGTGGTGGATATTCCGGATTTCACATCAGGAGCGTGGATGGAGCGTAATGCCGTTTTTGGATTAGATGAACGTTGGTAAGCTATGAGTTGCAGAATGAATTGGAGGGTAGTTGGTTTCGTGTTGTTGTTTCTTGGATGTGTCAAGATAACGTCAGCGCAGCATCGTGTTTTGATCAACGTGTCAGACGCGTATGAGCTGTCGCCGGTAGTGCAGGCGCTGGTTTATGTCAACAACAACGTAGCCGGAGTGACCGATAGCGATGGTCGATCCGTGTTGATGTTGCCCACGGGATCAACTCAATTGAAGGTCTATGCATTTGGTTACGATACATTAAGTCAAACCATCACGGTTCGAGGCGCTGATACGCTGCAATTGCGGCTCACACCGGCGGATGTTCAGATGAATATTCTGGTTGTGAGCGGAACGAAGTACATCAAACCGATCGATAAGCTTACCGTGAGTATGGAGGTGATCAAGGGGGAAGACCTCACGCGTAAAATCACACCAAACTTGAGTGACGCCATTGAACGGGTTTCGGGTGTTACTATTCTGGATGGACAGGCTTCTATTCGCGGCGGAAGTAGCTATGCCTTTGGCGCTGGCAGCAGGGTGTTGTTGGTCGTGGATGATATGCCGTTGATGACGGCTGACCGCAACGATATCAAGTGGAATTTCGTTCCCTTAGAGATCGTTGATCAAATTGAAGTCACCAAAGGGGCGGCTTCTGTAAGCTATGGTGCATCGGCATTGAATGGCGTTATTCAAGTGCGCACGGCCTATCCTGAGGGCAAGACCTGGACAAAGGCATCTGCCTTTCAGATGGTATATCCTGAGCCGGCCGGACCGGCAGGCAAGTGGTGGGGCAAGGAGATTCCTTATCAGAGTAATATTTCCATGGCGCACGCATTCACGACAGAGCGTGGCTTGGACGTTGTGCTCAGCGCGAATGTGCTCGATGCCCGTGGGTTTCTAGTGGGTGAAAATGAACGCCGTGCACGGATCAGTTTTAAGACGCGTAAGTTCTTCTGTGATGGAAAAATTGCTGTGGGCTTAGATGGTAATTTTCTTTATAAAAAACAGGGCTTGTTTCTGTTTTGGGCCAATGATTCAACATCCGCTTATTTGCCGTTTTCTTCGGGTACAAACGTTTCAACCGATGATCTCTGGACGTCACTTGATCCATGGGTGAAATGGACCGATCGTTTCGACAATCGGCACACGTATAAGATGCGCTACTACATGACTTCACAGCCATTCAATACACGCATGGAGCCGCTGGCGCACAACATTACCGCAGACTATCAGGTGAAGCGCACGTTGCCTTTTGATATCGCCGCAAGTGCCGGTCTGTCAGCCACACAAACGATTTTCATTGATGGCAGTGTGGGAGGAAGGCATAGTGGAAATCTTGCTGGTGTTTTTGTGCAGGCACAGCGCTCATGGAAACGCTTGGAGTTGCAGGCGGGCTGGCGTTATGAGGTGTTTCGTATCGATTCCATTTTCACCCCTGCAGTTCCCGTACAATCCTATGGTTTGAACTATGAGTTGAATCCAAAAACACACCTTCGCGCATCCTACGGTGAAGGCTTCCGTTTTCCTTCCGGCATCGAGCGTTTTTTGAAATACAACATCGACATTCTGCACGTTTATCCCAATCCCGAATTACAACCGGAACGTGGCTGGAATTATGAACTCGGGGTTAAGCGCCGAATGAATATCGGTGGATGGTCGGCTTTCCTGGATGCAGCGCTGTTTTACACACGGTATAAGAACATGACCGAGTTCTATTTTAGTCAGTATGGCGTAGTCACGGATCCCTTGTTTGGCTTTGGATTCAGTTCGGTCAACGTGACCAATGCGCGTGTGCTTGGAACAGAGCTTACAGCAAATGCAGAGGGGAAAATCGGCAGGATGAAAATCATCTTAAATAGTGGGTACACCTATATCTGCCCTGTCGACGTAGATAGCATGCCGGAGTTAAAATCGTTTGGACGCTTGGTGCAATATGCCGCAGAGACTTTCAATACAATTGAATCCAACAGTGATTCCCCCATTCTCAAGTATCGCTATCGTCATTTGGGTAAATGCAATTTGGACATTGAACATGATAACGGAATCAGCGCCGGTGTTGGTCTGCGCACCTACAGCTATATGGAGCGGGTCGACAGTGTGTTCGCGTTTTTCATTCCGGGATTGGATCATTATCGACGCACCAATCGGAATGGAAGCGCGATTGTGGATGTGCGATTCGGTTATGCCTTCAATGATCGGCATCGCCTGGTCTTGCACTGCACTAACGTGTTCAATCGTTTCGTCGCTGTTCGCCCTGCAAAGCCCGAAGCGCCGAGAGGAATTGGTATGCAATACACGTGGAGCTTCTAGTGCTAGTCGTATTCATTAAGTCCAACTAAAAAGTACTTTTCGTTGTTGAGCAAATAGCCCTGATCTGTTTTCGTAATCCTGAGGCTTGATTGTTGCCCGTTGTTCCAAATTAGCGTGAGGTATTCCTGACCTGATTTTTTTTCGATGGAATATTTGCCGCCGTCATTTCCTGCTGTTGCTGCACTGAAATCATAGTAACCACCGCTGTTGTAAGCGCTGCTGCTGCGGAAATAAAAGGTGCCGTTGTCGTATAGATAATACGCCCATTTTTCGGTGTATCCATTGCCTGTATAGAGGTGTAAGAATTTTTTACTGGCGTAAGATTCGGTGTTTGTCGTTTGCGGCGATTCTTGTTGGGCTGCCGGTGTGTTTGTGGCTTTATAGGCTGTCTCCAGTTCTTTCCAAACGGCGTCGAGCGACTCTCCATTTCTGATAAAATACACGACGTTGAATTGCTCATCGGTTAACCACAGGTTTCCTGCATCATCAAGTGTGGCAAAACTTGGTGCCGCGGAGGCCTGCTGAGAGGCCACCAATTTGAGTGTTGGATTTTGCCAGGTGCACGTCAATGGCTCAAGCGTATTGCCGTCGGTGATATAAGCTGCCATGGAATTCCCATGCATGCGCATTGCCAGCACCAGAGCAGGCTCTTCCGATATATAGATGCCTTCGAAGGAGTTCAGTTGGCCAAAGCTTGAATCATAGTAAGACACTAAAGTAAGCGTCAGCAAGAAAGGAAGGAGTGCGATACGCATGGTGTATACCGGTTATTTCTCAACGAAGTTATCGTGTATGCCGATGCATTTTACTAGCAAGAATTTGCTAGAGAAACGGCATGCAATATCTTGTATGTTTGACTTGTGAAATCCTTTTCCACCCGATTACATATCCTAAAGGCAGTTAGCTGGCGCATTACTGGGTCCATCGACACGATGCTGTGGGGGTGGGTATTATCCGGAAAATGGCAATTGGGTTTGAGCGTTGGTTTACTGGAAATGCTTACCAAGATTGTGTTGTATTTTCTCCATGATCGAGCCTGGCATAGGGTTGAACTCAAATCAACTAAACCAAGTCATGTCATCCACTTGACGAAGACCATCACCTGGCGTATAATCGGCACACTTGATACTGTCGTACTCAGTTGGATCATCAGTGGTGATATTGCCCTTGGACTTCAATTGGGCAGCATTGAAATCGTCACTAAGATGATCTTGTATTATCTGCACGAACGCTTATGGCATCGGGTGAAGTATTCCGGTGAAACGATTTCAGCAGATGCTTAACGCATGGAAAATCTTCAACGACATAACTACCGCATTCAACCGGAAGATCGAGCAAGACTTATGGGGCATCCACCCATGTTGCTTTGGTTTACGGGATTGTCGGGTTCAGGAAAGAGCACGATTGCTGACGCCATGGAAGCCGAATGCTTACGCTTGGGGATTCATGCGGCCTCACTCGATGGGGATGCCATGCGTATGCGATTGAGCGCCGATCTCGGATTTACCGAAGCTGATCGTGATGAACATTTGCGCAGGGTGGGTGAAGTCGCCAGCTTGATGTTGGATGCCGGCCTTGTCGTATTAGCTGCTTTTGTTTCTCCGCTTAAATCCCAACGCTTACGCATCCGCGAACTGGTTGGGGAAAATCGCTTCATGGAGATTTATGTGAATACGCCGTTGGAAGTATGCGAGCAGCGTGATATCAAAGGATTATATATAAAGGCTCGCGCTGGTGAGATTGCGCATTTTACCGGCGTATCGGCGCCTTACGAAGCACCTGAATTCTCGGACGTGACTCTGGATACCTCCACAATGAATGTAGATCAAACAATTGAAGCGCTTAAATTTGTGTTGCGCACAAGAGGATTTCAATTATGAGTTTAACCATTAACGCGGATCATCTCGACGAACTGGAACACGAAGCGATTTTCGTTTTGCGTGAAGTATTCGCACAATTCGACCATCCCGTGATTCTTTTTTCAGGAGGTAAGGATTCGATTGTCGTGACGCATTTGGCGCGCAAAGCCTTCTATCCGGGCAAAGTTCCCTTTGCGCTATTACACGTAGACACGGGCCATAATTTTCCTGAAACCATGGAGTTTCGCGATGCGCTGGTTGCTCAACATGGCCTCGATCTTTTGGTAGGTTCAGTGCAGGAATCCATTGACAAAGGAAGAGTGAAGGAGGAGCATGGGCATAGGGCGTCACGCAATGTGCTGCAAACAACGACGCTGCTGGATACGATTCAAGCCCATCATATTGACTGCGCCATCGGTGGTGGCCGCCGCGATGAAGAAAAGGCGCGTGCGAAAGAGCGGTTCTTTTCGCACCGCGACGATTTCGGTCAATGGGATCCGAAAAATCAACGTCCGGAGCTATGGAACCTGTTTAATGGCCGTCATTTTGAAGGTGAGCACTTTCGGGCTTTCCCAATTTCGAACTGGACTGAACTCGATGTGTGGATGTATATCCGTCGCGAGCAAATTGAATTGCCTTCCTTATACTTTGCGCACGATCGTGAAGTGATTTTCCGCGATCATGCCTGGATACCCGTGTCGCAATTTATTCAGCTCGACGAGCACGAACAGCCATGTCGCAAACACCTGCGTTTTCGGACATTGGGCGATATCACTATTACAGGAGGCATAGAATCTGATGCAGAAACACTCGATGATGTTATCATGGAGATTGCGTCGATGCGTTCTACAGAGCGCGGCAATCGAGCCGACGATAAGCGCAGTGAAACATCCATGGAGGATCGTAAGCGCGAGGGGTATTTTTAGTCATTTATGTTTCTGTAGCAATTCTTTGCGATGCTGATTTCTGAATTTGTAAGGTTGTCGAATATAATATAGCAACTCTTTGCTATTGCAGTGCCCTCTGCGAAAACGATAGGTTTGAACCAAAATTCACACCTATGAAATCCACACCCTTAATTACCTTATTCTTTTGTCTGCTGTTGCACACCAACTCGTTTGCACAGGAGATTCACTGCAACATGTCCAAGTTGCCCATGGAACAAATGGTCGAACAAAGTCAGGCGATCGCCCACGTCAGGGTATTGCATGAAAGTGCTTTTTGGAATGAAAAACACACCATGATTTTTACCTACTATCAGCTTGAAGTGATTCAATCATTGAAAGGTGAGCTCAACAATCGCATCACCTTATTGGTAGAGGGCGGAAGATCGGAAGGAATACAGCTCGACTATCAGGATCGCATTGATTTAGAACCGGGCGCCGAGTTTGTAGCGATGTTATCGAGTGTCCCTAGACACTGGGATTGCGGCGAACAGCAGGATCATGTATACGCTGCCTTCGCTTCCAAGCAAGGCATCTTTGAAGTGGACCCTTTTACGGGTGCTTGCTCAGATGTGTTCAAGCGTTTCTCATCGCTGGAGGACTTAACTCGAGCCGTGGTTAAGCAGACACGCAAGCGTGTTGCGCCCATGCAGCCCAAGAATCTTCCGTCGGCAGGTGGGGCAACAGCGGTGGCTTTACTGTCTTCGTTCAGTCCAACTACGGTGACAGCCGGGACAGGAACCTTGATCACGATTAACGGCTCCGGTTTCGGTGCCACACGGGGCAATGGGTTTGTGGAATTCACCATTGTGGATGGTACGTTTGCCCTTCCATTGGCGAAAGATTATGTGTTGTGGAGTGATACGCAAATTCAGTTGTATGTCCCATCGCGCACGCTTTTAAACGGTGCTGTGAAGGAAACAGCCGCCACAGGGCCTATTCGCGTGACACCCGATGGTGGTGTTGCAGCGGTAAGTCCAACCTCCTTAATTGTCAAGTATGCGTTGTTCAATCGTTTCAATGCGGCGGAAGACTCTTCAGTTACACAGCGTTTGATCAATGCGAATGGCTCCGGTGGTTATACGCTTCAATATAATAGTCAATTTTCCACTCTTGGAGCGGAGGTGCAGTCAGCGCTGGAGCGTGCAATGAGCACCTGGAAGTGTGCAACGAACGTCAATTATGGAATTTCATCCACAACTACGTCGATCCGCGCTGTGGCAATTGATAACGTTTCGGTGATTACCGATGATGTGCAAACACCCTTGCCTTCAGGTATCCTTGGTCGTGGAGTTAGTATTACGGCAATTTGCAATAATGGCCCCTTGGTCAAAGCCTTTACGCTTGAGATGGATATTATTATCACTGCTAATCCTTCACTGCCATGGAATTTCAGTACTGCCGCCCCTACGCTGACACAATTTGATTTTGAGTCGGTGTTGTTGCATGAAATTGGTCACGTGCACCAATTGGCTCATACCCGTTCAGGTAGCACAAATATTATGGCACCTTCAATTTCGAATGGTACTGCGAATCGCTCACTGACAGCATTGGATCTGGAAGGTGGTTTAGATGTGATGGGGCGTTCGACCGCTGCTGCAGGTTGCAATATCGGTTCGCATGTTGCTGCGATTCCAACAATTAGTATCGCTTCAAATCTTGCATTGCCTGCATGTAGTCCGAGTGCCATAACCTTCACCGCCACCACGACCAATATGACCGCCAACACCGTGTTGAATTGGTTTAAAAACGGCGTCAACGTTGCGCAGGGAACCACCTACACATTGAATGCTCCTATCAACAATGACGTGATATTCTGTCAGTATTCCGCGTGTACCACGATTCGTTCTAATTCGATTACGCTAGCGATATCGAATAATACAGCTGCAATCAGCTACGCTGCGTCCTATTGCAAGAGCGTTACAACAGCACAGGCTGTTACGCGCACAGGTACAGCGGGTGGAACATACACGGCTTCACCTGCCGGGCTTTCAATCAATGCATCTACCGGCGCGATTACACCATCGGCGAGCACTGTAGGAACCTACACCGTAACTTATTCCGTCCCGGCTTCGGGTCCTTGTTCTGCATTCAGCATAACTGCTTCGGTGACCATTGGCGCAGCTCCAACGGTTTCGATGACCTATGGAAGTACAAACTATTGTAAAAGTCAAGCAGGAAGTATTTCTCCGACGGCTTCAGGCAGCGGACCTATAACCTATACCGTGACGCCTGCCGGATTAACATTCAATACTTCTACGGGAGCATTTACGCCATCTACCAGCACTGCTGGAACTTATTCCATTACTGCAAGAGTCAATGGCACGGGGGCTTGCTCAGGAACGTTTGTCACACAAGTTAGATCGATTATAATTACTGCCCCGCTTCCAACTCCGGGTACGATCACCGGTAGCCTTTCCGGTGTATGCGCAAGTACGAAGACGTATTCTATCACTGCGGTGCCAAATGCTTCTTCTTACACGTGGACGGTTCCTGCCGGAGCTTCGATTACAGGATCCGCTACAGGTACATCTATCAGTGTTGTTTTCACGGGTTCTTTTACATCGGGAACAATTTCAGTGCGTGCCAATTCATCAACGGGTTGCAATAGTGCCTTGCGCTCCATTACCGTTAATGGCATTCCTGCGCAACCCGGTAATATTACCAGCAGTTCACCATTTCTTGGCTCTACTACAGTCTCTATTGCTGCTGTGAGTGGTGCAACCTCTTACCTATGGACAGTAACCGGTGCTACGATTACTTCTGGGCAAGGAACGCCCACCATTACGATATTGGGGGTGGTGTTCTCTTCAGCAAATGTTTGTGTTCGCGCGGTGAACGCCTGCGGTCAATCGGCTCAGCGATGCCGTTTGGTTAACACTTTCCAGAATACGAATGGTCAGCAAGGCATTATGGAAGAAGAGGAATCATTAGCCGATGAGAAGTTTGTTGCGCCAGCCATTTTCCCTAACCCCGCAGCGAACGTATTGAATGTTTCATTTGAAGACAGTGCAGTGCAAGGTGATGTTACAGTAGATATTCTGGATGCCGGAGGAATGCTCATCCACCGCACCTATTACAATGAAGCACATGGAACACGTATTCAGTTGTCGCTTCAGGATTTGCCCGTGGGAATGTATATGTTACGCATGCAAACAGAAAAAGGAACTGTGCAGACGCAACGATTCATCAAGCAATAGAAAACCTAAACTTACATTGTGGTGTTTTTTACGGGAGG
>Ga0209617_10001537_pt1 | contig 10779 bp, 9 predicted proteins | sample LakEriepJuly2011_2_FD_187459 | JGI IMG/M metagenome (GOLD analysis project Ga0209617, IMG submission 187459) | Freshwater microbial communities from dead zone in Lake Erie, Canada - CCB epilimnion July 2011 (SPAdes) (version 2) | ecosystem: Environmental > Aquatic > Freshwater > Lentic >... | reverse complement strand
ATTTCATGCGGCTGTAGCTCAGTTGGATAGAGTACTTGGCTACGAACCAAGGGGTCGTGGGTTCGAATCCTGCCAGCCGCACCATTTCAAAGCCCACAGGTTCACGCCTGTGGGCTTTTTCTTTGGGCGTGCCGCTGACTGCGCTTCCACCACCAGCAGCCAGCGAGCACCAGCACAACGGCGAGCAACAGCAGCCAGACAGACAACGGCACACTGGGCGACTGCCAGGCAGACAACAGACGGTCCGTGAACAGCGAGATGAGCACCGTGCCGGGCAGCAGGCCCAGCGCTGAGCCGAGCACGAAGTCGCGCAGCTTCACACGCAAGGCCCCTGCCGCCAGGTTGACGACCATGAAAGGCGCGACTGGCATGAACCGCACCAACGCCATGGTGAGCAAACCTCTCCGGTGCAGATGCTGGCTCAACAGGCTCAAGCGACCTTGCGTCAGGCGGTCCATCCCTTGCGCACCGGTGAATCGACCAAACGCAAAGGCCACGGTGGCACCCGCCACCATGCCCACCAGGGAGTACGCCATCCCGGGCCACGGGCCGAACACGGTGGCGCCGACCACGATGAGTGCCAGCACAGGCACGGCCATCAGCACCAGCAAAACATAGCCGCCCACCACGGCGAAGGGCCCCAGGGGCAAAGCCAGCAAGGCCTGGCCCTGCTGGCTGAGCCAGCGCGGGTCGAACCAGTGTGCCCAGGTGGGGTCACGCGCCACCATGGTCATGCCCACCAGCGCCAGCACATAAGCAGACAACAAAGCCCAACGCCACCAGGGAGACTGGCGGGTGGGGGGGATGGGCGACGGAACCGGATCGGACACGGGCAAGTACTTCCAGGAACAGGCCAAGGGCCAGCCCTGACATCTTGGGGCAACTTGCCTGCTGTGTCAGTCCGTGACGCCCGCACTCTCGGTGCGCAGCCCGCATTCAGGGGATGCCAACGCGACGGCAGCTTCCGGTGCCGCCGTCACCGCCGGCACCCACAGGATGACCGTGGTGCCCACGCCCAGCTCACTGGTGACCGACACCTGCCCGCCGTGCAGCTCCAGGATTTCCTTGACGATGGTCATGCCCAACCCCGTACCGGGAATGTTGCCCGAGGTGTCGGCACGGAAGAACCGCTCGAACACCTTTTCGCATTGCTCCGGCGTCATGCCCAGTCCCCGGTCGGTGATGCGGATGCCGCATTCGGACCGGTCGTTGCGGTCGCGCCAGACGAGGTCCAAAGCGATTTCGCCCCCTTGCGGTGAATACTTGTAGGCGTTGGACAGCACATTGGTCAGCGCGAGCGACATTTTCTGGCGGTCCACGTCCACCCAGACAGGGGCGGCGGGCAAGGCGCATTCAACCTTGCGCGGGTCGTTGTGCACGAGCAAGCTGCCCACGGTGTTGTCGATCACAGACTGCAGCTCCAAGCGCTCACGCTGGAAATCCTTGCCACGACGCGACTCAATGCGGGCCAAGTCCAACAGCTCGTTGACCAGGTTGATCAGGACCGACGCCTGGCGGTGGATGGTCGAGAGCATGTCCTTGCGTCGCTCCTCGGTGAACGGGCGCTTGAGCAGCAACTCGGTGAAGCCGAAGATGCTGACCATGGGGGTCCTCAACTCATGGGCGGCCATGGCCAGGAATTCGCTCTTCATGCGGTCCACTTCGAGCTCATGGGTGATGTCGCGGAAGTACATCACGGTTTCGTTGTCGTGCCCCCCCTGGCGCACACGACGCACGAGGGTGCGGATGCTGGGCGTGTGCATGTGCAGCAGCTCGCGCGTGGCAGAGGGGCCGACCTCCGCATCGCCAACCCCAGCCATGAGGCCCGCGACCGTTTGCGCGTCCACCTCGCTGGCCTGACAGCGGGCCATCAGTTGCTCCTCGAACGCCGGCAGGGAGTGCCCCACCAGCTCTGCAGCCAACAAGCCCGTCATGCGCTCGAAAGATGGGTTGACGATGCTGACCTCACCACGCTTGTCAAGCACCACGAAGCCATCGGGGCTGAGCTCGAACACGGCATTCAAGCGCTCGGTGCGCAGCTGCAGCACCTGCTCGGCGGCGATGCGGTCGGTGATGTCGTTGGTCACACCCACATAGTGCGTCAGCACGCCATCGGCATTGAGGACAGGCGAGATGGCCAGGTCGTTGTAGAACAGGCTGCCATCCTTGCGGTAGTTGCGCATCACCACCTGGCAACTGCGCCCTTCTTTGATCGCATCGCGCATCAGGGCGATGCCAGCCTGCTGGGTGTCGTTTTGCTGGAGGATGCGGCAATTGAGCCCAAGCACTTCGTGTGCCTCGTAGCCCGTGATGCCCTCGAACGCACGGTTCACATAGATCATCGGCTGGTTGGGCAGGGTCATCGAGACAATGACCACGCCATCGGCCGACGAGGCCAAAGCACGGTCGCGCAGCGTGAGCTCCTGCTCGGCCCATTTGGCGTCCGTCGTGTCGCGCACGATGAAGGTCTGGATGAACTCGCCATCGACCTCGGTGCGGCTGGCCGACACCGCCACGGGGAAGAGCACGTCCTCGTTGCGACGCCCGGTGGTCTCATGGCCAATGACGCGATTGGAAAAGCCATAGGTCGCGAACCAGGCGTCCAAGGTGTCTTGCCCCAGGCTGGGCAAGACGACCTGGAGGTGCTGGTTGAGCAGGTCCGAACTGGTGCGCCCAAATATGCTGGCCACCGCCTGGTTGCACCACTGAACTTTGCCAAACGCATCGACCATCAGGATGGCGTCAGGAGCGGTGTCCATCACTGCCTGGTTGCGCGACTGGGTGCGTTGCAGCGCGGCGCCCATGTCCCTGGACATCTCGCGCGCACGGCGCCGCGTCGAGATCAGCATGAGGTAGACGTGCAGCGCGGCCAACGTGAACAGCAGGCCTGCGCCAGCGGCAATCCACATGCCGGCACGGCGGGAAATCAGGTCCTGCCAGGTGACGCCTCGTTGCTCGCCCGTCACACGCAACGTGAGGCTGCCGTCTGCCACGCGCAAGGTGGACTGGCGGCGCAGCTCTGACTCACCCTGCCCCGGATGCGTGGAGGCTGCCTCGCTCACCAACGGATCCAGCAACTCTCCCTTGAGGCTCATCGCCGCGTCATCAGGCGGCAATGCCAGCAGTTTGTCAGCCAGGAGAGGCACGGTGACCCACCCAGAGCCCGGCGCCTGCACCCGCTCTGCCAGCAACCAGGAGCGCGGGGAACGCCCTGGCGGTGAGAGGGGGCACAACACCCCGCTCAGCCGCGCTGGCAAACGCGCCAGGCACTGGGCAAGGACCTCTGCCTGGGCCTGATCCACCCCCAGACGCTCAGCCATCGGGACCGCTTGCAAAGACTGCCCAGAGAGGGTTGTGACGCCTGCAGACGACCAGCCGCCAGGGCGCACCGTGGCCAACTGCGCCTGGTCCTTCGCCCAGCTCGCCACTTGGTGAACCATGACACTGCGGTGATCGATGCGGTCCTGGACCAACATCTGGAAGCGGGCGGCCGAGGCATCAAATTCGCGTTGTATGCGCTGGCTTTCAGCCCACCAGACCACGCCCGTCGTCAGCGCCGTGAAGCTCAGACCGACCGCAGCGATCAAGGCCACCGTCGGCGCCACTGGCATGCGGCCCGTGATGCGTTCCAGGCGATGGAGCACCCTGTGCACGCTCTGTGGGAGATCGTCGCTCGTGGCAGATTCAGGCATGCACGCTCCCGCGATGACACTGCCGGAGTGGAGACGGCGGCGTGCGCACCGGCAGCGGCGCGCGCACCCGCGACATTCAGTTGGAGGTGGCCGCAGCCGCCATGGCCTCGACACGCTCGATCAACTCCAGCGGGCTGAAGGGCTTGACGAGGTAGGCATCGGCACCGGCCGCCTCGCCCGCGGCCAGGTCAGTGGCCTGCCCACGCGCCGTCAACATCACCACCTGGATGCCACGCAGGGCCGGGTCCTGCTTGATGCGGCTGCACACCTGGTAGCCATCCAACAAGCCAGGCATCATCACGTCCAGCAGCATGACCGTGGGCATGGTGGCGCGGGCCATGTTCAAACCGCTTTCGCCGTCGTGTGCTTCGTGGATCTCGAAATCACCGAACTCCAGCGTCATGCGGATGAGCTTGCAAATGTCTGGCTGGTCTTCGACGATGAGGATGCGATGGGTCATGGAAAACTCCGTTGATCAGGCCTGTGGCTGCACACGCTTGCTCATGCTGCGCGCCATGAGTTGAGACATGTCGCGGGCATAGCGCTGGGCTTGCTCCACCGACAGTTGGGCGTCCTGGGAGGCCGGCGCACCGGCGGGGATCTCCAGCACGAAGTCCACCGACTCGAACTCGTCCTCGATGCGGACCGAGCCGCCGTGCTGCTCCAGGATGCGCTGGCTCAAGGCGAGCCCGATGCCGCGACGGTGATCGACCGGCGTGGCCGAATCGCCCACCCCAAACGGCACGAAGGCGCTGCGCCGCTCGTGGTTGGAGACGAACATGCCGCGGTTGCGGGCGCGCACCATCACCCGCGTGCCAGACGCCTGGATGGACAACTCCACCAAACCGCCCGGCTGAGCGCTGCGTATGGACTGCTCCAGATACTCCGCCACGGCCTTGCTGAGCCAGTGTGCGCTGCCGTACACCGAGGGCAGGCGATCGTCCAACCCTTGAGTGGCCAGCGTGATGTTGCGCGCCTGCGCCTGTGGCAACACCTCGGCGATGGCGCGTCGCATCAACTCAGGCAAGAGGATGCGCTCGTCACGCTGGATGGCGCTCTCACCGAACACATCGACCAGGTCCCGCAGCTTGCCCAGTTTGGTGGACAGTGTCGTGGCTTCCGCCACCAACTCGGCCAGCTCGCCCGTGGCACCTGGCTGCTGGACGAGCTGCGCAATCTGCGGCAACTTCTTGGTCAGCGCCTCAATGGGTTTGGCCATTTCAGCCTCGATGTAGCCGATGAGGTTCTCCAGCGCCTGTGAGTACCAGCGCTCCTCGGAAACGTTGTTGAGCACGACCATCAAGTCCTTGCCAACTGGCGCTCCGATGACCACCGCACGGATGGTGTCTGGCGTGACCTCCTGCGTGGTCAGCTCGAACTGGAAAGGCAGCGTGAGCATGTCCTGCCCCGCAGCCTTGACTGTGCGTGCGGCCACCGGGTCCAACATGGGCTGTCCGAGCATGACCGGCGTCATCTGGACAGCAGCCTTGTTGGCGTAACGCACAGTGCCGTTGCGCTCGACCCAAACCACCCCGCTTTTGACTTGGTCAAAAAGGAGTTTGAAAGCTTCGTTCATGGTGAACTCCTGGGGTCTCGTGGTGGATGATCGTCTCGCTCAGCTGACCCTTTGGCCCAGCAACCAACGCCCCACCCTCACGGCCACGGCTTCGGCCGACACGGGCAGGTGCAACAGTTCGGCGCAATCGGGCACGCCACCGCGGCGGGACAGCTCGTGCTCGTCCAGGTGGGTGAGCGCCAGCACGCGCATGCCGGCCATGGATTCGCACCGCTGGAGGGTGCGCAACATGGCCAAGCCGTCCATGCCTGGCAGCTCCAAATTGGTGATCAGCAGGTCTGGCGCGGACTGCCCGATTTGCAGCAACGCCAGGTAGCCGGTCTCGGCAAAGCGCAGCTTCACGGCCGAGCCGAACGGAGCCAGCGCCTGCTTGCAGCGGTCTTGCCAGGCGTCGTCATCGGCCACCAAAAGCACATCCACCTGCGACATGGCCAGACCCATCCCACCGACGTGACTGCGCACCTTGGCAGGCGCCTCGCGAAGGGGTTCGGGCATGAAATCGGTGTGCGGACGCAGCCGTGAAGGGCGCACCAGAGCATCGCCACCCAAGCCCGTGCTCAGTGCCAGCGCCTCGACCGCGTTGTAGGGAATGCGACGGTGACCGCCCGGCGTGCGCGCAGCAGGCAGGATGTCCGCCTCGACCCACAATTGAACCGTGCGCAAGGACACGCCGAGGCGCAAAGCAGCCTCGCGGGTGGTGAGCATTCGGGCGCCGGGGCCCAGAGGGATCACTTGTGACATCTCGCACAACTCCGACAGCAACATCAGAACGTCTGTGTGACCGTGCGCGCTCCACCTTGTGAACACCGCGCGCTGCCAGCCACCGATATTTCATTTTTGCGAGATTCGCCGGTGCGTGGGGCCCCTGAGCGCTCACAAAGCCGTGCGAGCCGTGAACAAGTGGCGCAATCCTCCAGGCACTGTCGGAGCTGGCGTGGATTCGGCACAATCCCAGCCCATGAGCAAAGCTTTCACCAAGGAACCGGACGGCGACGAAGACGAAGACCTCGCCTTGCCGCCTCTGCCCGCAGGCACACGCAACTACATGACGCCGCAAGGCTACCTGCGCCTGCGCACCGAGCTGCTCAACCTCATTGACATCGAACGCCCCAAGGTCGTGGAGATCGTCCACTGGGCAGCCTCCAACGGCGACCGCTCCGAGAACGGCGACTACATCTACGGCAAGAAGCGCCTGCGCGAAATCGACCGCCGCATCCGCTTCCTGACCAAACGCCTGGACATCGCCGAAGTCGCAGACCCCAGCCAGCACCACGGCAGCGACCAGGTTTTCTTCGGCGCCACCGTGACCTACGAAACGCAGGCAGGCGCCAGCCGCACCATCACCATCAAGGGCATCGACGAGGCCGACGCGCTGCAGGGTGAGGTGAGTTGGGTGTCGCCTGTCGCACGGGCACTGTTGAAGTCACGCGAAGGCGACGAAGTGCAGCTGATGACGCCCGGCGGCCTGGAGCGGCTGGAGGTCGTCCAGGTGCGCTACCCGGCCCCCACGACCGAGCATTGAGCGGCACACCCGCTCAAACCGATCAAGGGCAGACGCGGTCCACCTTGAGCACCACCGGGCAGCGGCGCAGGATGCGCATCACGTCGCCCAGGTGCTCGGTGTCGCGCACGGCCACGGTGAGCTTGAGCTCGGCCGTCTCGCCCAGGCGCTCGTCGCCCATCTCGATGTGGGTGATGTCGGTTTCGGCACTGCTGATGCTGGCCGCCACCTGAGCCAGCACGCCCTTGCCATTGGCCACCAACACCTTGACCACCGTTTCGAACAGGCGGGTGGGCTCTTCGGACCAGCTCACGTCGATCCAACGCTCACTGTCGCGCTCGAACAGGCGCTTGCCCGTGCCGCAGGTCTGGGTGTGCACGACCAAGCCTTCGCCACGGCCCAGATAGCCGGCGATCGGGTCGCCCGGCACCGGGCAGCAGCACGCCGCCAGCTGCACCGTGGCCCCCTCGCTGCCATCGATGGTCACGGCCGCCATGGCCGGCGCCTCAGATGCGGCAAAACGCCCCAGCGTCAGCGTCAGCGCATCGGGGCGCTCGCCCTGCTCGGCCATGATCTGGGCGAGGCGCTTGGCCACCATGGTCGCGATCTTGCGGCCCAGGCCAATCTCCACCAGCAGTTCGTCGCGGCTGCGGTTGCCGCCCCAGCGGATGAGGGACTGCCACAGCGCGCCGGTGTCGCCTTCGCTGTCTTCGGCGCCCGGTGGCAGGGTCAGGCCCTCGGCGCGCAAGGCCTGCATCAGCAGCTTCTCGCCCAGCGCCAGCGACTCTTCCGCTTCCATGTTCTTCAGGTAACTGCGGATCTTGGAGCGCGCACGCCCCGTGGCCACGAAGTTCAGCCAGGCCGGGTTGGGTCGCGCGCCCGGCGCCGTGATGATCTCCACCACATCGCCACTTCGCAAAGCGGTGCGCAAGGGCACGGCCTCACCGTTGACCTTGACCGACACGCAACGGTCGCCCACCCCCGAGTGGATGGCGTACGCGAAGTCCACCGGCGTCGCGCCCTTCGGCAACGCCACGATGCGCGACTTCGGCGTCAGCACATAGACGGACTCGGGGAAAAGGTCGATCTTGAGGTGCTCCAGGAATTCGGCCGAATCGCGGGTTTCGTGCTGGATGTCGATGAGCGACTGCAGCCACACTGCCGCCTGCTGGGGCGAGGTGCCGGTTTCGGCGCCTTCCTGCTCCTTGTACATCCAGTGCGCGGCAATGCCCTTCTCGGCCACGGCGTGCATGGCCTGCGAGCGGATCTGGAACTCCACCGCCGTGCCCACCGGGTTGACCAGCGTCGTGTGCAGGGACTGGTAGCCGTTCGCCTTGGGCATGGCGATGTAGTCTTTGAAACGCCCCGGCAGCGGCTTGTAGAGCTGGTGCAGCACGCCCAGGGCGCGGTAGCAGTCCAGCAATTCGCGGGTCACGATGCGAAAGCCGAAGATGTCGCTGACCTGTGCAAAGGTCAGGCGCTTTTCGATCATCTTGTTGTAGATGGAGAAGATTGTCTTCTCGCGGCCATAGACCTCGACGTGCATGTCGGCGTCCGAGAAGGCCTCTTCCACGTCCTTGCGGATGCGCTCCACCAAGTCGCGGCGGTTGCCCCGCGTGCGCTTGACGGCCTTGGCCAGCACCGCGTGCCGCCAGGGGTTGATGTACTGGAAGGACAGCTCCTGCAGCTCGCGGTAGGTCTGGTTCAGGCCCAGCCGGTGCGCGATCGGCACGTAGATTTCCAGCGTCTCGCGGGCGATGCGCGAGCGCTTGTGCGCCACCATCGCCGCCATGGTGCGCATGTTGTGCAGGCGGTCGGCCAGCTTGATGAGGATGACGCGCACATCGCGGGCCATCGCCAGCAGCATCTTGCGGAAGGACTCGGCCTGGGACTCCTCCTTGGTCGAGAACTGCAGCTTGTCCAGCTTGGTCAGGCCATCGACGATTTCCGCCGTGGGCGCGCCAAAGCGCTCGATCAGCTCGATCTTGGTGACGCCGCAGTCTTCCATGGCGTCGTGCATGAGCGCGGCCATGATGGCCTGGGCGTCCAGCTTCCAGTCGGCACACAGGCCCGCCACCGCGATCGGGTGGGTGATGTAGGGCTCGCCGCTGGCGCGGAACTGCCCGAGGTGGGCCTCGTCGGCGAAACGGTAGGCGTCACGCACCCGGCGGATGTCCGCCTCGTCCAGATAGTCCAGTTTGTGGGTCAGCGCGGCAAAGGAAGCCGCTGCCGCGTCGGTGACGGTGCTCATGGACAAAATGTAGCGCGGATGGAGCGCCCCTGTGGGGGAAAGGATGAACGGAAAAGGGAGTGTGCACGGCGAAAAGCCATGCGGGATGCCATGCGGGATGCAATGCGGGATGCAATGCAAAAGGCCCGCGCGAAGCGGGCCCTGCGGCGTATGAACTGCGCAAGACCTGCGCAACACAGGCCTGGGTGCGCTCAGGCGACGGTCAGGTCGTCGGCACCTTGCGCAGCATTTCCAGACCGACTTGGCCGGCCGCGATTTCGCGCAGGGCGGTCACGCTGGGCTTGTTGCGCGATTCGATCTTGGGCGTGTGGCCCTGGCTCAGCATGCGGGCACGGTAGGTTGCGGCCAGCACCAGCTGAAAGCGGTTGGGGATCTTTTGCAGGCAGTCTTCGACGGTGATGCGGGCCATGTGTCTCTCCAAAAAGCCAAGACCTGGTCAGACCAGGTGGAGCGCACGGAACACGGCTGACTTGTTCCGACGCTGAGCGGCGTATTTTAACCGCTGCGAGTGAACAATGGCCTTCAAATCGAACAAAGCCGACTCGAACAGGGCATTGACCACGATGAAATCGAAGTATTGCGCCTGCGCGACCTCGATGCGCGCGTTCGCCATGCGCAATTCGATGGTTTCGGGCGAATCCTCGCCACGGCGGTTCAGGCGCTGCAGCAGCTCTTCGTAGCTGGGCGGCAGGATGAAAATCAGCACCGCGTAGGGAAAAGCCTGCTTCATCTGCAGGGCGCCCTGCCAGTCGATCTCCAGCACCACGTCCTCGCCGCCCTGGATGCGCTCCTCGATGGCCTTGCGCGAGGTGCCGTAGCAATTGCCATGCACCTCGGCGTGCTCGAAGAACTCACCGCGCTCGACCATGGCGTTGAACTCCTCCTTGGAGGTGAACCAGTATTCGCGGCCGTGCTGCTCCTGGCCGCGCGGGGCGCGGGTGGTGTGCGAGACGCTGACCCGCAGGTGCGAGTCCAGCTCCAGCAGCGCCTTGACCAGGCTGGATTTGCCCGTGCCGCTGGGCGCCGAGACGACGAAGAGGTTGCCGGGGTAATCCATCGCTGTGTCCTGTGGGTCGTGGGCCGAAGTCATGGCCGCTTCATTCGAGGTTCTGAACCTGCTCGCGCATTTGCTCGATGAGAACCTTCATGTCCACCGAGATCTGCGTCAGCTCCAGGGCCGCGGCCTTGGAACCCAGGGTGTTGGCCTCGCGGTGCAGTTCCTGGATGAGGAAATCCAGCCGCTTGCCGACCTCGCCGCCTTTCTTCAGCAGGCGGCCGATCTCGTCGAGGTGGGCTTTGAGGCGCTGCAGTTCTTCGTCGACGTCGATGCGCAAGGCGTAGGCGGCCGCTTCCTGCAGCCCGCGCTCCTGGGCGACTTCGGGCGTCACGTTGCCGCCCACGGCCTGCAAGGCTTCCTGGTACTTCTGGACGAAGCGCTCTTGCTGGCGTTGCACGGCCTGGGGCACCAGCGGCTGGGCCTGCTCGGCCAAGGCCTTGAGGCCGGCGAGCTTGTCTTTCAGGACGCCCACCAGGCGGGCGCCTTCGCGCTCGCGGGCCTCGGCCAGGGCGACGATGGCCTGGCGGGCAGATTCCAGCGCGGCCTCTTCCAACTTGACCGAGGGCGCCGCGGCACGGCACCAGTTCAGCACCTCGTTGACCGACAGCGGCCCGGCCTTGGGCAGCCAGTTCTGCACCGTGCCCTCCAGGCGGGCCAGGGTGTGCAGCTGCTCGGGCTGGGGCTGGGGCCAACCGGCGTCGG
>Ga0209617_10001536_pt1 | contig 10785 bp, 11 predicted proteins | sample LakEriepJuly2011_2_FD_187459 | JGI IMG/M metagenome (GOLD analysis project Ga0209617, IMG submission 187459) | Freshwater microbial communities from dead zone in Lake Erie, Canada - CCB epilimnion July 2011 (SPAdes) (version 2) | ecosystem: Environmental > Aquatic > Freshwater > Lentic >... | reverse complement strand
GAACTTAATGAATAGTTCAAAACACTTGAAAAAAAGATTTTTAAAAATAAAATTTAATACAAAATTATTCTTTTATTCTTTTTCTCTAAATGACCGAAGCATACGTTAAACTTTTCAAACTTAAAGAAGTGTATACTCAAACGGATGATTTAAGTTTTAATTTAACCGAAAGAAAAACCGTAAGAATGTATTATTCCCAAGCCTATAAAGAGAAAGTTCTGAGTCTGAATTTTGGGACTTCAAAAAGTTTTATCATCACAAAGCACATGTGGAATAATTTCAAAAAAGAATTTAAAAACATAGAAAATGTATTCACCGATAAACGACAAAACGTATAGTACAACTGACATTGCATTCAAAACACCATTCACAATTAACATTATTGGACCATCAAAATGTGGTAAGACTAGTCTAGTTTCAGATCTTTTAGAGAATCAGGACACAATAATGAGTCCTTCTCCTCAAAAGATTATATACTGTTATTCATTATACCAGCCTCTTTTTGATTATCTCAAAACAAAAATAACAAATATTAGTTTCATTAAAGGTTTACCTAATCTTGATGAAATAAGTAATTGCTTACTCGTTCTTGATGATCTGGGTCAAGATTGTATTGATAATAAAGATATAGTTCAATTATTTACCGTAGGTTCACATCATCGATACATTAGTGTGATCCTGTTAACCCACAACATTTTCGAAAAGGGCAAATACATGCGTACAATTAGCCTTAATTGCAGTTATCTTATTATATTCAACAACCTCAGAGATAAGAAACAAATCAAATTTCTAGGTACCCAACTATTCCCAGGTGAATCCAAATTTTTCGAGGAAATTCTCACAGATATATTCAATAATCAAGAGAGAGGATATTTAATAATAGATTTATTACCTGAAACAATAAAGGAACTACGCTTGAGAACCATTGATTTCAAAAATAATACAATTTACGTTTATGTTAAAAATTAATTTATTCATTAATAAAACTAATAGTAAAATCATTTAAATCAAACTTTTTTAAATTAAAACAAGATACTACATCTTTAAGACTGAACCCTCTTGAGAATAAAAGAATAAAAAATATTGTATAGTGCCCGCAAGTATTTGAAAAAAAACCCTGAATCTGGTCATAATTATATTCAATCTCCATAGAAAATCTACTCAGATATCTATCAAGATTAAAATATTCTGGTGGATTACCAAATGAGTCAAAAAAAAAACACTTTCTATTATTGTCAAAATATATTCCAAGCCAGTGTTCCCCAATCTTGTACGATGGATCTGTATTCAAGACAAAACAGGCAGGATAAAATTTTATCAATGGTATCTTATCCCTTGGAAAAACTCCTAGAAAACCACTCTTGCAGTATAAGTCAGCTCTCAATATTTTGTCTATCTCTACAGATGTTAAAGGAGTCACATCCATTTTAAAGTGTATAATCAAAAATAATTTTTCTATTCTTGTTGATCTCAATAATATTTTCGTATTCCAAATAAACTACTACAGTAACATTATCAGGTACACCCTTACTAAAATCAATCTCTAGCCTTGTATTCCCAATTTTAACCAAATTAAAATGTTCACTGTTACATAAATCTGCTGATAAATCGTATGCATACAAACAGTTTCCATTTTTATAATCTTCCTTTGTAATATCGAGACCATGATCGCCAATATCTCCGCTGATAGCCGTAAAAAGACTATGATAGGCTCTAGTATAAATATCTTTATCATAATCCAACTCAAATGCCTTATCAACCTCTTTCCCGTCCACAATTAACGCTACTCTGCTAGCATTAAAGTGTTGAAAATTAAAAGGATTCATGGTATAATCTCCTTCGTAAGATTTGGATAAAACTAAACCAAAAATAACACGAGACGGGACTGTTCCATTGGTCAGATTGTTAATTATTGTTCTAGATAAACCCTTAACAATTGGAAAATTTTTTATTTCTGTTCTCCTAATAGGGTATTGCGCATTATTTGTTTCCATTAATCTTTGATGAGCTGCTACAACATCTGGATTAATTAAAACCTTTCGTACATACAATACAGAACTAAGAAATTTCACCCGAAGCTTATCATTCCCCATTAAACAAAAAGCGCTCTTCTGCTTAGTTAATTTAATTTTAACATCTACCAGGTTTAAAAGTAAACGATCAGTATTGAATGCATCAACGTGTAAACGACTATAAAGCTCAAAAGATTTCCCTCCGGTTAAATTTTTTGCTCGCTCAACAAAACCATGGTTATAAGCACGTGGCTTTGGAGGAGTTTGTTTATCCACGATTGACGGATCGATATTATCAAATTCTCCAGCCGTATCCTTACTCCATAAACAGCTTTGTAAATGAGATTTTTTCGCTTCTGATCCGTAATTAAGTAACGTACATAAATATGCTAAATAGGAATAGCTATTCACAGGTGAATTCACAGGCGTATTATTAAATTCGACCTGTACTTGTTGATAGAGTGAATGAGCCAAATTATTGACGGGAGCGCAGTCCACTGCGCCCATAGGGTCACCCTTTTCATCAACTATACATGCAATTGTATGTAAAAACATTTTACCCATATCCAAGTACTCATCTTTTGAGCCTTTTATCTCAAACTCTATAGGTGTATTATTGTCAATATTATTTAAGGGATACGTATCCACATAGTATCCGCTAGTAATCATTGCCTGTGTCGGTGGGGTGAACATCAGATTTAGCTCTGACTTACCGCATTCATGTGAATTTTTACTAATTTTAGACATCAAAAATATCTTTTAAACGCCTCAACTTTTTGTGCTTCCGATGAAGACTAATTTGATTTTTAACAAATTTCCTCTTCCCTGCACCTTTTTGTTCTTTCCATTTTTTTGCAATCTGATCGATACCCTCATTGAGACGCTCTCTACCCGATTCTTCAAATTTTTTTCCTGCAATTTTATCAGTTGCTACATTAGCTGCAGTTCTAATCGCTTCCGTACCGATAATTGTCGCACCTTTTTTAAGTACAGGTACAGCATGTTTTTTCAAAATTGGGACAATAAATCTAAAAAATGATCTAAACCAGTTACCCAAACCATGGCCACGTTGATTTCTATTTCCCCGATAAAGCGGAAAGTCAGAAGCTTCCTCATTTTTGAAATGCTGATAATAATCCATTAATTAATAAAGACTTTTTCTTCTAAAATGTAACTTGACCACAACTTCACCGCTCGTAAAATAAATTGGAAGACCCAAATGATTTCTAATATCAATTTCAATCATATCAAGATTAATTCTCGCAACAGGTATATAGTGAGGAGAATCAAAGATCTTACTCGTAAAATTTAACCCCTTAACAAGATCACCAGTCGGAATAATCCTCAAAAGAGGAGCTTGTTCATTACCTACAAACTGATACTCAACAATATCCGAATAAACATAAAAATTACTAATATCACTCAAATTTGTTCTTAAAGGTTTTGAACTCTTATAAGTAACTCTTTTTGACTTAGTTAGACCAGTATACTGTGTCTCTGAAAACCCAAAAGTCTCATGAACATCATCAAAAAATGTAAAAATTACATTTTCCGGAACAAATAAATAAATCTTCTGTGTAGTTTGTAGATAATCAATAAAAGGTGAAATCTGCATAAGTTTGAATTCTTCGTTCATACGCAGGATTAAGTCAGGAAGTGCTTCGTAAATAAAAAATTCAATTTTATAATCAATGCTTATATCATCAACTGCGATATTTATTCTGCCATCTTTTCTATATTTCCACGATACAGGATACAAAAGCTCAACAAGAGCAACTTCATAAGTACCTTCTAGATAAACGGGTACTTTTAATTTTGTTTTAAAATGTGTTTTGGTGTTATCTGGATAATCGTTCTGCGACGCGTTACTAGGTAGAGTTAAATAAAAGCTCATTTTATTATACTTGATGCAGGTTCCCAACTATTAAATTTTTCAGGATAACCTAACCACTTAACTAATACCTCCTCTTTTCTATTCCTTATTCTACGCTTCAAAATTTCCTCCACTTTGAAAACATCGTCTTCTTTTACTATTTTCTGCAATTCAGTTTCATAAAACACACCTTCAACTGGTTCGTCCGTCAAGTCTCTAATTTTATAAACGGGGGGAGAACGAGGAATCTGTTCACTTATAAAAAAAATCTCTTCTGACCAATTAGGAGTGTACCCTTTGTTGAATACTGTTTTATATTTCGATATACGTACTTTATCATTAATTTGTAATTTAAATTTCTTAGCCGGCGTTTTCGTGTTAGTAAAAACCAAATCGTAAATCTCCTGCTCTTTATCCTTCGTTACACTTGATGGCTTCATTTTGATAGTCCTGTGATAACTATTATTGTAAGCATTAATCAAACTATCAATCACGTCGTAATAAATATATTTCCCTACTAGCGTAAAGTTACGCCACATTTTTTCTTTAAAAGTCCTATTGAAGCGTTCGATCACGCTTGCCTTTAATTCGGAATTGACCACATACATTGATATATTCTTCTCATCCAAGTACTTTTTAAACTTTTTGTTTATAAATTCCTTGCCTGCATCTGTTTGAATTTTTTCTGGCACTCTACCTTCTTTTAAGATTTCCTTAAAAGCTGTCAATATTGCTTCACCTTCTTTACTCTTCAGTGGCTTTACCCATGCATATTTGCTAAAAACATCGATACACGTCAAAAGAAACTTGTAGCCTTTATTCACTTTTGAGAACTTCAACATGTCAACTAAATCAAGTTGCCATAAATAATCAATCCCTAAACTCGTAACCTTATTTCTCTTGTACTTTCTCCTCGCCGGTTTGTGCAAGGTGTACGTGGGTTCGGAGCTCAGATAATCTTTTAATTTTTCTTGAGTTACCTTTATCCCTCGTTCTTTTAAAGCACGTGAAAAATTTGAAGCACCTGACAGAGAGCCTGGAAGGGAAGCATCTAAATAATTTTCTTTGAGAATTTGATTCATTTTCCAGATTAAGCGAACACTCTTCACAACACTTACTAATCAGCATTACGTTTTGATTTTTTTAAATTTTTTTGATTGTTTCAATAGTTTTTTCCTTTTTTCTGATTCTTGTAAAGAAGAAGCAGATTCGAAATAATCCGGCTTAATTTTTCTAGGTCGAAACATATAATCGTCTTTATATTCCTCCCACTCGGGCTCTTCAGGTACATCTAGATCAACATCGTCATCATCCAACTGTTCTTCTTGTTTTTCAACTCTCCTTAATTTTTTTGCTTTTTTTATTTCACTACTCTGATCGAACTCCAGTTTTAACTTGGGATCAAAAAATGGCGTTTTAAGGGCATTTTGATCAATAAACGGACTTGTTAGAAATGAAGTTTCACTGTTTTTAGGTGTTTCGGGCACCATTGAATCAACTAATGCTGAATCAATCACAGCCTCTATTTTATTCTCAATTCCCTGAGGTTTCTGCATTAATCGACTTTCAAAAATTAAATTTCTCCTCAAAACTTCATTATACATCTCCACCTTTTCTTTGATACTCAATCGAGGATTACGTAGAATTTTTGACATTTCCTGATCTAATTCACTCATTTTTTCACATTCAGGTTCTTCGCGACCTGTCGCCGGCACAAGAATCATTTTACTTGAAAATTTCATTATTTACTAAACTGATCGATCGCAAATGAAATTAATCTTGCTGTTGTATCAATTGCTGCTGGAATGAGTAACGGCAACCATCCTCCTTTCTGAATTAGAAATGTTCTCTTTTTCTTCACATTTCCCTTCTCGTATACAAATTTCCTTAAATCGGACTTGTATTTGTCTAACCTCTCACTTTCCTCTTTTTTTAACTTAACATTCCCCTTCAAAACGTTATAAACACAATCTCGTAATACTTTAATCAAATCAGCATCGGAATTCAAAAGAATAGCTTTTCGTAATTTCGTTTTACACGTACTCAATAGCTTGAGTTCAGGAATTTTTGCTTCTACTCTCTTCATGGTCCAGAACTAAAATGAATTCAAATACTACGTGAGGAGCTTACTTAAAGTGCAAATTGTGGGATTTGCGGAGCAAATCCCACAATTTTCGCACTTTAAGCGTCTCAATTACCGGTACGTATGGTTCCAAAATCACAAGTCATGGGCTGGGTCGCCCCGCCCCGGGTCCGTTTTTGGTGATAGGGCCTGAGTGAATGGGGGAGAGGATGAAAAGACGAAAAGTTATTTTTAGGTAAAAGTTTTATTAGAATCCATAAGGAAGTGTAGACAAATCGTCACAAATTATTCTTTTATCATATACCATTCGGTAAATTTTATCGCTTGTTTTTGTACGCAAACTCCAATCGTTTTTGTTTCTTACCAGAGTCGATTGACGCACAGATACTCTCTCTTCTCTCATGTTACAAACGATATTTTTGATTTTGTCAAAATCTATTCTCCTGGATGCCGCATAGTTTAGAGAAAATCCCTTCACTTTGGAATGAGTTATACCAGTATCTAATTTGTAAGAGTAATTTTTTGGTCCAGCTGATACAAACTCGACAATATGACTACCTTCAGAAGGGTCAATTTCATTTGTGAATTCTCCTAAATAGTCGCCTAATTTGGGTGAATACTTGCCTGCAAATCTTTTAAAAAATATTGAATCTGTATCAACATACATTACACGATCACCTAGTAATTTCATTTCACCATAAAGCTTCAAGCGTGCTTGTGCTGTTACAAATGCTGCAATAGCCACATTAGTCTGGTTTGAGCCCCAATGCATTTCTTTGTTGTCCTGATAAAGCAGCATTGCAACATGGTCAGATGGAAAAAGAAGATTTTTGACTTCAAATTGTTTGTTATTGAAATATTCAAGTAGTTCCTGGTAAGACGTGATAAATTTGCAACTTGTTTTTAATGTTTGCATAGCATATCTTCCCCATTGGGAATTTAAGAGTAATTTCGATAACGCCTTGAGGCCTGAATTCGGTTTGATGTTGTTTTTATCTAATAAAATGCCTTCTCTTTCATTATACTCTCTAATGTAGCGGTCTTTATCGTCTTCAGAGAGAACCCATGAAGGATAACCAGTAGCTTCTTGTTTGATTTTGAGCATACAATTGACGTATGCTGTAAATAAACCTCCTGTTTTAGTGGAAGGATTGTATTGTTCTACTACTGACCAATGCCAGATTTCATATATTTTCTCGATTTTGTATCCGTTCTCAATAGCAACATTGATTTCGAGAGAGACCCAAGTACCCTCGAGACATCTTTCAGCTTCTGAATGATTGCAGGTTTCTTGCGATGAATTAGCGCACGATGCACACAATGGAAAAAGTAGCTTCCCGTTGGCATGATAAGGTAGAACAGGGTGATATAATTTACGTGGTGGAATTATTCTACAATACACTAGACCAAAATAGTTTTCCACTTGTTTAAAGTTTTCTGTTATTCTTTCTGGATGCCCTATCGGAAATTTGCCATATTTTTGTATATAGGGATACAAACTTGTGAAATCTATATAATCTGCGGCGCCTTCGTAGTACAACATAATAGCATTTGTTCTTCCACCAGCTAATGCGTCTCTTGGATTGAGGGGTGGTTTTATGTTACCTTTTTCTTCGTCAATTATTTTTTGCATCATCGGATCACTATCGGCCTGTACTTTATAATCACACTCCCATATTTCAACTAACTTGTTTACCATTCCAGCTAATTCAGTCATACGTTTGACATGTTTTAAATAAGTCTGGCTCATTAATTCATTTTTGAGGGCATTAAAAGAAGATTGATTGTAACAACGAGGGCAACCATGAAAAACACAGCCATGGAATTCATAAGCTGTTTGAGTTTCTTCATGCCATCCGTCAAGTTTATAATTACCAATTTTTTTCTCTCCGCCGTTTCGAGCATGCAAAATATGTATATTGTTTTTAGCGGCAATATACTTTAACCACAAGATTGCTTTGAAAGATGTAGCTTCATGTAAACCAAAAGCGGGAATAAGTGCTATTGAATCAATCGGCATGAATTGTTTCCTATAAACTTTGTGACAAACAGATGGCATTGTTAAACAACTAATAAAAGGATCTATACCCCGGGGTGAATCAACAGTAGTTGTTATTAACATGAACAATTCACGAAATTTCAAGCAGGATTTGAGAAGAATATCTACGTCACTTCTACAGTATTCTTCCAGTTCTATTTTGAGATCAAATATTTTGTGTTTCTGTTCTTTATGCCATTTGGAAAATTTTTGGTATTCATCTACTGACATAAAATCTACGCCATAATATTCTGAAGCAGGATAATATCCAACATATTTTTGATTATCCGGAGTGTTAAAAAGGTGCGGAAAATATCCTTTTTTAAGTTCACTCAAACCGAACGTTTTCGGCATTTTTGATAAAGCCATAGGTATGAAATTAATTGAATCAATAATTTTAAGACCCATAAACTTAATAACCAGCAACTTACTACCATTCAGTAAAATTTCTGGAACATTATCTGTAGGAAGAAGATTTTTGATAATATAGTCCATAATAAAAAAACCATCATAACTTTTCATGTTATGTGCAATGGCTATAAAAAATTTGTTTTTTTTATTGAATAACCATTCGCCGAATTCGTCATTATTTTGAAAGACAAATGTCTGACACAATAGTTTGTCACACAAACTGGTTTGGTTTATACATTCATCACAAAGACGTGTGGCAATAATAAGATTTGGGATGTGTTTGCTATCTCTTACTTGCATACACTCATAATCGAAAAAAATATATCCCTTAAATACAACTTCTTTCGCTTCGGTCTCTTTTAAAATATAACATTTGTGATTCTCTTCAATATTTTTCTTACAAAAATTACACCACAATCCACAATTATGCTTAAAAGTTTCAAAGGCTCCACATTTGACACACTTTTTTATCTTGTTGCACACGTTTTTTAAATGATTTACATGACATAGCTCACTATTGCAACTAACGAAACAGGATTTGCATTTTTTAATTTCAATTTTCGTACAATTTTTACTTTTGCATTTTTTACATATATTATTGCATGGGTGGTTAATGAATGTTTCGTAAGCTCTCATGCAGTCAAAACAATAGTTTGATTTACCATAAAAAGCAGGGAGTGATTTAATAACATCAAAATGCTGATTATGATAAAATAAAAATATTTTTTTATCTTTCTCAACTCCACTATACATGATTTCATTCATTTGATCGTTATTGAATACAATTATTTGATAGTTTTGCAAGTGTTGTTCAATTTTGCTTATCTCCAAAATTCCTATTTCATGATTTATATCGAGATTTAAGTGTAGGGCAATAGCAATAGCGTTATCATTCTGGTAAGTATTTCTTGTATCTCTAATTCTATTGTAATTCGGATCTTTATCACAAATAGCTTTTCCTACGATTATAGCTCGTAAGGCACATAGTTTATTTTCAAAATGAGGTTTTATTCTGATGACTGATTGTTTTTTGTATAAAAAGTCATCTAATCTTTTCACAGGACCACCTCCTCGTAAATATTTAAAAACAAGTGAATGAAATGTCATGTTGTTATCAAGGGTGAGTATTTTGTTAGATTGAACTACTTTGCTGATTTCACTCATTATCATCGAAGAAGTCAAATCATCTGCAAAAACGAACGGTAGTTCTATTCTTTCAGTCAAAACAGGATGATCGATGGTAATTTTAATTTTATCTTTTTTGTAAGTTTTTTCCACTAAACTCTTGACCAATAAATGCATAATTTCGTTCATATAAAAAATTGAATCAATAAATTCTGAGGGTATATTTTTGAAAACCACCTGATAATCAGTAGTTTCGGTATTGAATTTTTTAACTGTTTTATGATTAGTTTTAATCAATTCAAAGTTTTCAGTGGAAACTCTATCGTTAAAATATGATTGGGAATACATCTATTTTTGAAAATAGTTTAGAAAAAAAGAAACAAAATTATTTAAGATATTATAAGTTGGCGTTAAAACCACGTTATATTAAAGAGCATTTAATTTTAAAGAATTAAAAAGGTAAAATTAATTTAAACTTTATTTTAATTAAACTTTTTGCACTCATGTTAAAGTAAAAGAACATTTATCTTTTAAAAAAAAAGATTTTATTTCTTCTTTTTGCTGAAGTTTAAAAAACCATGTTTTTGATTTTGCCTCATAAACACCATCATGTTTTCTAAAAAAATCAACACATTGTTTATTGAATCTGGTAGGTTTTACACTCAATCTATCAACACCGTTTTCAGTACTTTTCTTTATTTTAATATCAATGGATCCAGGTTTTTCATTATACACGACTATAAGAGTAAAAAATAAATAGGAAAATAAAATAAATAAAAGTATTTTATATATTTACTCTTTGGTTTATCCTTCTCAAACTTGATCTCATATTCATTTTCTAACATCATTGTATCAAAGGCAACTCTATTCTCTGTTCTAAAACACCAGAGTTTAGTTTCAGGTACAAAGAAACCATTCAAGTTGTTAAAAAGGTCTATTAGCTTCTCGTCAAAAGGTGTTTGGACATAAAACTCATTTTCATCTTCTTTGTTTATTACAATCTGTATTTTTGATAACAGCGATGAATGAATTGTCGATTCAAGCTCAAACTCATCACATTCGGACAACAAATCAAACAAGTATTTGTAGCTCTTGTTTGGAAATAACCAGCATTTTCTAGATGGATCATAAACACGACCGATACATTTTTTGAATATACTTATAGCCATGGTATTATAATTTGATGTTGTTACTGAAAACATATTCCAATCACTTGGGCTAAAATTGATTTTTGTCTTAATTT
>Ga0209617_10001535_pt1 | contig 10786 bp, 1 predicted proteins | sample LakEriepJuly2011_2_FD_187459 | JGI IMG/M metagenome (GOLD analysis project Ga0209617, IMG submission 187459) | Freshwater microbial communities from dead zone in Lake Erie, Canada - CCB epilimnion July 2011 (SPAdes) (version 2) | ecosystem: Environmental > Aquatic > Freshwater > Lentic >... | reverse complement strand
CAACGGAGCGGCCACGTTGAATGGAGTAGGGGGCCAGGCTCCGTACACCTTTGTTTGGAGTACTAATCCACCTCAAACAACGCAAACAGCCGTGAACCTCTTACCTGGTACGTACACAGGCATAGTAACGGACGCCAAAGGTTGTACCTCTTCTAAAACCGTTGTTATTGGCTATGCAGACGTTACTGCGCCAGTCTTGGTTACCAAGACGGCAACAATTAGTCTAAACGCTGCCGGCGCAGCGGTGCTGGTGGCCTCGAACGTGATCCTATCGGCCACTGATGCCTGCGGAGTCATCACGACTACGTTAAGCAAGACTAACTTCAGTTGTGCGGATCTCGGAGCCAACACTGTTCAGGTCACGGTGACCGACGGAGTTGGTAACACTACCACTCTGCCTGCAGTAGTGACGGTAGTAGATAATATCCTGCCGATGTTTAACACAGCGGGTTCGCCAATCACGTTAAACCTATCTGCAACAGGTAATGCAACGTTGACTGCTGCTCAAGCGCTAAGTATGATTAGTGACAACTGCGGTGTGCCGACAATTACCTTCAGCAAAACGGCGTTTAATTGTTCAGACCGTGGCATGAATACCGTAACGGTTACAGCGACTGATGCGTCAGGTAATGCTGCAACACGAACTATTCAGGTGATGGTCGTTGATAATACTGCTCCGGCAATCACACTAAACAGCGCTCCGATTACGGTGGTACTTAATGCCTCCGGAACGGGTACCATTACATTGGGCCAAGTCGGAAGCGCAACAGACAATTGTGGTGCGCCCACGGTTACGTTGAGTAACGCGAGCTTCTCTTGCGCCAACCGCGGGGTTAACCAAGTTGTTTTGACCGCTACGGATGCAAGTGGAAACATCAGCACTGCGGTTAAAGCGGTTACTGTTGTAGACAACGCAAGTCCAGTACTCACAGCGACACCATCAAATGTGGTTGTTGGATCGTGCAACGCTGTGGTGAATTATTCGTACAGTGCTACGGACAATTGTGGATATACGGTTACGCGTACTGCGGGTCTTGCCAGCGGAAGCACCTTCCCAGTTGGTGTAACCACAGTGACGCACGCTTTTGCGGATGCATCGGGAAATACGGTCAACCACTCATTCACCGTAACGGTTGTGAATGGTGCGCCTACACTTCCCACGCTGGGCGCGTACTGCCCGACGGATGCTGTGGTCAACCTCACTGGTGGTCAAGCCGGACTTGTGTTCGCTGGACCTGGAGTGGTCAACGGAACGCAATTCAACCCAGCGCTTGCTGCAGTTGGGCAAAATAGCCTTTCGTATTCCTTCACAGACGCAAACGGCTGCCTCCACACCGGATCAGTGCTAGCGACAGTTAATGCTGCTCCTGCCAAACCCAATGTGGCACTCGTTAGCCCAACGTTATTGGATGCACAGGGGGTTCAGGCTTCCTCGTACCAATGGTTCTACTCGGGTAACGCTATAGCTGGCGGTACCAGTAAGACTCAAGCTGTTGTCGGATATGGTGTCTATGAAGTAGAAGTGGGTAACGCCTTAGGATGTACGACCCGTTCAAACGGACTCGATTACGGCTCAAATGGACTCGGAATGATTAATTTAATTCAAGGTCTAATCAATATTATGCCGGTTCCAGCGGTTGATTTTGTGACAATTTCGAACCAGTCCGGGCTAGATATTGAGCATGTTGTGATGTACTCAATAAACGGTCAAGTGGTTAAAGAGATTAATAATTCAGCGCTACAAAACGATATAGTCGTTAGTGTTGCTGATCTGCCGTCTGGCCTTTACTTCTTTGCTATTCACGTAGTTGGCGAGCATGTGATAATGAAGAGAGTAGAGAAAATTTAGAGTTAATTCTTTATGAATTGATTAAGGCGGCCCCCGTTGGGGCCGTCTTTTTTATTTTAATTTATTTGCTTGATCGTCTGATAAATCGATTTATTTATTAACCATGTGTATATTTGCGCCAAATTAAATAGTTGTAATTATGAAGAAGCTTATACTTTCTCTTGGTGTAGTTCTTGGAATTCTAGGGTCAAACTCTGTCTCTGCTCAATGTTTGCCAGACATTACGGCACCCGTGGTCACTGTGGTTACCCCCAGTAGTGTGACCAACCCAATTGGACTAAAGCTAAATTCTCTTGGATTTGCTTTTGTTATAGGTGACTCCGGATCGGTTTCTCCAAACAATTTAGCTCGAGTTCGCATTGCTGCTAGTTCGTCTATTACTAATTCTAATGTGGTCGTTGCATCAGCGACAGATTTCTGTTCTAGCGCTCCTCAATCTTCGGGCACAGCGTTAGTGAAGTTTCCTAAGTTCACCATTTCTCGTGGTGTATTTAATTGCAGTGACGTGGGTGACACCATTGCCATACAGTACTTCGCTTTTGACGCTGCCAATAATGTTGCAGCAACCCAGACCTTTTGGGTTTATGTCGTTGATGTATCTAGTCCGGTTGCTAACCTAAAGTCTGCGACATTTAATCTCGACTCCACTGGTTCGGTTACTATAACCCCGACATTGGCTTCGCTCTTCAACAATGGCTCAACAAGTGTGTGCCCTAGTACCCTTGTACTTTCTGCGCCTTATACTTTTAATTGCGCTAATATTGGCCGTAATCCGGTGACTGTGACCGTCACCAATCCAGGTAATAATTCTTTTGATACCGATACAGCAAGTGCCATCATTCGTGATGTCACCAAGCCTTGGTTTACAACAACCAATACGACCGTTTTACTGAATGCCACAGGTGCTGCTACACTTAATAGTACTGCCGTAGTCGCAAATCTTTTTGACGCCTGTGATCCATCGCCAACGGTAACCTTAAGCAAGTCTTCTTTTGGATGTCAGAATGTCGGTGTTAATACAGTAACTGTTACTGCCGTTGATGCTTCTGGCAACGTACGGGTTAAGACCGTTCTTGTCACTGTTGTTGATAATATCGCTCCTTCTATAGTTTTTAACGCATCCGTTGCTGCACTTGGAGCCAATGGCCTTGTTGATCTCAAGGCTTTAGTTAGTTTATATACAGTTACTGAGAATTGTACGGTAGACTCTTTGATCTTCAGTCCAGCGGTTCTTTCATGTTCTGATTTGTTTGCTCCCACACCTGTCACGGTCCGCATACGCGATATTAACGGTAACCTTACCGTAGTTACGCAGAATATTACTGCCGTAGATAACATAAACCCAGTTGCAGTTGGTCAGAACGTCACGGTTCAATTGAGCGCAGTTGCGAACGGAACAGCCTCCCTCACTGCGCAAATGGTTGAAGCGGGCTCCACAGACAATTGCGCGATAGCGACACGCACTTTAAGCCGCAGTTTATTCACCTGCGCTGACGTTACGTCTGCTACGAAACCTCCAGTTTCAGTTTCGTACACGGTGACGGATAGCTCTGGAAATTCCAATACGGTTGTGGTTCTTGTTACAGTCGTTGATGCAAGTGCGCCAGTTACCAATACGATTACGGGTACATACATTCTGTTTACCAACAATATGCTGAATGGTGAAATTTCTATTCCTCCCAGTGCTTTAGATCCGACCAGTTTTGACAACTGCGGTATTGTCACTAAATCTGTTACACCGAGGTATACATTCACCTGCAACGACGTGAATCAAACGTTCACGTTGACGGTAACCAACACAGACGCATCCGGAAACTCCTCTTCAGGTACAGCTCTAGTTACGGTTATTGACTCAAAAGATCCCGTTATAACGGTAGTTCCAAGCCAGACAATTTATTTAAACGCGGCGGGAACAGCAAATATTTTAACATCGAATACCATCACAGCAGTAGACGAATGCGGTATTGACAGTTTGTGGCTTAGCCGAAGCGTGTTCACGTGCGCCGATGCTGGATCTGTCGTGACAATAATTGGTTACGCAGTAGATATTCATGGTAACGATGCAAACGTAACGGCGAACATTACGGTTCTTGATACCATTTCTCCTTCCGTTGTGGTCCCCGCTGACACAATAGTTCTGTATTTGTCTACCGCGGCAACTCCTGTAGCGGCGCTTACGGGTACTGCAGCAAGCTACCTTACTTCATTCTCTGACATTTGTGGTGTTGAGACCGTGGCCTTTGGCTCGGCCATCAACTTTGCATGTGCTGATGCAGGAATTAAAACGGTGCTCATCGAAGTAACAGATTCTTCAATGAATACGACCAATGCGATTCGTTACGTTGAAGTTCGTGATACCATTAATCCATCGTTGACAATTACTGGTTCGCCACTATCGGTTGCCATTGGTGCAAACGGTTCGGTAACCATTCCTGTCGCTGCTTTGGCAAGTGCTACGGACCAGTGCGGTGCGGTAACCCTTACCCCTGCGACGTTTACGTTTGATTGTACGGATCTTGGTACGAATGTCGTTTCTATCACCGCGACGGATATTGCAGGGAATACTAGAACCAAGACGGCTATAGTATCTGTTGATGATGCAATTTCTCCAGTTATGGTCGCTAACGCATCGGCAACCTTGTACTTGAATGCTCAAGGTCAGGCTACCTTGACAAACGCTGCCGCTGTTGTTTCTGTAACAGACAATGCAGTTGCATGTTTTGTTCCAACAGTTACGCTTTCGAAGACACTGTTTACCTGCCTTGATTTAGGTGCCCCGGCTTCATACACCATTACTGCTGAAGACGGAAGTGGCAATATCACCACTGCATCTATTAGTGTCACGGTACTTGACACGATTCGTCCTACGTTTGATTTACTAAGCGATGGTGACACTATCCGTTTGGACAGCAATGGCATGCGCCTGATTACAGTTCCCGGAGTTATCGGTAACTCTTCTGATAACTGTGGAGTTGATACCGTTACTATTAATGGTCAAGGAAGCCTTCTGCTTGATTGCGATGATGACAGTCGGAATTTCATGACTTCTACAAATCCTAATGGTCTTCGCGAGTTTACCATTACAAGTATTGATGAGTCGGGCAATTCGCGTACGAAGACAATTCGTTTGTTGGTGTTAGACTTGTGGGCGCCACAGGTGTTCCCGCGCAACATGCTTGCATACCTACCTGCTTCGGCGACGGGCGATGCATCACTGACCTTTACAGCAGCTCAACTTGATAGCGCCTCTTCAGATCCTTGTTCGCCGCCATTGACCATTCAGCTTTTGGCCTCTGCTAATCAAACTGTACCTTCTGCGTCAATTACATACGACTGTGACAACCTTGGTAACAACACGTATTTCTTAAAAGTTACGGACAAGTACGACAACAGCGCAGCTGTTGGTGCCCGTATTACGGTAGTTGACACTATCAAGCCAGTATTCCCCGGAATGGATGTAGTCGTTGCTCAGCTTGGCGCTGATGGAACGGTAACTGTTAGTCTTGATAGTCTTGGCCGCTCGGCAAAAGACAATATTTCTGACTGCGGTTTAACGTTTACTGCGTCTAAGGCATTCTTTGATTGTGATGATGTTGTAGGAGTTGATACGCTGACATCGTCAAGTCCGGTTGTAGTTGGTCAATACGTAACCGTAACCGCCACAGATGCCGCCAACAACACTCGTACAGATAGCGTATTTGTTGTAGTAGAAGATAACCTTGCTCCGACACTCGTGCGCAATACATTCTACTTAACACTCGGCACGAACGGTACGGCTACAATTTCAGCGGGATACGTATTGGATTCAATTGCCACTGACAACTGTGCTTTGGATACTTCAACGGCCGCTATGTCTCGTAACTACTTTGATTGTACGAATGTGGGTGTGAATGCCATGACCGGTTCGATTAAGGACATACACGGGAACTTCGCTTTTGTGAACTTCTTCATTGTCGTTCAGGACGGAATTGCACCGACTGCGCTAGCCGTCTCTGTAGATACCTTGTACTTACCAGCTTCTGGTTTGGGTATTTTGAATGCATCCTCTTTAGACAGTCTGTCAATCGACAACTGCGGAGTCTTGAATTATGCGGTAAGCCAGGACACATTTACCTGTGAGGATTTGGGAATGAAGCAAATTGTATTCAGTGTATCTGATAATAATCCCGGCGCTGCGAATGTTGCTTATGATACGGTTACGCTATACGTTCTTGACAACTTGAAGCCAGTAATCGGTTCATTGAATCCCCTATCTGTTAGTATTCCTTCTAGTGGGTCTAGGACATTAAACTTTGAGGCCCTATATGGTCCAAATGCTCTGGTGCCTGTGATTACCGATAACGATACATGTGGATTGGTGATAACCGCTTCTCAAAGCACGTTTACTTGCGCAGATCTTGGCGCACCCTTTAATGTAGCTATTTATGCGGTTGACGGCAGTGGTAACGGCGATACAGCCTTTGTCTCTGTGACGGTCGTGGATGCAATTGTTCCGAATATTGTGGTAAACGATACGACCGAAATATTCCTCAATGCCCAGGGAACCTATAATGTTACGTTCAGTGATGTTGATGGTGGTACTACTGATAATTGTGACTTCTTTGGTACTACTTCAGTTAGTCTGGTAGGCTGTGCGGACGTCAATATGGTTCTACCGGTATCTGGAATGGTATCCGATTCAACCGGAAACAGCGACACGTACAGTGGAAAGTACATAGTAGTTAGGGATACGATTTCGCCAGTTTTTGATTTGGTGCAATTAGCTCCAGTTACATCAAGCAACTATAGGTTTGACTGCTTCGGCTTAATAGACTGGACTGCGGCTTCCTTTGATCTTGCTGATCAAAACTGTCCAGGTCCCATTGCGGTGACCTATACTTGGAATGGCCAAGTTGTTCAAAAGCCTGCTATTCTGCCTGTCGGTGTGCACACGTTAATCACTACTGCTACTGATAGTCGAGGTAACTCTAGAAGTGCAGCTTTTGTAGCTACGGTTATCGATACGACTCTACCGAACATGACCTTCCTGCCGAATGCTAAGATTGTTCTAAACAGTACGGGCAACGCGATTATTTCACCGTCACACATTGAGAATAATTCATTCGACAACTGTGGTATTCAATCGGTGGAGATTACTCCGGACTCAGTATCATGTGCTAACGTGGGCATTGTGCCCTTAACTGTTAGGATTACGGATATCAATAACAATTTCCGCACGTACACTACAACTATTGAGGTTGCTGATGAGACGGCGCCGGTGATAACAATGCTCGCCTCTGCGCCTGCTCAGGTTTACTTGGATGCGGCTGGGCAGGGATCAGTCACTATGGCTTCATTGGCTGTGGTAGTTGATAATTGTACGTTGGACACGGCATTCGTGACCGGAGCTACATTCGATTGCAGTGACCTCGGATTGAATCAGGTCTTGATTACGGCAGTGGACGCTTATGGCAACACTACAGCGGTAGCCAAGAGTGTTACAGTAATGGACACTATCCGTCCAGTTCTCGTTACTAAAGCGCATACGGCGTATTTGAATGCGCAGGGATCTGCTACTGTAGCCGTTTCGCAAGTGGTGCTGTCTGCGGCTGACAATTGCTCGCAAACATTGACCAACGCGATGTCCATGTCCACTTTTGGTTGTGGTAATCTGGGTGCCAATACCGTATCAGTAACAAGTACAGACGCAAGCGGAAACGTTACTAGTGGAGTTGCAACGATTACCGTTCTAGATACCATTCGTCCAACGCTCAACTTAAGCTTGACGGCCTTAAGCCTCAACTTGAATGCATCGGGTGTAGCATCGTTAACAAGCTCAATGGTTGTATCCAGTTACGGTGATAACTGTAGTGTGGTTTCTGTAACATTATCTAACAGTACGTTCTCATGTGCTCATATTGGGGCTCCTCAAGTAGTTAATGTAACCGCTTTGGATCAGTCAGGAAACTACATTACCAAGCAGGTAGTGGTAACGGTTATTGACAATATTGCCCCATCAGTGGTCATCAATCAAGCTCCCTATGTGGTTGCCTTGCCTGCTTCTGGCTCAGTGAACTTGGTGGTAGCGAATATTGTCTCATCGGTTAGTGATAACTGTACTCTTGCGCCAGTTGTGTCCATTAGTCCTTCTTCCGTTTCTTGTGCGGTTTTGGGAAGTGTGACTGTCGTGGTTACGGTTGTTGACGCGAGTGGTAATACGACAACATCGTCGAAGACCATTCAAGTTGTTGATCAGATTGCACCGGTGATAGCAGTACCTGCAACACCTGTTACCTTGGCCCTATCAGCTTCTGGAACAGCGGTCCTACCGAGTTCTACGGCTTCTGCCACTGATAATTGTGGACCGGTAACGTTAACCTACAGCAACTCGGTGTTCTCATGTTCGAACTTAGGCGCGAATACTGTGGTCGTGACGGCAACGGACGCTTCTGGAAATCAGAGCACTTCAAGTATGACCGTAAACGTGGTGGATAACACCAACCCGGCGCTCACGCTGGTTTCTACTCCTGTTGTAATTGCCCTTAACGCCAGTGGCCAGGGTTCAACGTCAGCAGCGCAGTTAGTGGCAAATGCTTCAGATAATTGCAACATTGCTAGTATCACGGCTTCACCGTTGACTTTTGCTTGTGCCAATTTGGGAGCCAATACCATTACTGTTATTGCCACTGACGGATCAGGAAATACTACGACGCAGACTATCTCGGTAACGGTTGTTGATAATCTCAGCCCGGCTATTACGGTATCAACTGTTCCTGTAACGGTATCGTTGGGAAGTAATGGTATAGGAGTTGTTTCGGCATCGCAGCTTGTAGCTCAGGTTACAGACAATTGTACGGCCAATCCATCCGTGACCATTAGCCCTACGACCTTTACATGTGCGGACTTGGGATCGCAAACGGTTACCATATTTGCGGCAGACGCTAATGGTAATATTGCCTCAACCTCTGTTGTTATTACGGTTGTTGATCAGTTAGCTCCGGTAATAGTTGTTAGTCCTAGCAACGTAACCCTGCCAGCATGTAACGCGACGCTGACGTACAACTACCAAGTGTCCGATAATTGTTCCTTTACCTCGGTGATGACCGGTGGATTGGCATCAGGTAGTTTGTTCCCTGTCGGAATCACTACGGTGACATGGGTATTCACAGATCCAAGTGGAAACAGTGTTGCGCATAGCTTCAATGTTCAGGTGGATCCTTTGGGTACCTATACTCTGCCAACTATCGATGAGCTTTGTTTGAATGCTCCGATTACTGATCTTGTTGCTGGCCAGACTGGTCTAAGCTTCTCAGGTCCTGGTGTTGTTGCTGGCGGAACAGGCTTCTTCGCTCAAAACGCAGGAGTGGGAGTTCATACCTTGAATTTTGTGTACAGCGATGCAAACGGTTGCATACAAAATGGCACAATTGTTATGGAGGTCCTTCCCCTTCCGCAGAAACCTGTTGTACAGCAAATTGCATCGACTACCCTCACATCGAGTGTAACCGGCGCATCGTACCAATGGTACCGCGATGGAGCAGCCCTTCCGGGTTCTACAGGTAAGGATCTTCAAATCTTTGGAGGAGGTAATTACGAAGTATCGGTCTTCAACGCCGAGGGATGCAGTCGTAAGTCAAATGGATTCGTTATTGGTCTAAATGGTTTGGGACTTGAAGATGAAATCGGTTCGGTCCGTATCTATCCGAATCCTACTCGCTCATTGGTAACCTTTGAAGCTATGTTCGAGGTAAGTGAAGATGTGGTTGTGACCATCATTGACATGCGTGGAGCCATAGTTCATGAAGGCAGGATGCGTAAAGGCGAACGGACTCATGTTATAGACATGGGTGCTTGGGCTAGCGCTCCATACCATGTGCGCTTTATGAGTATGGACGGATCTGTAAATACTGTCGCACGCATTATCAAAATCGATTAATTATCAAAATGAAGACAATTCTTTCAATAGCCTTAGCTACTGCATCAGTAGCTTCGGCTTTTGCCCAAGAGGGCGAAATCAAGTACCGTAAAAGTGAAATATCTCTTTTTGGAGGGGTTAACACTTATGGATTGGCATCTGGATTGAATAATAGTGAGTGGGGTGCATTACCTACTGACTTTTCTGAGACCCCCTTGCATGTAGGCCTTGACTATAGTTACGCTTTAACTCCGTTGGTTTCTGTCAATGCTGCGTTCTCCTATAATGTAGTGTCTGGAATTAATGATGTTGAGAAATTCCGCAGTGAGAGCTATTTGCCTTCCTTAGGAATTACTCTGCGTCCATTCAATCATGCGCCTAATTTTTTAAAGGGTATTGCTCTTGGTGGTGGTGCCGGTTGGAGTATGTTTGCTGCGGAGCGTCGTTTCACTTCGGACAACACTCTTCATGTTCCTTCACGTGATGCGGGAGCGCTCGCACTGATTGGATCGGCCTCCTATCGTCTTAAGCTGAATCATGCATTGGCTTTACAGTTGCGTTATTCAATGGTGAGTGTTGCCAGTGATGAGTTTGATGCTTGGGACTACGGTAATGGTACCGACGCGTATTCTACGGTTTCAGCTGGCCTAACCTATGTTATAGGAGCAAAGAAGGGTGATAAGAGCCTCGCGGATGCGACTGTAAAAGAATTGCGTGCAGGTGAGTTGGATAAGCTTGCTACTAAAGATGAATTAGGCGTTGTTCGGAAAGATGTTGTCAATCTATCAGGTCGTGTCACAAAGCTTGAGTCTACCATACCCGATTTGGTTAAGCGAAGTGATGTCGATACAATTGTTAAAGAGGTTGTTAGGAATGAATGGTTAACAAAGAGTGTAGGTGGCAAGGTCATCAAAGCTTTGAGCACTATTTACTACAGTTTTGACAAAGATGAAATTGACGAGAAGTACCTGTCTTTTGTAGAGGAGTTTATGAAGTCTTATAAAGAAGGTGATGCTATTATTCTTATTGGCTATACGGATCTT